>Ga0099364_10011289_pt1 | contig 12214 bp, 11 predicted proteins | sample TergutTh196P3_FD_73070 | JGI IMG/M metagenome (GOLD analysis project Ga0099364, IMG submission 73070) | Microcerotermes parvus P3 segment gut microbial communities from Pointe-Noire, Republic of the Congo - Th196 P3 | ecosystem: Host-associated > Arthropoda: Insects > Digestive system > Gut ...
GGAAAACTGTTAATCTGGCAGGTTTTTGGGGACAACGGCAGGGCGGATCAGGTAAGCCATAACTTTATTGAGTTGTACAATAATTCCGGCAGCGCCGTTAACCTTGACGGTTATTCACTGCAATATGCATCAGGCGACAACAGTGAAGGAGCTACAGAAGATCAGGATTGGGTTGTCATTGATCTGAGCGGGCGTACCATACCTATCGGAGCTTCGTTTCTGGTTTTGGGAAGCAAAAATGGCGAAGAATCACGTTATATGATCCCGGATAATCTAGGCGATATTAACAACAGTATGCTTATTAATAACCGCGCTTTTAAGGTAGCTCTTATCAAAAGTACCGACAAGCTGACTGTGCAAAATCCTTTTGATATGGACGGCGAAGGCGCGACAGCAGCCGGTTATGTTGACATGGTTGCCTCGTTAAATACACCGGGGCAAGATGTAATACGCGGCTTTGAAGGCTCGATAGATAATCTTCCCCGCCATTCCGCGCAGGAATCTATCCGCCGGTACAGCCTGACCGACACCAATAATAATGGCGTGGACTTTGAAAGCGTGCGTTACGGGCAACCAAGCGGCATTATTAGTGTTCCGATAAATGAAAATGTAAAAGAAGAAATGTTTGCATTTTACGGCCCCAAAAATACCGCGCATGGAAATTGGAATCCTGTAACAACGCCTAACCCGGCAGCGCCTGCCGCTCCTACATCAATAATTCCCGGTAACAAAAGCCTTACGGTAATGTGGGAAGCAGTAGCGTTTGCAAACACTTACGAAGTGTATTACCATACAACAGATAGCTCCGCCGCTGCCACAAAATTGAGCACGGACGCTGAGGGCGTAAGTGCCAACATCACCGAACTGGAAGACGACACCGAATATTTTGTGTGGATAAAAGCAAAAGCGCGGTACAGCGATTTCACCAGCGACTTTAGCCCTTCGGCAAAGGGAAAAACCTCAGAGGCAGCCGCTGAAAAAGAGCCGAGCTTATTAATCCTTCAGGCTAACAGAAGCGGTAATGATAACGGCGGAGGCGGAGGTTTTCCCAATGCCTTGGTTGAATTGTACAACATTACCGATGCTGCGATTGACTTAAATGCCGGTAATTATTATCTGCATACAGGCGATGCTTCTACCTGGCTTTACGCTATAAAACTTACAGGGATAGTTCCCGCGAAAAGTTCATACCTTATAATTAGTACGACAGAAACTAATCCTTTGTTCAGAGCTGATCTTCCCACAGCGGATCAAGAAGCAGATTTTAATATGGGTTCAGCAAATAACTGGAAGATTGCCCTGCTGCAAAACCAGTCCGAGCTTCTTACCGTTGATAATCCCTTTACCGATGAAAGTTTAGCAGCAGATTATATTGATATGCTTGGCACCGGAAACGCAAACGGGTTTGAAACTGCGACTGCCTCAACCAGCCAGCCGCAAGGCCCCCGGCGGACATCGCTTAATGATTCCAACAATAATTCGAGTGACTTTGGACAGGCTGATTACCGCGGTCATTGGGGAGGTACTGCCCGTACACCAAATGCCGATCTGCATAAAATCTGGCCTAGGAATTCCACTGCCGGTACGTGGGACCCCATAACCGGTTTGCCCGCAGTAGAGCCAATTGTCAAGAACCCTGGAACCAGCGTACAGGAGTGGCCGGTAGAGCCGTAAATCCCGCTCCACGGGATTAATCAAAAGGCACGGAGGAAGAACTCAGTTTCTTCCTCCATGCCACACAATCAAACCTGTAAACAGCATCAACCCGGCAACTGACTCGTATACTTCCACTCGCCGATATTCCGCTTTTCGCTGTCAAAATTAACTCCGACCTTGAACAGTGTCTTCCCGCCGCCTTTACAAGGCGCACCTTCCCAGGGCAGCATGTATTCTTCCCTGTTCCTGCCAGTCTCCGCCAGAATCGCTTCTATCTCCGGCCCGAAGTTCTGTTCCAATTCATCCTGCGCCTTGACGATACATAGACGTTATCTTAAAAATTAAATATAATTTTGGTATGCCAAAAATTGAAGTAAACGAAGAAGCTTTTTACACACTTGCAGGCCGTCCAGGCGGATGGGCCAGCAGGGAAGAATTTGAGGAAGTCCTAACCTGCGCCAAAGCTGAATTGGATGAAGATAGCGACAAAAATCTGCCATTAAGTGAACGTACTCTAAAAATAGAGCTTAACGATACTAACAGGCCTGACCTTTGGGGAACAGCAGGCTGCGCCCGTCTGTTAAGGATATACAACGGCGGGGAAAAACCCGAATACGCCTTTTTCTCTCGGGCTGGCGATGTAAAAAAAGCGGCGCAAAAGGTAAACGTAATGGCGAGCGTAAAACAGGTACGACCGTACCTCGCGGGTTTTATCGCGAGAGGCAAGGCCATAACAGACCCAATGCTGCGTGACATGATTCAAACCCAGGAAAAACTTGCCTGGAATTTCGGAAGAAAACGGCGCGGCATGTCGATGGGGCTTTACCGTATTTCGTTGGTCAAATGGCCAATCATATACAAAGGAGTAGACCCCGATTCCGTTTCCTTTGTGCCTCTACAATGGGACAGCCCGCTTACACTACGGGAAATCCTTAAACAGCATCCAAAGGGTAAAGAATTTGCCTTTATCCAGGAACACGAGCCAATCCATCCGCTGTTGACCGATTCGCGGGGGTTCATTCTCTCCTACCCGCCAATCATCAACTCAAACGACCTTGGCGCCGTGCAGGTTGGCGACAGTGAAATTTTTGTGGAACTTACCGGTACTGATATGCAATCCCTTACCCTTGCCGCTTCGATAGCGGCCTGCGATCTAGCAGACAATGGCTTTACCATTGAGCCTGTGGAAGTAGAGTATGAGTATGATACGCCATTCGGGAAAAATATTGTTTTTCCGTATTATTTTCAGGAACCGGTATTCTGTTCACTTTCGCGGATTGAAAAATTCCTGGGCGAAAAACTAAGCGCCGATGAATGTGTACAGGCTCTTGCCCGGATGGGTATGCAGGCGGAAAAGGCCAATTCCGCTGAAAAAGGCCAGGACACCGAAACCGAGGGTATTCGCGCCTTCCCGCCCGAATACCGCAACGATTTCCTGCACGCTGCAGATGTTATGGAAGATGTGATGATAGGGCGTTCCCTTGGGTCATTCAAACCGGAGCGTCCCAGCGACTTTACTGTCGGGCGGCTTTTGCCTATCACCCTGTTCAGCAGACAGGTCAAGGAAACCCTTATAGGCATGGGTTATCAGGAAATGATCTACAACTACCTTGGTTCCCGCAAAGACCTGGTAGAGAATATGCTTCCGTCACAGCCATCAGAAACAGGCGGCAGAGAGCGAATTATACGCATATTTAACCCAATGACGGAAAATTATGAATATGTCCGCGACTCTGTGATTGCTTCTTTAATGTCAAGCGAATCCGTCTCAGGCCGCTCGGTTTATCCTCATAAAATTTTTGAAATAGGAAAAATAGCCTATCTTGACGATACAGAAAACTACAAAAGCGCCACACGTCAATACGTTGGGTTTCTTCATGCCGGATCAGATGCCAATTTTAACACTGCCGCCGGCGAGCTTCAGGCTTTGTTTTACTGCCTTTCCCGCAAATACGAGGTAGAAGAATCCTCTGATCCCCGTTTTATACCGGGAAGAGCCGCGGCTATTCTTTATCAGGGAAAACTCATCGGCGTATTCGGCGAGCTTCACCCGGAAGTGCTGGAAAACTGGGGTATTACCGTCCCCTGTACCGCAGGCGAGATAGATCTGGACGTTTTAATTGAACTCTAATTATTTATAAAACGTAAGATTGACAACTGCTCTAAAAGAAATTATTATTAGTATATGGATGGGCAGACTTATCAGGGAGAAATGGATCCTGAACTTGCCGCTTTATTGGGAACGGCAGGGCCAGACAGTGTTTCACTTCCTGACTTTAATGATATCTTTGGCGATAGTGACTACACTCCTAAAGCTAAATCCGAAGAAACCCCGGAAGTTGATCTTACAGCTTTGGGTTTTCCTAAAATAACCAAACGTTTTGAAGAAACGCCTCATGATAGTTTCAGCGATCCAAATTATTACAAGACCGCTCTTTCCAACGAGGGCGACATCGCCCAGAGAGTGCATAGTATTTTACAAAAATACCTGACATCGAAGGATCCAAAAGATCGCAGTGTATATCGCCAGCAATTTATCGCGCCGTTTTGGGAATTTCTGCTGAATGTCGCGCGAAAATCTACGGGAAATATACCTATGCCAAAAAAATTCCTGCTGCGCTTTGCTCTTTTGCATCCCACTTTTCTTAATGCCGAGTCAAGGGAATTTTTCAGCAAGGTTGTGGTAGAAAATGAGCTTAACCAGCCGATTTACTATTTGGACGAATGGCTCAAGGCAGTAGGAACCAGCGTGATTCGCCCGTCAACTACAGATGAGGTAAGGGTAACCAGAAGCAACGCCTCATCAAAATTACATCAATTACTGGAAAAGGCGACAGGCAAACTTGACGGAGCAAAGGTCATGCTAAAATCCATAGACAGGGAACGTAGAGAAATAGAAAAACTTATACGTGACCGGATCGAATCAATTTTTGAATACTCTCCTTTGCGCGAATATTCCGAAGTCAGTGACTGTTTAAATGAAGGGCAAAGATTCTCAATAAACGAAATTCAAAATCTGCTTAAAGATTTGCTAAAAAACGATCATACTCTGGGAGTAAGTGTAAGAGACTTTATCAACTCAGAAGCGGATGTTCAATCATTGACAAGCAAGATAGAAGCGGAGGGCGGAGAGGTTCAAATAGATATAGGAGCCATAGACGCAGAATTTGACACTGTCCGCAAAATGGCGAAAATGACCTGCGGACGAAAGGGAAATCACTTTCCCGTCCTTACCGGCGAATACTTCCACTGCGGTCCCAATGATGTTGGTATTCGGGAAAATGTTATCGCCATTCTTGCGAAAATTGAAAGTATTGATGCGGAAGCTTACTGCCGGGTTTATAAAAATAAATTGAATCGTATAGTTCCGTTTGTTTTGTTAATACCCACTTACGGCGAAACCGGTTTTTGCTGGGAACCGTTTGACCGTTTTAACCGCTCAACAAGCCGGGGACGGATTATAATCCCAATGTATCCAAGAAATCTATATTACGCGGTTTTAACTGCGGTAGCCGATCTTCGCTGGCAGGTAGCCAAGGAAAAGGCTTCGTTTTACTGGATGGAAGAAGGGCTTACAGGACATTATTACCAGTGGTTCCAATCCCAAAAGTTAAAAGGCGATATAAAAGAATTTTTTATAAGGGATTATATCCTATGGATGACAAAAGAAGCGGAAGGTATACAAAAACTTGAAAAAGATGTCCGTGGAACATTCTGGCGGTATATGCCTTTTACCAGAGAAGTAAAAGAAAAACTAAAAACCCGCAACCTTGTGTATCAGGAACTTTACCAGCGCGATTTAAACCGTGCAATGTCCGATGGATACTAATTTTTAGTTAAAAATTTCTGATACGCGGCGAAAAATGATAAGTCGTAGAAATGTAACGATCAATATTGTTGGGGGCACGGCCAACTTTTTCTCCACCTTCAGGCACATAAATAAACATTCCACTAATGGAAATGGCCTGACCTGTACCCAAAAACATTGTATTCTGCGGATGTCCATAACTTCTGGCACCACTATCGGGTTCATCAAATAAATAGAGGTTGAAGGTGTCTACAGTTTTTTCAAAGACGCCTTCATAAAAATATACATTCCATGCCCGGCGTATATCCACTATTTCAAGGGCTGTACAGCCGGAAAAAACGGAAGGATAGAAAATTACAGAATCGTATACGACTGAACCTCCTAAAAGCGGAGAACCACTTGTAAACCGCTCCGGGTCTGCATCAAAATTTACTCTTTTAAGGCTGGTACAGTCTTTAAAAGCTTCGTCGTGGATTTTGGTAGCTCTTTCAAAGCGTATTTCGGTCAGGCTTGTACAACCCTCAAAAGCATTTTGCCCTATCATCCATACCACCGGAAAAGTAATACTGGATAAATCTGTACAATCCTTAAAAGCAAACCTGCCAATGACTGCCGCCGAATTGAATGTTACCGATTTAAGTCCGGTACAACCCATAAAGGCATAATCACCAATATCTACCCTAAAACCGTCTGACATGCTATTGGTGGGATCTGCAAGTTCAAAGGGGGTAACTGTATGACCAACTCTGGGAAAATTTACTTCCATTAAGGATACTCGATCTACAAAAGCAAAATTACCAATATGCGTTACATTAGCGGCGGTTACAGAACGAAGGTTGGTAAAATGCCTGAAAGCCGCTCTGGACTTAATATCATCGATATCTTCATTATTTACTATATCTATGTTCTCTACCGCCTGATTAATCATTTGCGCAACATCAGGCAGAATGATAGAAACTATTTTATCCTTTCCCCATGCAACAGTGGGAACCGGGTCAAATGTTATGTACCTCTCGCCCCTGGTTAGATTCCCGTCTTCATCAAACAGAGTCCCGTCATTTATAAAAACCTCGACTAACCCGCCGTTTGTGTTCCCTTCTTCAAAGATCATGTCCCTTAGATCAAGTCTTACAGATTGATTTTGTCTTCCTATAGTATGCAATATATTAAACCAAGCCTCTCCATTAAGAGGACCGCGAGGAGGGGTCATGGTATTGCCTGAAAGGGCATCAAAAAAATCATCCTCTTCAAGGGGCGGACAAGCGCTAAAGACAAGCGAAAATACTACAAGGGCTGTAATAAGGATTAATTTTATATTCTTCATCTTTTTTACTCCATAATATTAAAAAAAGCGTCCGGCCACCTTGATCCAAGTGGTCAGGTGGTCGAACGCCTTAATTCGGCTTTTAATATTGCCTTACGCAAACCATGCGCTAAAAAGTTTTTCCGCCGTTGCATTGACAACCCTTTCGTTTATGTATGCGGGATCGTCTATTTTTTGCCTGAGTTCAACAATCCTGGCCTCATCAAGCTCAGGGGCGGATCTAATAAGTTCTAAAACCTGATACCTTTCAGCCTTTCCTTTTGCCTCAGTAGAAAGATTGATTGTATCAGTCCTGTCACTCCCCCCCACTTGTTCATTCCGTCCGGGTCTTTTTCCGGGCTGAATGGGTTCTAAAGGACCTATCCTGTTTACTGTCATAACTATACCCTACCTATAACCTATTATCGGCAACTTTATACCATAAGTTTACCAGCTATTTTATTTTATTACCAGATACATATAAAGAAAACTCTCCAATTTGCTCTTTTTTTTGGTTCAAAATTGCTAGAATTTCGCCAACAGTGCCACGGAGATATTCCTCATGCAGCTTGGTCATTTCCCTTCCAACGCATATATAGCGCACGTTGTCAATTTCGGCAATGTCTGCCAATAGCTTTAGTATTCTGAAGGGCGATTCGTAAAAAACGCAGGCAGCGTCCATTGCCATAAGTTCCCTAAGTCGGCTCTTTCTGCGGCCAGGCTTGGGCGACAAAAATCCTTCAAAAATGACAGTTTTATCCCTGCCGCCTGCCACGCTTAAAAGGGCCGCGAAAGCTGATGGTCCGGGTATGGGAATAACGTCATACCCGGCCTGCGAGGCGGCACGTGCCAGTACCGCTCCGGGATCGCTTAGGGCAGGAGTGCCGGCATCGCTGGCATAAGCCACAGTTTGCCCCTGTTTCAGGGCTTCCAGCACTTTTTCCGCGGCAAATTCTTCGTTCTGAGAACGGCAGGAGAGCATTTTTACCCGAATTCCCAAATGATTCAGCAATTTTAGGGTGCGTCTTGTATCCTCGCATGCCACAAGATCAACGTTTTTTAGAATTTCTGCGGCGCGAAAACTAATATCACCCAAATTTCCAATGGGTGTACCGATAATATAAAGGGTTGCCATTTAAAATTTATAACATATAGTTGGAAATTATGGGAGCGTATATACAAATACTAGCCTTGGTTGTAGCGGCAATTATTCTACTTTGGCTCGGTTATTCATTATTTTTAGGACCGCTGTCGCCCTTCCATTCCGGCTGGCTTCCTTGGAAAAACCGGAAAAAAAATGAAAACAACAAGGGAGAACCCGGTGATCCTCAAGTTTGCCCGCTTTGTTCCGTAAAGCTGTACAGAGGAGAATTGGTAAAATCCATGGCCTTTCCGTCCATAACGGGCGGCAAAGACCGGCTGATGTATATTCGCGGTTGTTTTAGCTGCCTGGAAAACAATTTACCCAGAAAATGCCCTGTCTGCGGAAATGCCCTGAATATCAGCGACTACCTGATTTCCCGTATGTTCGAACGCCCCAACAACCGTAATCATGTTCATGTACTGGGCTGTAACCAATGCAGAAAAAGGGGAATCCTGGAAGGGTAGAATTTGAACTTGTCTGGAAACTGAAGTTTTGGCTTATTCAACAATTTTCGTTGTGACAGCTTAAAATCTCAACCCACTGTGCGGAACACTTGCCCTCGCGGATGGCTTCCATGACCTTGCGCGCTTCCGCAAAACTGCGGACAGTTTCTTTTTGTGTCTGTTTCGCAATACTGCCCTGTTCAATATTGATAGTGTCGAAAGGTTCCTCTGGAAGGGCGGCAATGTCTATGCCCGCCAAATTGATCATCCGAGCGAGTTCCCCGGCGGTAAGCGCAAAATCTGTCTTACTAGCCGCAATGGCTGAGTCGTCCGCCGCGCCTGCCCCGTACTTTTGGGCAAGGCACGGGACAAAAGACACTGATGTAATATTTGAGACATTCAGCCCCTTCGCGGCGGCGTAACTGTCCTTGACTTTTCCCGCAAAAATAAGCCGCGGGGTTACGGCAGAAAGGTGATCGATTAAATCCGGGTAGAAATTTTCCACAAAACGAAAAACACCCTGTGAACAGCCGGAAACCAGCGGCAGCTTGCCTCCGTTTTTTACTCGTTCCTCCAACTCGCCGCTTAACTTTGAATTACAGGCGTTAGCCGCAATGGTTAAGTCAAAAACCTTGTCAAAACCAAGCAGCTTTATCGCGGCGGCCATTTTTCCGGCTGTGATTGTACCAGCGGCAAGACCAAACTCGTTATCCAGGGCGGCAGAAAGCGCCGGGGAAACCTGCGCTATCGCAGAATGTCCGCTGTTAAGATTTGCCCAAACTTTAGCGGTTTGGTCATATTCGTAAATCGCGCCCACTGGACACACTGCCGCACACTGACCGCAGAAAGCGCAGAAACTTTCATTCAAGGCTTGTCCGTACGGGGTGCGAATCTCAAACTTGTGTCCTCGGCGGGATGTATTGATCGCGCCGATAGCCTGGACTGTTTGACAAACTTCTACACAACTAGCGCATTTTACACATTTGCCCATGTCGCGAACAATGGTTTCGCTTTCGATTGTCGGCGGACAGTTCGTAATGTCACGTTCAAAAGGCGCGGTGCGAATACCAAAACTTTCGGCGAGCGTTTGCAATTTACACTTTTTATTTCGGACACAGGAAAGGCAGGACTGCGGATGATTTGCCAGGAGAAGCTCAAGTATAGTTTTGCGGGCGTCAAGGATACGACTATTATTGGTAACTACACTCATACCTTCCCATACATTATTCGCACAGGCGGCAACCAGCTTGCTGCTTCCATCACATTCAACTACGCATATCCGGCAAATAGCCCGTCTGCACAAACCAGAGTTTTCACATAGGGTAGGAATATGGATATTCACTTTTTTGGCGGCTTCAAGAATTGTAGTTCCATTGGGAACAGTTACGGGCTGCCCATTGATTGTCAGATTAACGCTCATCCTATCCTCCATTGCTTTAGCTGTACTGATTTATTTGTGACACTGCTTTAGCTGTGACATTCGCTTCAAACTCTGCCTTAAAATGTTTCCATGCGCTGGTTAGGGCGATGGCGGCGGACTGACCCAGGCCGCAGAATGAAGCGCCGGTCATTGTGCCTACAAGACGGCGAAGAATATCAAGATCGCCTGCCGCAGCTTCTCCTGGCACGGAAAGTTTTCGCAAAATTTTCAAAATATGATAATTACCCTCGCGGCAGGGTATACACTTGCCGCATGATTCGTGAACAAAGAATTCCGTAACGCTTTTTAAATATTCCAGAATGGAAACGCTTTCGTCCATGACCACGACAGCCCCGGACCCAACGGACAAACCGGCGTTCCATAAATCCGTATAACTGTAAATCGTATCAAGTTGATCGATACAGCCGATAGGGCCGCTTTGTCCGCCAAGGTGAAAAAACTTGAGCTGACCACCTCCGGCAATGCCGCCGCCAAGTTCGGGATCGTAGATAATGTCCCGCAGTGTTACTTCGCCCAGAGGTATTTCAAAAACACCCTTGTTGCGGCAATGCCCGGAAAGACAGATGAGCTTACTGCCGCCCGAGTCAGGGTGCCCTGCCTGTAGGTAGGCGTCTCCGCCAATGTTGATAATCAACGGAATGTTCGCAAATGTTTCAACATTGTTGACGAGCGTTGGCTGCAAAAAAAGCCCGACTTTTGCAAGGCGCGGCGGCTTGATACGCGGTCTGCCAACCTTGCCCTCGGTGGAGTTTAACAACGCGGAATTTTCGCCGCAGACATACGCCCCCGCGCCGGAAACGATATGAATATCAAAATCGAAGTCCGTACCGAGTATATTTTTGCCAAGAAAGCCAGCCTTGCGGGCATTTTCCAGGGCGGCAATAAGCTGTTTTTGTATTTTCCGGTATTCGCCGCGTACATAAATGTAACCGGCTTTCGCGTTAAACGTATAACCAGCAATGGTGATGCCTTCGATCAATTTAAGGGGCAGCTTGTCCATGATGAGCCTGTCTTTGAAGGTGCCGGGTTCGCCTTCATCGGCATTGCAGACAATGTATCTGGGCGCCGCAGGAACATCACAGCAGACAATACGCTCCATATATTCCCATTTTTTGCCAGCAGGAAAGGCCGCTCCGCCTCGTCCCAGGAGCAGAGCTTTTTTCACTTCGGCGATAATATCCGTTCCGGTCATGGTAACGGCTTTTTTCAAAGCGGCAAAACCGCCGGTTTTTTCGTATTCCGTTACCGAAAGAGGGTTAGGGCTGTTCATACCTTCTGTCAGTATATTAACTAATTTTGACATAACGATTGTGGCTCCTCGCGAACTTCTGGTTCTAATGTATTTTCCAGACAGCGCTTTACCAGTGTTTTTGCTTTATCCGGCGTCAGGTTCCCGAACACATCATCCCCGACTTTAACCGCCGGAGCGATATGACACGCGCCAAAACAGCTTGAGTAAACAAGCGTAATTTTGCCATCTGCCGTAGTTTCGCCCATTTTTATCCCGGCAGCTTCTTCGAACCACTGTGCTGTTTCTTTTCCTCCGGAAAAATGGCATGGAGCGCTTTTGCATATCTCAATAACATACTCACCACGCGGCTCCATATTGAACATTGCGTAAAATGTAAGCACATCGAAAACCTTTGAAAGTGAAACGTTCATAACAGTCGAGGCCAATTCCGCCCACTGCTTTTCCACATAATTTCTTCCCGATGCCGCCTGAATGTCCAGCAACACGGCAACAAGCTGCTGGGGATCATTGCCGTAGCTTTCCATTATCTTTAATACTTTATCCTTGGTGAGATCTTGCATAAATTTTTAGTATAAACAAATTTCAGTTTTTTTCAAGAGGAGATCAAAGCGAGTAATTCATGGCAGCATTTTCATTCTACTACCATAATGGTAAATTTAACAATGTAGTACTTGTTTTCTTTTTCAACATCAAGGCTTATATTATACCGCTTGGCGGTTTTATCCCTGCTGGAAAAGGTATACGATGCCTGCCCTTGTTTACCTGCGTCTTCCGCCCCGTCTATATTCCACTTCTGGTTGGAAAAACCATTATCCTTTGTGGTGATAACAAGAAGGTCACCAGCGGCTTTAGATACTGTAGCTAAATTATTACCCCCAGCTTCGGCTTCCAGGGTACTGGTAATTACATCATTTTCATTCACCAGATAGTACGCAAATGTTACAGTAGCGGGACGGGGAATAATGGGCGGTATTCCGTTTTTATCGTTATTTACAGATATCGCCATTACCGCAGTCCTGCAAGCGCATTATCTTTGGATAGTCCAAAGATTGCTGTTAGTTGAATAACGAGGGGGGGGGGGGGGGGTGGAAAAAATGGAACAGAAAAAAATAAAAAATAAACCCTTTTACACATTTTATATATCCCTCTCTTTCATTAATTTTTAAT
>Ga0099364_10011290_pt1 | contig 12214 bp, 15 predicted proteins | sample TergutTh196P3_FD_73070 | JGI IMG/M metagenome (GOLD analysis project Ga0099364, IMG submission 73070) | Microcerotermes parvus P3 segment gut microbial communities from Pointe-Noire, Republic of the Congo - Th196 P3 | ecosystem: Host-associated > Arthropoda: Insects > Digestive system > Gut ...
CGCGCACAAATTCAAAAACTGATAAACGCCGGTGTTCCGCTCACGCACATTGATTCACACATGGGCGTATTGCAAGTTAACCCGGAATACTTCAAGGTCTACATTCAACTTGCTGCAGAGTTCAACCTTCCCATGCGAATGGCTTCGAGGGAAACGATGGAACGCTATGGCCAAGGTAATGGAAAACTAAGGGATGCACTTGTGGAACAGGGATTTGTCTTTACCGACAATTTCATTCACGAAGAAGTAAGCGGAAGCGAATACGGCAGAGCCAACACAAAGGAATTTTGGACCAACATCATCAAAAACCTCAAACCGGGCATTACCGAATTATTCATCCACGGCACAGTATTCACCGACGAATCACGCTCGATAACAGGAAGCGCCCAAAAACGCGCCGAAGAGTTCGATTGCTTCGTTCATGACCCCGACATCCGACAATTGATGCAAGATGAAGGCATTATATTGATCGGCTACCGTCCACTAATGGAACTTCAACGAAAAATACGCAAATAGAATAGTTTATGCTTTATAACATGTTTTTTTAATTGTTTGTATATGTGATAATTAAGACATTTTATTATTAAAAAATTATTAATTATATGAAATCTAAAGATTATATTATCAACGAGTTATTGAACCAGCCACCGTAAAAGAAATTTATAATATAACAGTTACTGATTACAAGGTTAATAAGCCAATTGATGAAATACGAGTACCAAAAGAATACACTGATTTTTGTCCAACATTCCCATTTGCAGCATAAAATATGGAAAGTATAAATAATAAATAACTATATTCATTCTTTCCGAATATATAAAAAGGAATGAAATCAAAACTTTATTGCGTAAACTTAAACCATCGGGGGATGGGGCTAAGGTCTTCTGCTCCAATATTTTCAAATTGGATGTTGTGATAGGAGGCTGCTCCGACGGCTTTATTGAAGGAAATGCCGTATCTGCCGGTTCCGTTGATATGGATGTTCTCGAAAGACAGGTTTTCAATCATTTTTTCGTTGGCGGCGTCAATGTAGATGGCATCTTGCCTTGAGTTGTAAATGTCTATATTGGAGAATTTTATGTTTAAAAGGTCGTAGCGGGAGTAGCTGGTGAGATGGATGGCGCCTGCCGTTTTTCCGCTGATTATATCACCGTAAAAGCCTAACGGACCATCTTTTGCGCCACAATTGTAGATCGATATCTGATCGTATAGATGGACGCCTTCATTGCTGAAAGGTTGTCCGGGGAAATCGGTGGTCGCTCGTAAGGCGGCTTCCATCCCGTCTATTACGACAAGGTTCAGCGCTTTATGACCTTTGCCGCCAAAGAAGCCGACACTGGACGCTCTCCAGTTGTTTTCGGCGGTACAGTATTGATAGGTGACATTTTCACATGCATTGCGACCGCTTGACCAGGAGGCCATGTCATCATCGCCGTTGTTGCGGAAACTGCAATGTTCGACCAAAGAGTTCTTACTGCCGCTGGCCAAGTTGATTCCGTCAGCATAATGATTGCGGAAACGGCAATACTGGACGGTGAGATTCGTCGTCCCGTCAATCCATCCGCCACATTCGAAATGCTCTATCCACACATTCCGTATCACTGAATTGGAGCCGAACGAACCCATGACACCCTTCCCTACCTGACCGTTTTGTCCGTTAGGCAGTACGAAGTAGCGTCTGTCATTGGCCGTTGTGATGAATAATCCGTCGATTACCGTATTATTTTGATTCGTTTGAATACCTCTTTTGGCGTATGTCTCCGCATTATCCGACGGGGATGAAAAATAAAGCTCCGTATGCCACATACCGGCGCCTATCAGCTTCGTATTCGGGGCGCTAATGATAATCCGTTCGGTCACTTCAAATTTACCGGCGGGGATGTAAATGGTTTTTCCTCCGTTGGCGGCAATGAATTTGTCTAATGGCCCGTCCGTTGCGTTGTATTGAATTTTGTCAGCATCGGTAATTGAGGCAAATGCGACCGGAGCGGGAACGGGTTCGAGTTCAACAAAATCAATGGTATATGGTGTTCGGTTGTCGTCGGCTTTAACTAATTTAAAAATGGCTCCGCGCGGTATTTTTTCAATCAGTTTAATGCGGACATCATCAAACCGCATCCGTGCAAATTTGTTTCTTGCCGGAAGGTTGTCGGGATACGTCTGGCCGGTCATCAAGGCATGTTGCCACGCCCAATAGGAATCAAGCGTAATGTTTTGAACAAATTTGCCATTCACATAAAGTGCGATCACGCCTTTTGTCCCTCCGCCGGTCTTACCGTCAGGAAGTGAGAAACGGATAACCATCCCGTCGGCGGCCTCCTCATTTTTCCAGGAGATATAGGAATCCTTTTCAATCAGTTGCGTAGCCATAGCGTTTGAGGCTTCGCTCTGCAGTTCCGTTTGCACGCAGGTAGGCGACAGGAATAAACCGTTACTCGTGCATTTGCCCGGCTCGGCTTCATACCGTTTATAGGGTCGGTCATAATAACCTCTTTTCCTGACGTCATCCGGGAATGAGATGCTTTGTGCGAGCAATCCGGAAATTGCAAATATCATAAAAATATAAATCAATAATTGTTTCATGGGAGTAAAATTTTATAAATATTGCCGCAAAAGTACAAAAAAACTTCTAATTCAGCCAAAAGATTTTTCTATTAATTCTTCCAATTCTTTTTCATTACGGGCATTCGGGTCATATTTCATTGACAGATACTGTGATAGTTTATCAACATTTTTTGTATTGGGCTGATGAGGCATGCAAGTACGAACCCGGATATAGAACGGGGTGAGTCCCACCGCCTATCGAAAAATGGCGAAAATGAATAACGGATGACTATAAAAAAAAACAAAAATGTGAATTTCGGAATGTTTAATATGTTTTCTTCGTTTTTTACCACTATTTTTGCACCGTTAAATGATAAGAAAAATGTACGAACAACTTTTTTACCTGTTTCACGCTTATTGCATTCGGCAGCGCCACTGTCCTGTTGATTGCTGTCCTCGTTTAATATATTTATTGATGCTATTCTTTTTGTCTGTAACAAGTTACGGGCAAAATGAAGCCAAAAAAACGGCGGCTTCCGATACGCTGAAAATTGACACGTTTTCTATGAATAGCGACTTCCTTTTCTACCTATCCCATAAGCAATTGAATAAGTATGTAGATATAAGATTTGTCAATTCGGCAAAAGCAAATTATGTGGACAAATATACCGACTATGGGCTGTATTTCAGGCAAATATTAGACCGGTTGTACAACGGTTATCTCTATTCCAATCATTATTTGAACCTTTCGGTGGGGTTGGGTAAATATAAACCTACCCGAAAAGAACATTTCTATGGCCGCATTTATTACCCTGAACTGATATTCATTTTTCAGAACAATTCCGCGCGGGGACTTCAAAAGCGTTTTCAGACAGGATTTTTCTTCTATCCCGTACGGTACTATACCCATAAAATCAAGATCGGCGTAGGGCTGGGTTGTCTCTACGACTGGTCGTCATGGGAGGTGAATGATCCTGACAAGATTAACGCCGCGCCGCCCGAGTGGATCGATATGATTTATTTCGTCAACAGTCACTCCAAACTGAGAAAAAACATGTATATGGATTTTTCGGAGTTTCGACCTACACTGTTCCTATCAGTTGATTATCAGTCAAATGATTATCTAAATTTTAATGTCTTTTTATCGCATCAGCAGAGTCTGGTTTCGCCCTTTAATGATGAGATTAAAGCCGCTTATCCGGTGTTAAAGAAAATCTACCCCTATCACTTGTCGCAATGGTCTGTCACGGCAAAAGTGTATAAGGGTTTAGGGGTAAAGTCTACATTTATACTGGATTACGAGAACAATAACCTCTCGATGTACGACTCGTCCTGGGAGTACAGCATTTTGTTCGGGGTGACGTGGAGTTTTGCAAAATAACTTTAATAAAATGAGAACGAAGATTTTATTTACATACCTTTTCTTTGTGTGCCCGGCTATCTCTCTTTTGGCTCAAATAGATAGCGAAATAATTCTACTAAAAGTAAAAGAAGCCAATAGCGACCTGATTGCACTTCGCGGCTATTTACACGAGCGCCCCGAACTGTCGGGAAAGGAATTTGAAACCGCTAAATTTCTGAAAGCAGAAATGGCAAAACTCGGTTTGCCGGTAGTCGATGTCCCCGGAACAGGCTTTTATGCCATACTCGATACCAAACGTCCGGGCAAAACCATAGGCTTAAGAACCGACATCGACGCTTTGCCCGTTCTCGAAAGCGAAACCAATTTGAAACAGGCGAAACGCTTTGTATCGAAAAACGCCGGCGTTTCACACGTTTGCGGACACGACGGACACATGGCGATTTTGCTCGAAGCGGCAAAAATACTGACCGGCTTGAAAGACCGATCGGTCGTGGCGGACATGCCTCACGCCCCGACTTGTCTATAAATCCGGTTTTTGCTGCCGCTAATATTCTCACCGGCATAGCTATTGCTTGGAACAATCAGCGCGACATCACACAAACGGTAACGCTCGGTATCACACAGATACAAGGTGGTGAAGCGTTTAACATTATCCCTAATACGGCTTTTGTTGGCGGCACCATCCGTTTTTTTGACGAAGATGAAGCGGAAAAATGCTTTGCAATTATCCGAAAAGTGAGTGAAAACATAGCCGCAGCACATAATTGTACCGTTACATTTCGCGAGACAAACGGCCCGTTACTTAGTCCTGTTGTTAACGATACCGCCTTAACACGCTTCACACGCGACGTTGCACACCTAATCTATCCTGACCGCATTGTGTCGGGTGACCAATATATTTGGTACGCTGCCGAACCGTTCTCAAAATACAGCCGGATAGCGCCTACTGTTTTTGTCTTTACAGGTATCCAAAACGACGCTGTCGGTAGTGGCGCCGAACACCATAACGACCGATTCGACATAGATGAAGATGCACTGCAATACGCCTTAGGCGTAATGCTTCAGTTTGCCGTATGCATGACTGGCGATTAGTGGCGACATCGGCGTCGGCTCTGTTTATCTTTCGTCGTCTTCGTCTTCTTCGTCTTCTTCGTCGTCTTCGTCTTCGTCGTCTTCATCGTCTTCGTCTTCGTCGTCTTCATCGTCTTCGTCTTCTTCTTCGTTTTCTTCTTCGATCAACGTTTCTTCCAAATCGTATAATTGGTTCTCTTTATAAGCATAGTATCCCCATCTTCCCGTTTCCTCATCTAATACGTATGAATAATCATTATATTGTTCAAGAATAGTTTCTATAGAATCTGTTTCTCCAATAGTGAAAGACGTCTCCAGCCATGAACATTCCTCTTTTCTAAATATAACGACCGCTCGTTCTACATCATTAACTGTTTTCAAATAAGTAAAAATTTCCTTGCCTAAAACAGCAGGATAGCCATCAGAATTCACATACCATAACTGGTCATAGATCCCATTTTTTCTTTTAATAGTGATAGTTCCTCTTGTCATAATAACTCCTTTCTTTTTTAATGTTTTGAATAAAGATGCAAACATACATAAACAAATCCATCTTTCCAAATGTGCGCCATATAAAATCAATTCTCCGTCCCCCGTAACATAAAAATAGCTTGCTCATTTTTTTCTTTACATTTTTTTAATTCTTTTTCGTAAGATAGTATCAAAAATTTCAAGTCTAAAAGAATTGCTGAAAGACTTGATATTTCTTCACCAAAAGGAATAGGAGTCAAATGAAATGCGGTTGGTTCACCTAAAATATCAGGATATTTCGACAATAGTTCTATTTGTACCGAAAAACCTTCTTGGGGTTTGATAAACCGAAACAGCTCGGTTATCGGCTTTTTATTCCCACGGTAGCGTTGGCGGGTTTTATACTCGCCGGCTACAATAAACTCCCAGAAGCGTTTACCAAATTCAGGCGTCATTTTTTCTGCAATCAGTATCATATCGATATCATCGTTCGCACGGGGACGCATATCAGTATCTCGTAAAGTTATTTCACAGGCTGTCCCGCCGATAATCACATAATGGTCTTCAAAACCGGCAAAATGTTCTAATCCTCTTACCATGGCATGTTTTCTATTAATTCTTCCAATTCTTTTTCAATACGGGCATCCGGGTCATCTTTCATTGACAGATACAGCGATAGTTTATCAACAATTTTAGTGTTGGGCTGATGAGGCATGCAAGTAGGATATTTCCATATCTCAATTGTATAGCGCCCTTCTATATCATTACATGGTATGGAGGATTTGGGAAACATCCTGTCCCACGCCGCCAAGGTATGATATGGTTCCGGATTAAGCCGGGAGTAATGTGACAGCGCGTTTATTCCACTGATGCTGAAAATATCATCCGTTATGTTATCCGCATAAACGATTTTTTTTACCGGTGATGACAGGTGTTTTTGAGATTTTTTCCAAAGTTCTGCTTTGGAGTACTCAAAGAAAATACGCTTTGTCCCAAAACCATCTTTTACCACCTTGCATAATTGTAAATTTTCTAAGTTGACAACAGCCCGCGAAAGGGCTAAATAATTATAACAAGGCAGGATTACTTCCAATTCACGAATAGTAAATTTTTGGGAGCATCTGCTATCTGATAAATAGTACAAAAGAAAATATTGGGCGGTAGGTAGTAACTTCAACGGAGGCTTTCGTTTCTCTTTTACCCTGACATTGGCTATCAGGGAAGGCAGAAAGGCATATTTATCCGAAACTATGAAATACACGCCTTGACTGATGAGGCGTTCACGCTCGTAATATGCCGGAGCATCCATCAAGACTACAACAGGCATACCGGTCACTTTTTCGATTTGCTCCGTAATTTTCCTGTATTTCATCGGAGTAAGCGATGCATTACTTTTAGATTGAATAAGGCACAATTCTTGTTGATAAAAAACAGCCACATAATAGTTGAACCTTAAAAACAAATCCGAATTAAGCCCTTTCAACTTGTTCCGTTGCATCGAAACAAGCTCGGTCTGAACTCCTAAAATTGATACTATATCGTTCATAATCACTTAATATAAAACATTTTTGCACTATTATCATTATATAAGAAAACGGTGCAAAAATAATGATAATTATTCAAATCGCAAAAAATATCAAAATCTTTTTTCCCGTTTGATGATTTTGACAATATCTTATACGCCTCTATGCTGAAACATAAGCACTTCTCCTCAATCAGATTGTCGAGAAAGGCATTTGCCTGAAATGAAATATTTTTACTTTTTATAGCCATAAGGTGATATTTAAACTCACTATAAAGATACAATAAATTTTGCATTGCCTTTCGCTCCGTTCGTCCCTCACTTCGCTCTTTACAATGTTTTACTTGACCTGCAAGACCTATTTTGAACTGCAGGCCAAGCGGAGCCCAAGACCGTTGCCACGGATGTCAGGCGTGCCGTCGCTACGGTAAGACACGCGCACGCCCCTCGCGCCGTAGTTCCAACTGCCGCCACGACTCACGCGGGAAGAGCCTGTGGAAGGTCCCATAGGGTTAGTTTGTGCTTCACTGCTATAATTTTCCCACCAATCGTTACACCACTCCCATACATTGCCACTCATATCAAAAGACCTATTTTATTGGAAAGTTTTGTGCCTACAGGATGTGTCGACCCACTGCACGACCCTGTCGGCAAGCAACTCATCTATCAGTCTAGTACTGCTGTTTTCCTTATACCATCCTACTTCATTCAAATCGTTACTTCCACTGTATTTAAAACCTTGACTTTTATTGCCTCCGCGCGCTGCAAATTCCCATTCCGCTTCTGTTGGCAGTCGTCCACCAACCCAATCGCAAAATGCTTTAGCGCCAAACCAAGATACATCCACAACTGGATTATTATCAAATCCTGTCCATGGTCGCCATTGTCCACCAGGGACTTCTTTACGCATATGTTTCGGTTTACTTTTTATATTTCAAATACACATCTACTCGGTAATTGTCGTATTTGTCAAAATTGCTTTGTAAGGTTGGCGCATCAAGCACATTTAAAATATCCCTTTGATATTTTGAAAATCCGTTGCTGTCTGTAAAGCTGCCGACGATATCAATTCCAAAAGTAGGATCTTTTAGTTCCGGCGATCCTATCGGCGCCAAAAGATTTATAGTTTCTCCCACAGAATGTTGCATAACGGTCATTATCAATGGGTTAGAAGGAATTAAACGTAATACTTTGAAATCGAAAACGATCGAATCCATATCTGCTTCAATTATATCCGAATAGTAAAAAATACGCATGGCATTATCCCAAACACTACTTCTAAGTATCTCTCCTGTTCTGTCAATGGCATAAGGAGCATAAAAAACATCATTTGGCGCCGGTGTATCATCGAAATAATAGACGGCGTTATGTCCAAGCAGATTGACGTCGATTTCATTGTAAAAATCGGCGTATGATTGTCCATATAATAACGGTGGCGCACCGGTATGATCCCAATGCAAAACGACACGAATATTCTTCGTATTATTTTTTAACGAAATTGTATCAATACGGTTGACAGTTGAAGGTATTTCAACAATTGTTTCTCCGTAAAATATCTTTTCCAAATCATAACTGCTGACATTGTTTACATCCCGTTGTAAAGCGAATCTTGCCTGTTGCAGTGTCGTAACCCCTTTTTGAAAGTTCTCGAAAAGTGGAGTGAAAGATAAAAAACCATTGTTAAAAACATTACCCCATGCAATTATATGATATTTTCCCATCGGCAAATCCAAGGGAATATTATAATTCCGTTCATATGGGCTTATTTCAGCCATTTTTGTATAGAAAAGATTATTCTCGTCGAATACAAAAAGATTAATTATCTTTACATCGTCATAAAAACGATCTCCGCCATACATATGGTGCGTGTACTTAAATGCTACGGAATACACCCGTGACATTTTTTCGGTCGTAAAGGTAGCGGTGTTTCCATAGACTATATTATCGTTACGATCCGATGCAAAGGCTTTATAGTAGTACATGACGCCGGATTCGAGGCCGGAGATTGTAACTTTCTCATTTTTGCTGATGTTAAGTGTAACCGCTTCATTTGAAGGCTCAAATTCGCTTGTCTTACTGTATACTATTCCCATCCTGTTAACGGCATTTATATTATTCGCCTCAATGGATACGGTAACCGAATTAGTTGTTATGCTTTCAGGTTCGCCCGTGATAAGTGTGACAGGCTCCGTTAAAATATTTTCACAACTGTAGCCGAGAATCAAACAAACGCTAAATAATATCACTTTTTTCATATCTCTATTTTTTAAAAAACAACTCCTATTGAAACATTTCCCTCTACAGTCGAAACCCCATTGCCGATAAGATAGTTCAAGCCTCCGCCAAATGAAAAGTTTCCGAATCGGAACAAGAGGCCGATTTCCGGGTCGAACCCTGCAAAAGAAGCTTCTACAATTTCGACTTTACTCCCATCCATCGTTTCCCATTGTTCCCATTTATTTCCATATCCTACACCGGTATTCATATAAGCCGATTCCGATAATCGCCATAACAGGCCTCCATAAAACGAAAACCGTCCCTTCATTTTATTGCCGTTATAAAAGAAATCATCCTAAATCGTTATAATTATTCAACGGACCAAAGGGCAGCGCTCCTGTAAATACCTGATACATTACGACGCCAAACGAAAAAATATCCGTTGTCGGAAGTACGGTTGCATTCCACCGTTCCCTGTTTACCTGTTCAGGAGGCATGTAAGCAAATGTACCGAAAATCTGTAAAGGACGCCCCATGATATTACGCTCCGTCAAACGTTTATTCCGATCGCCTGCAATGCCGAAATCAGTTAATAAAGTGCGCCAGGACTTGTTAAAAAGTACATTTTCCGGTTTTAAATCGCGGTGTACTTTCCCTTGTGCATGCAAATCTTTCAAACCAAACAAAATTTCCGATGCAACCCGTTGCATGTCGGTACGATTCGCATACTTGCTCAAATCGCCGTTAGGACAATACTCCATCACAAAATAGGGGTTACCCGATGTTTGACCATATTCATAAGCCTGTACAAGATAATTACTTGTTATACGTCCCGTTTCAAACTCCATCACAAAACGTTCCTGCAAACCCTTGCTAATCTCCTGATCCACCTCCCACAGTTTAAGTATTTTCAAAGCGAAGGTCTCATCCTTTTCGTTCTTTACACGAAAAACTTTCCCGAAGGCTCCTTCTCCCAGAATTTTATCTACCCGGTAACGTGAATCAATGACCTGACCGACTGTAAAATCACATTTTTTGATTGGGGTGTTCATATTTAACTCTTAAAGCGAAAACGACGATCTCCCAATAGAATGATATCTCCGTCTTTTATTTCTGTTTTTTCTCCCGGCCGTATGAAAGTCGTTTGCAGTTCACTGGCGTCCTGTATATACCATTTCCTGTTTTCATACGTCAACACAGCTTGCTTTTTAGTAGTGATTGTCGTATTTTCCGGTTCTGTATTTCCGCGATTCAAGATGACTTCTTCACCCGAAAACGATAATGACTTTCTTTCTTCTGGAAACATTTCATTCATCCCTGTAAGCATTTCCAATGTGCATCCAGAACGTAAAAACGGCATAATCGTCTTTCGTTCATCGATAATTGAATCAGTCTTAGTGACAGGATGCCCGCAATGCGGACAAATTTCCGCACCCGGAATTAAATAATACCCGCACTTACTGCATGTAGAATCACTTTCAATACCTTTCGGCGATTCTATACGCTCTTTCCGGTCTGAGTTTTCGATATTTACTACCGGCATTTCCCGTACGGTTTTTTGGTTACTGTCATCATTGACATCCAAAACAACTAAAGAAGTATTGCACTTCTCACAAACCATTTTCCCCGATGGATTATTCCATCCACAAAATTTACATCTCATAATTACTTAATATTTAATGTTATTACTCTATTTTGAAAAAATGATTACCGCATCTCAATGCGTTTTAATCACTATTTTCGACTGCAAAGATAAACACATATTATTCAAAATAAAATATTTTTATGTTAATAATATATAATTATACGTAATTATTGTATATATTTATGGTATTTATCAGAGTATCAATGAATAAATTCTGGGAGTGCGGACGGGACGTCCGCACTCCCAGAATTTAATACAGTATCCTACTGCGAAAATAGCCTGAAAAATATTTTTTCAAACACATTGTAACTCGTTAAACTCGCTTTGCCGATAGTCGATGTCCCCGGAACAGGCTTTTATGCCATACCAAGCGGCTTAAGAACCGACATCGACGTTTTGTCCGTTCTCGAAAGCGAAACCAATTTGAATCAGGCCAACCGATAACCGGCTATTATCTCAATTTCAATTTAAGCGCAATGACTTCGATTTCGACCAAACCGTTTTTAGGCAGCATTTTGACTGCAACGGTCGAGCGGGCAGGAAAATCGAATTCGAATTGTGTGGCATAAATTTCGTTCATCGCCGCAAAGTCAGCCATATCGACAAGGAAAACTGTCGTTTTAACAATGTCAGCCATTGTAAACCCTGCTTCGGTGAGGATGGCCTTAATATTTTTAAAAACCTGTATGGTTTGTTCCTCTACTCCCCCGTCAACAAAATCATTTGTATCTGGGTCGATTCCTAACTGTCCCGAGGCGAATAAAAAATCACCTTTCCGGATGGCCTGACTGTATGGCCCAATGGCCGCAGGCGCCTGTTTTGTCTGAATTACTCTTTTCATAGGTTATTTCGTTTTAAAAATGAGCACAAAAATAGTATTTTTTTATAAATCGACAAAATAAATCCGGGTACGGGGTACGCAGACATCCTGTCCACTCTTTGAAAATGCGAACGGTACGCTTACTCACAGTAGGGTGATTTCAAATTGTCGCAAATGAAAATAGTATTAAACGGTTTTATTCTGCCGTAGGGAGGATGAACGTTTTTGCAAAAAAAATTTAGTAATAGAAAGAAACCGATGGCTTTTATCCTTCGCATATTCTTTCTTAAGATATTCATCTATTTTTTCTTTTGTATCAAAAATATTGATTCTATCTAAAAGGCCGTTTATGTGTTTTTTTCTCTTTGTGATTAAATCTGGCGCGTTTAAGTTTAAAACGGAAATTAAATGTATAATAGATAGAGATTTAGAATTATAATCATCTATCTTCTTTTTTAAAAACTCTTTAAATTCTTTAAAGTTGAAATTACAATTTGGTAGTACTTCTCCATTTTTTGAATACTTAAAAAAACTCTCACAATCTGGATGAAGTAAGATATT
>Ga0099364_10011292_pt1 | contig 12214 bp, 9 predicted proteins | sample TergutTh196P3_FD_73070 | JGI IMG/M metagenome (GOLD analysis project Ga0099364, IMG submission 73070) | Microcerotermes parvus P3 segment gut microbial communities from Pointe-Noire, Republic of the Congo - Th196 P3 | ecosystem: Host-associated > Arthropoda: Insects > Digestive system > Gut ...
AATTTATAATTTATAATTTACAATTTATAATTTACAATTTATAATTTATAATTTATAATTTATAATTTATAATTTTCCTAATACATACAAGAAACCTAAGCGACCTGAAAGTCGAACCATCGTGGCGGAAACTTGATTTTGTAGGGAACGCCTTAAGCCGTTCCGCCTATAATCAATCGTTTTTGTAGGGAACGCAAGGCGTTCCCTACAAAACTCGGAACGGCTAAAGGCGTTCCCTACAAAACTCGGAACGAATAAAAGCGTTCCCTACAAATCAAGTTATAGCCAAGATGCCTTTCGTTCCCAGTCTTCAAAAAAAAAATTGTAACATATTTTTACACCTCTTGTTTATTAAATCAAAATCAGTGCCGAAGTGGTGAAATCGGTAGACGCAGTGGACTCAAAATCCACCGAGTGAAAGCTCATGTCGGTTCGAGTCCGACCTTCGGCACCATTGATTTTGTAGAGCCAATCTCCGATTGGCATTTAGAAATCAGATTTACTTAAACACGGAGGAATGTTTAGTGAAAAATCTTTCACAAAAATTCAAAATAGCTTTTTTGCTACTTGTTTTATTTATGACACCTATCATGGTCTTTGCTCAGTCAGAGGCGGGTGTCCTCTTTTTGCTTATTGAGCCTGGCTCTCGACCTGGTGCTATGGGTCAGTCTTATGTATCTATGGTAAATGATGGATTTGCTCAGTTTTGGAATACTGGAGCGATGGCATTTAATAGAAAAGACCAGATTGCAATGATGCACACAAACTGGCTCGGCGATATCTTTGATGATATGTATTATGAGTTTCTTGGGTGGAACAGATATTATGAGGAGTTGCAGGGAAATTTAGGATTTCAAGTTACCTTTTTGACCCTCGGTCAGCATGAAATAACAGGTCCAGATGGAGAACTTCTTGGCTTTTTTTCAGCCTTTGATATAGCAGCGGGTGCTACTTATGGTTACCAAATCTCTGACAATATGGGAGCTGGTATAGGATTTAAATTTATTTATAGTGATCTTGCTCCTGGTGAAACTTATGCAGGTGCAGGTGGTGGAAAAGGTAGAGGTATCAGTTATGCCTTTGATTTGGGCTTTATGTATAAGAATATATTCAAAGTAGATGGACTCAATTGGGGTGTAAACATCCAAAACATTGGTCCAAATATCACATACATTGATGAAGAACAATCAGACCCATTACCTATGAATTTCAGAACTGGCTTGTCATACAAGATATTTGAAGACGATTTAAATAGTTTTATCATCACAGGGGACTTAAACAAACTGCTGGCAAATGATGATTTTGTCCTCGCTAGACTGATAACTGCTTGGTATGATGATGGTGGTTTTATGTCAAAAAGAGAAAGAGATACCACTATATTTGGTGCTGGTGCAGAATACACATACTGGAATCTCCTATCCCTCAGAGCAGGCTGGATGTATGACAAAGGAGGGGAAATTATTGGTCCATCCTTCGGTGTAGGCATCCAGTATACTTTCCAAGAAAGATACCGTGCATTCTTTGACTTTGCTTTCCAGCAGGGTGGTGAGCTAGTGGACTTTAATAAGACTTTCTCGCTGGGGATTGAGTTTTAGTTCGGAGTTCGGAGTTCGGAGTTCGGAATAAGTTGAATATTTATGATTTATGAAGATAGTAAAGACAAAGTTTTAATAAAGAGTAAAGCATTTGCTTTGAGGATTATAAAGCTATACCAATATATGATAAACGAAAAGAAAGAGTACGTTTTATCAAAACAAATACTTAGAAGTGGAACAAGTATTGGGGCAAATATAAGAGAAGCTAAGAGAAGTTATTCAAAACCTGATTTTTATTATAAAATGACAGTTTCTCTGAAAGAGGCTGATGAAACTGCATATTGGCTTGAATTACTACATGAAAGTAATTTTTTAAATAAAAATGAATTTCAAGGTATCTATGCTGATTGTAATGAAATAATATCTTTACTAGTGGCTATCACAAAGTCTCAGAAAAAATAAAAAAGAATTTCGAAATCGGAATTATTAGGAGAATAAAAAAATGAATTCAGAGTTAGAGTGCAGATTGTTGATATTTTAATAAAATTTATTTTATTAAAATTAACTATCAAAAAGTCCATATTGACACTTCCGAACTCCGAACTCCGAACTCCGAATTTGATAAAGAGGATTTTTAATGAAAGATAAACTATTTATGATTTTTTTGATAGTGGGTGTGATATTCCCACTATTTCTTTATTCACAAGGTGAAAAGATAGAGTTGAGAAGATTGACTGGGAACGCGGACATCCTGTCCGCTATAAGTAATGATGCAGACAGGATGTCTGCGTTCCCAGTGAGAGCCGAGAGGATGTCTGCTCTCCAGTATTTTGACATGCGCAAGCTGGATTATATCCCCAATAGGAGTGCTGGTAATTTTAATAGGTTGCTTGCAGTGATGGTCGAGTTTCAAGAGGATGATAATCCTTTGACTACAGGTAATGGAAAATTTAATAGTGAAGTAGATGATTACCCTATCACGCTGGCAAGTCCACCTTATAATAGACAATTTTTTGAGACACAGCTTGAGGCTATGAAATACTATTATCGAGCTGTGAGCTATGAAGCCTTTCAGCTGGAATACGAAGTCTATCCAAAGACTATGCAAGCCTATACTTTGCCTCAAGAGCTCGGATACTATAGCCCCTTAGAATCAGATATCTTTATCGAGAGGATAGAGCAGTATTTTCAAGATATTTGGAACACCGTAGCAGCTTCAGATGACCGACCTGAGTTTTTTGGTGATTTTGGACATTTTATGATAATCCATGCAGGTTCAAGCTGGCAGCATGATAGGTATAACGATTCACCTCAAGATATGCCTTCCTTTTTTATTAACATAGCCGATGGCAAGGAAGTCATAGTTGATAATGGTTTAACCAAAATAAAGACCTCAGCAAATGTCCCAGAGCGTATCTGGCAGGATGTAGATGTGATACCGCGTGAGGACAGCTCTGGTGTGAGGTTTAAAACGGGTTATGGAGTGGTCAATGCAGTCTTTGCTCATGAGTTTGGACATAGTCTCGGTTTTGTGGATTTATATAATACAGCTACAGGTCGACCAGGCGTGGGCGTTTTTGACATCATGGACAGCGGTGGTATGGAGCGTATCATAGCCGACATCGATGATGAAGGTGTCTTGTATGTTGTAGAGGGATTGTTTCCAGCCTTGCCGAGTGTCTGGACAAGGATTATAGCTTTTGAGCAAAATTTCCTCGAAAGAGGTCTTTTAAAGGATTTATCAGCTGCTCCACCCGGAATAGAGCTACAAATACTTGCTTCCTCTACTCGACAGGAAATAGGTGAGGAGTTTATCCCCTATTTTTATAGAATATGGCTCTCAGAAACAGAATACATTTTGATAGAAAATAGAGGATTAGACCCTGATGGTGATGGTGGCACTTCTATGCAGAGTGCTTTAAATAGGAGAGTGGCTCTACATCCGAGTCCGATATATACTTCAGGTTTTACTTATGAATATGACCATTTATTACCTGGTTTTCTTGATACTCAACTTGATGTCCACGGTGGTGGAATTTTGATTTGGCACATAGACAATGATAGGATTTTTAATGAAGGTCAGATAATAGATGGTGTCTTTTACTCAAATTTTGAAAGAAATCGAGTTAATCTACATCGGAGAGGTGTGAGAGTCATCGAAGCAGACGGAATTGAGGACATCGGTGTTAGTCAAGCTTGGTTTTGGACAGGCACTCCTTATGAGTATTTTTTCCGCTACAAACCTATCATTGATAATGATGGTATCTTTCACGGCTGGTCTGAGGAAATACACAATATGGAGCTATCATCAACTACAGACCCTGCTCTTAAGACAAATTCAGGTAGACCATCCTCATGGAAAATCTCAAATATCTCGCATGTAGATAGGATAATGACCTTTGAGCTTTCAAATACTATGTTTGAGAATACTACTACAATAGGACATTTTGATGACTTATACGCTGTGTCAAATGTAGTCGATTTTACTGGTGAGGGTTCTATAAATATCTCTATTTTGAGCGGAGAAAGAGGGCTTAGGCATTTTACACCTGATAATCAGCTTGGATACTGGCGATATGTAAAAGAGGATGGTGATTTAGTTGTAAAGCCTGATTTTGGGATTCAAACAATTATTATAGATGTAGAGCCAATCTCCGATTGGCATTCAGTCTCTCACCAATCAAAGCCAATCGGAGATTGGCACTACGGTGGTTTGACAGAAGGTTTCCTCCTTGTATATGGCAATAAAATCGTGATTTTGGATGAGAGACATCGGATGGAGTTTGAGTTTGAAAGCAATATCACTCAACCCCCGCTGAGCTTTATCATAAATGGTGAAACCTTTTTAGGTCTGGTCTTTGAAAATAGTTCAGCTGTCTACAAGATAGCTGGTTTTACTGCCCCATTGGAACAAAGGTTACATTTCAATGAAATAGTGAAATTTATTCCTCTGGAAAACACTCTGTATGTCCTCTCTGGAAATATGATTTACAATATGTGTCCATGCAGTGCAGAGCATACCGATGATATAACCCCACCTATTGTTTTACCAGATATTTTTACGCTTCCCTTTGAACCTGTCGTTTATAATCACAATGGTCGCAAAGTGATTTATCTGATGTCCAACAATCTTAAAATTTATACCGTGATAGGTGATGAGGTGAAACAAATCTTTGACCTGTTGCGATTTACTTCAGAATATCCATCTCAGTTTGCTCTGGGCTATCTAGAAAACAATGCCTCAAGTTTTCTCTTGTTTTACACAGAAACTCATGTATTTGTCATTTCAGAGGATGGCTCTTTTTTACCTGGTTTTCCTCAAAAACTCTATGACACTACTTTGAAACCATGGATAACTCCATTTATCTTTGATATTGATGATGAAATTTTCTTTATGCTCCATGACAATCATCAAGGTCTTCTAGGAATGGGTCTAAATGGCAAAATTTTACCCGAAAAATCGCAGTATTGGAATAGAGGAGACATAGACCCCCAGTTCTTTTTTGATGTCGTCAGAAATGCCTTATTTTTGCTTTATAGCGATAAGGACGGAAATGTCTTTTCTGCTGCTATGGAAACAAGACCTGATAGTCGCATTCTCTGGAACGGCTTTAGAAACGGTGCAGCTGGGATGATAATAAGAACTGGTGCGATAATCCCCAATCCAATTACAGACAATATCGAAGTATATGTCTACCCCAACCCAGTCAGACAAGATGTCGTCAATGTCAGGATAAACAATACTGAAGCACCTGCGACTGTCAGAGTTTTCAACATAGCAGGTCAGCTGGTCCTACAGCAGAGACTCGATGAACCTGTAGAGACTTTCCGTGATTTTAGATTTTATACCGATAGACTTAGCTCTGGCACTTATTTTGTCAATGTAGAGGTAGAAGGTAGGAATTATAGGGATAGGTTTGCGGTGATAAAATAATGAGAAAACAGAGGATTTTTAACACAGAGAAGACAGAGAAGACACAGAGCACACAGAGATGTTTCGACAGAATATATTCTGTCCAAACAAGGCTTGGTAGGGAAAATAAATTATGAAAAAAACTAATATACTTAAAATAGGATTGATATTGCTTTGTATATATCCATTATGTTTACATAGCTTGAATCTCTACGAGATAGATGATATTATTGCCCCCCCAACGAAGCTTGCGAGCGGGGGACTTGACTCCCCCCACATTTATGGGGGGGGTAGGGGGGGGGCTACTCATTTTCTACAAAGCCTGAATCTCTACGAGATAGATGATATTATTACCCCCCCCATGATGCTTGCGCAGTGGGGGGGGGAGGGGGGGGCTACTCATTTTCTACAAAGCTTGAATCTCTACGAGATAGATAATGAACTCACCACTCACAACTCACAGCTCACAACTCACAGCTCCACAAAGTCCGCCGCTCTCGCCATGATGATGTCTGCTGTAGTTCCAGGTGCTGGTCAGTTTTATGTAGATTGGCGGACACCTACAGCTTATATTTTCCCAGTCATAGAGCTCGGTCTCTGGTTTTTGAGAGATTTTTTTATCACTCAGGGTGATGATATGACTCGACATTTTGAATGGTTTGCTGATGAACATTATGATTTTCATAGACAGGAAAGAGCTCAGAGAAATCTATTATTAGACCCGAACTCAGGCACTTTTTACGGTGATTTAAACGACCCCAAAATAGATTATTGGGGACATGGTGGACATTTTCGTCTGGACAATTACTATTACAACAACAGACAGCAATACTATGAGGCTATCGGAAAATATATCCACTATATCTATGGTTGGTCTGATTGGTGGGATACTTATGTGCAGGAAATTGATGCTGAAAATGTTTATATTAACTGGATTTTTAATGACGCCACAAATCCACATAACATCAGATGGATAGGAAACTACCCTATCAATGACCCTAATAATCCGCATTATTATGCTACAACTTCCGCTTCTGGCAGTCCGCTCAGACAAGTATATAAAAAAATGCGACAAGATGCAAATACTTACTATAATCAAGCTATGACAGTGAATTTTGTCATCCTCGCCAATCATTTTGCTGCTAGTATGGATGCGAGGTATCATGCAAAAAGATACAATGAGCAGCAGATGAAAAATGTATCTGTAAATCCTCAAATCAATACTGCTCTATTAAATAATAGACCTGTGCCAGTGTTTGGGGTAAATGTGAAGTTTTAATTTGTTATTTGTAGGGAACGCATTTATCCGTTCCGCATATTACTAATTACTAATTATTTAAAGGAGTTTTTTATGAAAAATAAAATTTTTATTACTATTGTTCTTTTGGCTATTATGAGCTTTATCTCCACTCCGTCATTGCAAGGTTTCTCACTTGAATCTCCCCTCGAAGCAATCTCTCAGTGGGGGGGGGGAACTTCTCATTTTCTACAAAGCATGAATCTCTACGAGATAGATACTGGGAACGCAGACATCCTGTCTGCATCAACTCCGAACTCCGAACTCCTCACTCCGAACTCCCAAAAGTCCGCCCTAAATGCCATGCTCATGTCCGCAGTATTACCAGGGACAGGTCAGCTTTATCTTGGTAACAGCAAAAGAGCGACTGTATACCTTTCAGCCGATGTTTTAGCCTTCTTTGCTCTTTATCGGACAAACATGGAAAAAAACAATCTGACCGACAGTTTCAAAATATATGCCTATTCTAATGCAGGTTTGAGAAGAGGTGCAAGCGATGATATTTACAGGCTTGCTCAAAGGTTTATGACTTCAGACGAATACAATAAATCAGTCGAAAGATATGCACGAAACTTTCTCCTCGCAAACCGCATCACACAAGAAGAATACGATGAATATGTAGAAAGGTTTAGAATACGACCTGAAGACTCTTGGGATTGGCAAAATGAGCATTATTTCAGAGAATACAGAGCTATACGACAAGATAGACAGACTTTTGAAATATATGAAAATTTTGCTCTCGGAGCTCTCTTGATAAATAGGATTATCAGTGTCATTGATGCTGCTTTTCTCACAAATAAAGTAAATAGAAATAGTCAGGTCTATGCAGTGCCTGAAAATAACGGAAGGGGGATTTCTTTAATCTATGAATACCATTTTTAAATGTCTAAAAGCCCCCCCCACGAAGTATGAGTGGGGGGGGAAGGGGGGGGAATATAGAGTCTTTTTATCAGCTTTTCTACTACTCCTATTTCTCTTTGTAGCTCCGATTTCCAATCGTAGTATTAACGGTGCATCAAACCTCTATGCCCAGCAACCAACCATTGTAAACGGTCTAAAATCAGCTTTGATACCCGGCTGGGGTGAGATTTCGATGGGAAATAACTCAGGCTATATCTTTCTCGCTGCTGAAGTGGCTTTATGGAGCTCGATGTTTTATTTACAAGGGGAATCAGACCTGAAACTCAGACAAGCAGAACAATTTGCAATAAACAGAGCAAATCTGAGGTCTTATGATTTGTCAGATGAAGTCAGGTTTTTGATGGAAAGATACAACCGCTCAGGCTTTGGACCAGGTGGTTACAACGAATTTGTAGTAACTACTGCAAAGACCTTATTCCCGCATGACCCAGCAGCTCAGACAAAATACATAAACGAAAATCTACTCGATGAAAGTATCTATTGGGACTGGGGAAATTCTGAGAACAGAGTCCAATACAGAGGCATGAGAAGTGACTCTATTATGTTTACAGACTACGCAAAAGCAGTCAGTGGCACAATCATCGTAAACCATATCATTAGCTTTTTAAACGCTATGAGAGTAGGAAGTCAACAAAACAGGACAAACAATTTGACAATTTATTCTGGTTTTGATTTAGAAATGAGACCTTTTGTGGGATGTGTAGTTTTGTTTTAGCACTCAAAATAATGAGTTAACAGAGTTTTTTTTTAACACACGGTTCATGAGTTTGCTCGCTGTTATTGCTTGCACTCGGAACGAATTATTATCTAAACTCTCTGTGTTAAAATAACTCTCCTATCTCAAAAACCACAATCTCCGATTTTGTCCCTATCCTCATCGGAAAGCCCCAGATACCTGTTCCACTTGACACATATATATAGGTATTTCCTCTCTTTTGCAAACCATAAGCTATATCAAACATTTTTTTAGTTATCAGATTAAATGGAAATATCTGTCCAAAATGTGTATGCCCAGATAGAACAAGGTCGATGTCCCGATTTTCATACTCCTTATGGTCTTTTATCTGATGTGTCATCAAGATAGTAAATGCTCGATCTGCACCCTCCTTATGTAATTGATAATGGATAATGGATAATGGATAATTATCCATTATCCATTGTCCATTTTCCATTTCATAAGAAGGGGAGGGAGGGGAATTTCTTGTATCTTGTAACTTGCAACTTGTAACTTGTAACTTGTAACTTGTAACTAAAATCTCCTCAAGGCTCAGCGGTGGCTCATTACTCCATCTTTGCTTACTACTATCATCTTGACCTATCAATAAAAGTCTATCATCTATCAATTCAGAGCTATCACGAAGTATTTTTATTCCGAGACTTTCCATGTAATTTATGCTTTTTTCTATGCCTGAGATATACTCATGATTTCCTAATACTGCCCATTTCCCTTTTGGTATTTCCAGCGATTTCAAAGACTCTCCAATACCCTTTTGGATAGCAAAATTATGTTCATTTTCCAGAAAATCTCCCGTAATCAGCAATATATCTGGCTCTATCTCTCTTATTTTATCTACGATACGACTAAATCGTTTTTCACTATTCATAAAGCCGAGATGATTATCACTTATCTGAACAACCTTCATATTTATGTCTTTTTCTGTATGGATATTATGTGTAATTATGCGGACATTATGGGCATTTGTGTATCCTATCCAAAGGATTATTAAGCAAAGTGCCATCTCTCCAAAATAAAACATCAATCTATGACTTTCGGTGGTAGGACCTAAACCAAACAATCGCAATACAAGCCAGATCACACTCCAGACAAACATATAGGTCAAAAGACCCATCCAGATATAACCTACTCGTGCAAACCAGACACTGACATCCAGAGGAAAATGGTTTCCCCATATCCTACCAAGAAAGACTCCAAAACCAAGAAATATGTATATTGCCAAAAACAAAAACTTGATTTTGAATGGTTTCAAGACATCCATCAAATGCAAAATCACAAAGGATGTTGTCCCAAAATATACACTAAAAAATATTAGAAAAAATGGTCTCATGATTTATATCCTCCGCCTTTTGTAGGGAACGCATTTATCCGTTCCGTCTTTTGTAGGGAACTGATTTATCTGTTCCGAATTTTGCCCCCCCATGAAGTATGAGTGGGGGGGGCAAATCTGAATTCCGAACTCAGAATTATATTATTATCATTGATTCTCCAATTGCTGTAAATAAAACAGTCTTTTTTGTGTTTCTATTTCCGCTCTAAGTTCATCTTCAGATGGGAGGTATGTTTTATATTTTGAGGCAAAGAGCTGTTCATTTCCTTTTAGGATGGAGTATCTGGCAATATCTTCGTCAGTGTCAGCACAGAGGATAATGCCCAGTGTGGGATTATCACCCTCTGTTCTTTTTAGTTCGTCATACATGCGGATATACATATCCATTTGTCCGACATCTTGGTGAGTGATTTTACTTGTTTTCAGGTCAATAATGATAAAGCATTTAAGGATATAATTATAAAAAACGAGGTCGACATAATAGTCATGTTTTTCTGTTTTGATATGCTGTTGTCTTGCTACAAAGGCAAAGCCTCTTCCAAGCTCCATCATAAATTTTTGGAGATTGGAAATAATGCTTTTTTCCAGCTGTGTTTCGGTAAAATCTGAGTTTTGAGATAACCCTAAAAACTCTACAATGACAGGACTTTTGAATAATGCCAAATTATCCTTTTGAAATTCAGCTGTTTTTTCCAGCATTTCCTTTTTTACTAAATCCTTTTTCTGTGATTTAAGTAGTCGGAAATAGTATTGTGAGGAGATATTGCGTTGTAGTGTGCGAACGCTCCAGGTTTGGTCGGCTGCTTCTTTCATGTACCAATCACGAGCATCGGGGTCTTTTACTTGTAGAAGGGTTCTGTAATGTGACCAAGTGAGAAGAGAGAAAGATTTTGGACACACTGTGTCCAAAATTGTATCTTCTGAAATATCAATTGTTAATGACATTTTATTGTCATCAGAATTTGGACTCCCAGTGTCTAAAATTGTGGTTTCAGATTTTGGACACACTGTGTCCAAAATTATAACATCTTTATTTTCAATTGTTAATGACATTTTATTGTCATCAGAATTTAGACTCTCTGTGTCAATAATTGAGTTATTAGATTTTCCACTCACTGTGTGGAAAATGTTCGGAAAGGCTTTATAGAAATCGAGGTATTTATACAAAGAACTAAAATCAAACCCATTTCCATATATTCGAGTAAGCTCCAAAGACAGTTCTTTTATTATCTCCGCACCATATTCTGCTCTACCTTTCCCCTGTAATTCCTCTTCAGCTATTCTTTTACCGAGTAGCCAATTCCGTCTGATCAATGCTACATTCACAGCACGAAAAGCATATTTTTGAGAAGTCTCGATTATCTTTTGTGCATCGTTTAGTAGGTTATTACCTTTAGTATTCATTATCTCGTTTTTTTTCATAATATTCCCTGTAATTTTTTTTCTCTATCCATTACTAAAAAAAAATGGTCATTCCTTACACATATCGAAGATATGTGACTTTTTATAGAAACGATTGTAACCCCAAACCCATCCCCCCTAACCTCACACACCGCCTGCGGTGTGTGAGGTGGGGAAGGTAAGACTAGGCAAATCATCTTTTCTATTAAGAGTGCCATATCTTTGAATTGGTAATATAAATATTTTCTATACATATTTTTATTTCTTTATAAAAACATCCCTGATTTTATTAAAACTTTCAAAATCATTTTTGAACTCCTCCAAGGTAGGATTAGGATCAATTCCCTCCGGTTGGCTATGTGAATTGATGTATGAACAACTCTTTTCAAATATAAAGATTAAATCTAATTTATGATTTTCTAACGAATCTCCTTTAATTTTTTTAAATCTATTTATTGATACATCATTCCTATATCTCCTAACTGTCTCATTTAATATATCGCATTCTACTAATAACTCTATAGCTGATCTTAAATGTCCATAAGCCTCCTGAACTACATCCTTTTCGGGTCTATTCGTACTTGTATTATTTAATAATTTATTAATTGATTTTATGTGATATTGGATGTTGTTTAATTCATCTTCAACATCGACAATACCTATCTTTTTATTTTCACATTTGATATGATAAAACAATTTACCAAGATTAGGATATAATTCATTATTAATTTTTTGTTTAAGACTACTGTAAAAGATTATACTATGAGTAAAGATTATGACTTGTCTATCCATAGATAGTTCTATGAGCCTTTTAGCAACATTGTTGATATTATCTTGATCCAAGCTGGAAACAGGGTCATCAAATATTACTGGTGCATTGGTATTATCCAACTGTATTTCTGTCAAAAACTCTGATAAAGAAATAGATTTTTGCTCCCCATCACTTAAAATTTCCATGAGTGAATGGGATTTTATATTCGGTGAAATTTTTGAACTACCCTTATCAGAAGAAAAATTAATTTCGATAGGAATATCTGATTTAGATAAGGCTTGTATTTCTTTAGAAAAAATATTTTGAAAA
>Ga0099364_10011293_pt1 | contig 12213 bp, 10 predicted proteins | sample TergutTh196P3_FD_73070 | JGI IMG/M metagenome (GOLD analysis project Ga0099364, IMG submission 73070) | Microcerotermes parvus P3 segment gut microbial communities from Pointe-Noire, Republic of the Congo - Th196 P3 | ecosystem: Host-associated > Arthropoda: Insects > Digestive system > Gut ...
TGGGCGATGATCGCTTCGGCTTCCTCCATTGTAATTTCTCCCATCTGCATCAGGTCGTTTGGCTCGATAATCGACAAGTCGTCGAAGGACAGAAATCCTTCGCCGACGAGCCGGTCGGCCAGTTCGGGCGACATACCTGCGATCAGTGCGTAGCCTTCGACCGCTTTTTCGAGGTCGGCCTCTAACTCGTCGCGTGTCATTATTTCGACGTCCCAGCCGCAAAGTTTGCTGGCTAGCCGGACGTTTTGGCCTTTGCGTCCAATGGCGAGGGATCGTTGGTCCTGTTTGACAAGAACGACGGCCCGACCGAGCATTGTGCAAAGGATCGTTTCCTCGATTTCGGCGGGTTTGAGGGCGTTCGGAATGAAAATCAGCATATCGGAGTTCCACGGCACAACGTCGATTCGCTCGTTGTGCAGTTCGTCCATAATACCTTTGATGCGGTTGCCGCGTACCCCGATGCAGGCACCGACGCAATCGACTCGCTGGTCGCTACTGTAAACCGCGATTTTCGTCCGGTATCCCGGTTCACGGGAGATTCCCTTGATTTCGATGACGGCATCGAGAATTTCAGGAATGTCGGTTTCGAACAATTTCTGGACGAGGGTCGAACGAATCCGGCTGAGAATCACCTTGACCTTGTTGCCGGATTTTTTAACGTCGGTAATGATGGCTCTAACCCGGTCGCCAACGCGGAGGTTTTCGCCGGGAATCCGATCACTACGGGGCAACACCGCTTCGACGTTGGAGCCGGTAATGGAGACAATCGTGGCTCCGCCGTCGTTCTTTTGGATAGTGCCGGTTACCATTTGATCAATGTACCCTCTATATTCCTCGTAGATTGCATCGCGTTCGGCTTCACGGATCTTTTGGATAATCACCTGTTTGGCACTTTGGGCACTGATCCGTTGGAGTTTGCCGAATTCCTGTTGCGTAATCGGGATGCCGTCCTGCGTCCCGGAATATTCGCCGGTGATGCGGTCGATATTGATCTTGATGATGGCCTCTTCGCCGAATTGACGTCGTGCGGCCGTCGCAATCGCCGCCTCGACGCCGGTAAAGACGATTTCTTTATCGATTCGTCTGTCACGATGGATCGCGTCGACGAATCGCAGCACTTCGCTGGGATTCATAGTATATTTCGTTTTCTCAATGGGGTCCGCTTGGTCGTCGGAAATTGCGAAACGCCAAAATCGGCGCGCAAGGTCCAACCGGAAGAATCAGCGCCTTCCAACGACAACAGACCACCATTCTACCCGGAACACTGCAAGGCGTCAAGATACGCACAGCGGTTTGCGAAAAGATGGTCAGACGGGAGAGTAAAATTTCTACTTTCCGCTCTACACCCACCCCGTTGAACTCGGCGGAGCAATAGATATAATAGTATCGATTGACGTGGTTCGGCGGGTCGTATCGGTTCGCGGCGTCCAGTCCGGCGAGATCCTCAGACTCGACCGAAGAGCATAAACAAGCACATCACAGGAGATTTTTCATGGCTATCAAAGTTGGCATCAACGGTTTCGGTCGAATCGGTCGAATGGTTTTTCGGGCCGCTGTCGAATATTTTGCAAACGACATTGAAATCGTCGGCATTAACGACCTGTTGGAACCCGGTTATCTCGCCTATATGTTGAAGTACGACTCGGTTCACGGTCGCTTCAAAGGCGACATCGCTTTGGACGGCAGCGATCTCGTCATCGGCGGCAAGAAGATTCGGTTGACCGCCGAACGGGACCCCGCCGCTCTGAAATGGGGCGACGTTTCCGCCGACATCGTTGTTGAATCGACGGGCCTTTTCCTCACAAAAGAAACTGCGGAAAAACACATCGCCGCCGGAGCCAAGAAGGTTATCCTGTCTGCTCCGTCGAAAGACGATACCCCGATGTTCGTGTACGGCGTGAACTGCCGGTCTTACGCAGGTCAGGCCATCATCTCCAATGCTTCCTGCACGACCAACTGTCTTGCCCCGATTGCCAAGGTTTTGAACGACAGGTTCGGTATTGTCAAGGGCTTGATGACAACCATTCACGCGGCAACGGCCACGCAAAAGACGGTGGACGGTCCTTCGTCCAAAGATTGGCGAGGCGGCCGCGGCATTCTGGAAAACATCATTCCGTCGTCCACCGGAGCCGCTAAGGCGGTCGGCAAGGTTTTGCCCGAACTGAATGGAAAACTGACCGGTATGGCATTCCGCATTCCGAGTTCCAACGTCTCGGTCGTCGATCTGACCGTCGTTTTCGACAAGCCGATCACACAGGACGCAATCAATGCCGCGATGAAGGAAGCCTCCGAAGGCAACCTGAAAGGCATTCTCGGTTACACGGACGAGGCCGTCGTTTCAACCGACTTCCGCACTTGTCCGCTGACGTCGATTTACGACGCCAAGGCGGGAATCGTCTTGGACCCCCACTTTGCCAAGGTTGTCAGTTGGTACGACAACGAATGGGGGTACTCCTGCAAAGTGTTGGAAATGGCCCGCGTCATTGCAAAATAGCAGGTGTGAGGCATCGGGTAGGCTGCCGACCGCCGGGCGGTAGCATAAGCACCGCACGTTGCCGCCCGGCGACCTACCTTCACTTGCCATGAGAGTTCTCGCGACCATCTTTTTGTTGACGACTGCCGCGATTGCAGCAGACTGGCCAATGTTTCACGGTCCGGACGGTGCCAATCGATCACCGGCCATCGGTCTGCTCACCGCTTGGCCGGAAGACGGGCCGAAGTTGCTCTGGAAGATCGATGGAATCGGCGAGAAAACGTCCGGTTATTCCAACGTAACGATCAAAGGCGATCGCCTGTTTCTTTCCGGCAGCCGCAACGGACGGTCGCTCGTTTTTTGCTTCGATACCGACGGCAAACAACTGTGGGAATACGACAACGGTCCCGTATGGACCAAGAACTATCCCGGCTCCCGGAGTACGCCGACCATCGACGGCGATTTCGTCTACGATTTCTCTTCGATGGGCGAACTCGTTTGTCTCAGCGCCGACAAGGGCGAAAAAGTCTGGAGTCGAAACATCCTGACCGACTTCGAAGGCGAGAACATTATTTGGGCGCTTTCCGAATCGGTCCGTATCGACGGCGACCGACTATACTGCTCTCCCGGCGGCAAGAAGGCGAGTTTCGTTGCCTTGAACAAACGGACCGGTGAAACGATCTGGACGACGCCTTCCCTCGGTGAGAACACGAGTTATGCTTCGCCGATCCTCTTCGAACACGACGGTCTGCGGATCATCGTAACGACGTATGCCAAGGGAATGTTCGGCGTCAACGCCGCCAACGGTGAATTGCTGTTCACGTTCCGGCACGAACAGCGTTACGACATCAACTGCACGAGACCGATTTATCATAACGGCCATCTCTTCATGACGAATGCGACGACACCGACCGGAACGGGAGGCGTATTATTGAAACTCTCCGTTTCAGACGGCAAGGTCTCGCTCGAAGAAGTTTGGCGCAACCGACAGATCGACAACCTGCACGACAGCGTGATATTGCTCGATGGTTTTCTGTACGGAACGTCCTACGGATACAAGGAAGGAGTGTTCCTGTGCGTCGACTGGAAGACCGGAGAAACTCGTTACGAAAAAAGAGACGTCGGCAAAGGCTCCTTGACCTGGGCCGAAGGTCTGCTCTATTTCTTCAGCGAAAAGGGCGACGTGCTTTTGATTCGTCCGAATCCGGCGGAATACGACGTCATCAGTCGTTTTCATCTTCCGGAGGAAGGCGACGGTCCGACTTGGGCGCATCCGGTCGTCTTCGGCAAGCGGCTGTATCTCCGCCACGGAACGTTTCTGTACTGTTATGATGTCGCCCGATGACGTTCGGACACAAGCCGGGGACGTCAGCCCCCGGCTCTTTTTCGTTTACAGAACGACTTCCAGCGGTTTTTTCATACCGACGAACCAATTGGCGACCGTCAGTTTATTCGAGGCGGCAAGTTCCAGGGCCCCCTTCGCCGGAAGTTCCTGTACCTTTTCATTTACTCCGAAAAGACACGGAATATCGCTGAGATTCTGTAACGCCAAACCGTTTCCGACCTTTTTGATTTCGACGCAGGAACGGAACAACTTCTCGACCCACGGCTGCCGTCCGAGAATCATGTTCGCCGCCCAACCGACGATGCGTTTGGCAAAGAACGCTTCCCGAACCGATTCGTAACTCCGATCCTTGGCAAACATCAGCGTCATCGGACGCAACGGATTCTGGTGTCCATAAGTGTTCCAATCGCTCTGGTGAATATCTGTAACTGTTACAGGGGCAAGGTCCCGTTCGTTGCACCAATCAAGAGCAATGGGATAGAACGACGTGCCGTTGAACACTTCGATGCCGTGCAGAAGTCCCTTGGCCCGCACCTCTTCGATTTCGTCGAAGAAACGCATCGGTTCGCCGCGTTTGAGACCGAAAGGCGCCGCATCGGGAGTTCTGTCGATCCAACTGGGATGATTCCAATGATTGAACCCGCCCTGTTCCACGGAAACGGCGAGCATTTTCTGCCAGTCGTCGACCGCCGCCGCAATCGGATTCACGTCTTGAACGAACAGAGCGTTGAAATGCCATTCGCTTTTCGTGATTTCCGCTCCGCGAACAAGAATCAGTTTTTGCTTCTCCGCCTCCGCCTTGGCGAAGTCGTAGGCGATGTTGTGGTCGTCGTTTTTCTCCGCAAGCGGGAGCATCTTGCTGCCGATGTTCGGTCGATATTCGATGTGGTCGGTAATGGCAATCACGTCGAGTCCGTTGTCGACGGCTTCGAGAACACGGTCTCTCGGCATAACGTGTCCGTCGGAGAACAGCGTGTGGATGTGAAAGTCGCCTTTGAGGACTTTGAATTCACCGACATCGGGAATCGTGATTTTTCGCGGCGTTTTCGTCCGGTTGAGTTCTTTACTGTGGGACACGGTCGCCAGTCCGTCGCCCACCGGTTTCGGCATTAGGGGATTATCCGCCAAAAGACTGCGGATCGGCAAAGTTGCTGCCGCGCCCAACAGGGCGATGCGTTTCAAAAATTCTCGTCGATTGTGCATGGAAGAGGAAGGGGAGAAATTAGGGTGCAAAGTTGGGGAGTGGGCACGTGATGTTGGCATTCTACCATATTGCCGCTTATCCGGGGATAATCGCTTGCGGCAATGACGGTAGATTGTTCGATGAAATTTTCCGATTCGGACTTTTTCCGGGCGACCGGTGCCAACAGGCCGATGACGATACCGATTGCCGCCGCAACGACCAAGACTTCGATCAGCGCAAAAGCGCAACGACCGGTCTTGGCCATTGTCAGACGTTCGATCAGATGACGTATCCGAAGTTTCGGAAGCCGGTTAAAACGATTTTTTCGCACAGTTTTCTCCAGGGTTGAATTCGTTAATTTCACCGGGGCGGTTGGGTTATTGGCAATAGGGTTGTGTCAACGCGGTCATTGTTTGCGGTTCGTTACGATCACGAAACTTAGGCCACTTGGACGAAGTAATGACCGCCCGCACATAGAGATCATCGGGAGTCATCTGGTATGAAGCGACCGTTCCGGCGACCGTTTGAAAGGTAACTCCAATGTCACCGGAATAGATTGTGCCTACCCTTGCCGGTTTTTTCGGTCCGACTTGCGGGTCCTCGAAAGTTCTCACACTCGTGTCAAAGCCTTTTTTCGTGCCCACAAAACGAATGGAATAGTGAACACCCTCTTCCGGCTTGACTTCCACATGGAGAGTTTTCGAGTCCGTGTCGAAACGGATGTCTTTCAATTCCACGCCGGTCGACGAGTAAAAATCGCCGTTTTTCATTGCCGTGAACAGGGCATCGGCATCCAGTTTTTCCGAGCGAACGCCAACCCACCCATGACCGGGATTGACGGCATTGTGACCAAAACGACGATATTCATGGGTGTCATCCGTCGCCACCAGATAAATCAGGTTTTTGCCTTGATGAAGTCGGAAAGCGTTGACGATGTCCCAATATTTTTCATGCGTCGGATGATCCGGATGAATAGGATCGTACCAAGCCGGAGAGGAAATGTTCCATTCGTAGAATTCAATATCCGATGCTTCAATCAACATATCGGGCGTTATATCGTAGTAGGGCCATTCCGGATGGTTCAGCATCCAAAAACCGACGTTTCCGCTTTTCGATGCGTTGTCCAAGGTGGCTTGTCTCCAACTCAACATGGCTTCGACAACGGTGGGAAAGTCCTTCGGAAAAGGAATCGACTCGGAAATATTGATCGCGTTGGCGTGGAGCACTCTTCCCGCCACCGTGGTATTCTGCTCGTGTCCGGGGATAAGGTGAAAAGTTCCGTCCTTGTTGAACAACTCTCGCAACTCATGAATCGTTTTGAGTCGGACAAGCGTTTTTCCGTTTTCTTCTTTCGTTTCGACGAATTCGTTACCGAATTTTTTTCTCGATTCGTCGATCAGAACCGGATCAACTTCCCTCCACTTGTTTTTGTCGAGTTGTAACACGTTGTGGTCCGTTAGGGACATGAAATGAAATCCGTCGGAACGATACCAGTCAATGGCAAGTTCCGGCAGAGTGTTTCCATCACTCCAATGTGAATGACAATGGAGTTGGCCTTTGTACCACTCGGCGGCGTGAATCGACGCGGAGAAGAGTCCTCCCGCCGTGAAAACCGCTCCGAACAAAAGGCCCAAGGTCAAAACGAATACTTTTTTCATTGCATTGTTCTCCGAAAAAGCGGGTTATCTGTGAGTCAGTTGGAAATTTCGCCGACGAGTTCGAACTTCAAATTTTTGTCTCCCTTGGACGGGATATTGACGGACAAGCCGGAAGTTGCCCTGTCGGCATAGACTTGCGGGATAAAATGCGTTTCCGTGATTATTTCCGGAGTTGATCTCCCGCGATTTTCCCGGGAGTCCATCGGATCGCTTGCATCCGGCCCTCCTTCACGGATTGATGTCATTTTCGTTATCGTTACGACATATTCGCCGGGCATGATCCCGTCGTTGGCGTCCAGTGTTGTTGCCTTGAATTTTCCTCTGACGTCTGTGGTTCCGCCGGCGCTGCGTCCGACCGAATGATCCTTGGGCGAAAAGGCAACGAACGCCCCTTCGACGGGTTCGCCTTTCCACGTAACGGTTCCTTCACACTTTGCCAGTCCGGGGAGTCTGGCTTCACCGCAACCTGCTAGTGAAGCGATTCCCGCCAGAGAAAAAACGACCATAAGGAGGTATGTTTTATTGTATTTCATTATTTAACTTTTTTACGAGGTTGGCAAAACGCCGGGGACACAGTCCCCGGCTCCCTGTTGTAATGGCTCCCTGTTAATGCTACAAACCGGCCTTTGTTTCGCCGCCGTCAATGGATCCCATTGCTCCCCAAATACCGTAGGGAGAGGGACCGTCCACATCCTTTTCGTATCCCGCTCGCTGGGTGCCCGTGATGCGGTCCACACGGAGGAAACTCAAGTCTCCCGTGTCAATGGTGTCTGGAATAAACTGAACCGCCCCGTCGCCCATCGCCACATTGACGCCGCCGGGATGCCAACTCGTCGGAGGAATATAGGCCGCATATCTACCGGGAGACAGCGTAGCATCATACGAAACGGAAATGGAGTTCGGCGGCAGAATCGTATTGAAATAAGCACTGTTGAATGTCTCGTAAAAGGGATAACGTCCCTGTCCGCTTTGCGGTCTGATGGTGGCGCTGAGATTTTTGAAGGTATCGCCGTCCTTATAAGTGTCGCGGCAATATTGAGGCGATCGGGAGGACCAGACGTTCACATAAGTGAGATACCCGGTTTTGATGTGGTGGTCTTCTCCTGTGCCAAGGCTGGTAGCGCGTTCGCTGAGGATGACCGTATTGCTCAAGCCGTCGGTGCAGGAGGCAAAATTTCGGGGGACGTTGCGCTGATAATTCCAATCGCAAGTTTCGGGAAAGAGGGTTCGCGGATTCCAGGAACTGTAATAGTCACTGCTGCCCCACATGTAATAGGTTGTATAGTCCCCTTTGGAAAAACAGTAGTTGGCCGGCGTGAAACCATTGGGATCAACGGAAGCAGGTCCGCCGTCCGAAGGACAAACCACCAACGGCCACTTGCCGTAATACGCCGGCGATCTGTCCATATTCGTGGGAGCATAAACCGCGCTGGTCTGACAGTAGGGATTGGCTGCGGCTCCGCTGAAGCCGATGGCCGTCAGAGACTCGAAGCGCCCCACTTGTTCGAGATAAGGGAACAGACCTACCCATGGGGAACGGTTGGGATTATCGCCGCCGATTCCGGAGGCGGGACAGGCGTTATGCTGGAAGTGGTAATTGTGAACAGCCAGCGCAATTTGTTTGAGATGGTTCGAGCACTGCATTCGCCGGGCTGCTTCCCTCGCCGACTGAACGGCAGGCAACAGAAAGCCGATCAAAATCCCGATGATCGCAATGACGACAAGAAGTTCGACCAGTGTGAACGCGGAACGGAGAGAAACGATTGTTGTTTTACTCATTGTCTTTTTCTTTGGTTGGGTTTTGTTTTTGAAGCGGCATTGTGTTTGATCGCTTCTATGCCGAAGATTTCCGTTCACGTTCCGATAACCCGATCTGGCGAACGGAATCTCTCGACACTCCGGCGGATATTATCAGCAGAGAATGTTAAGAAATGGTTAAGGAAAGATAAATTCCGCGTTAAACTTCCTTACGGGGTTTCCGGGCGGACGAACCGTTTCATTGGTTCCGTCGGTTCGCCGAACTCTTCACCGCGAAGAGTATAACCGAACGAATCCCGCAGTTCCCACGCCGGTATTTTCGGCTCCGCGCCGAACGGCTCCGTCGAATAATATTCGAAACGGATTCGCTCGCCGTCAATACGAACAATGATGAAGCCGATGCGGTTCAATTCCTGAGCGATCGGCGTCTCCCGATGAAGAAACGGCGGTTCCGGTCGATAAAACTTGTGCGCCGCACTGCCGCAGATGATCTGACCGACAGCCGACTTGCCGTCCGGACTCGTGATTCGTGAACGGTGGTACATGTGATCGTGACCGCTCAGGACGTAACGCACGCCGTTGCGCTGAAGACAATCGTAGAAAGCGTTCTGCGTTTCCGAGTGCGAATCCTGATTCTTCTCGTCGTCGCCGAAAAGGTTGTCCTTGTGGTTTTGCCCCAAGAGATTTTTGTGCGAGAACACGAACGCAAAACGATGATCGTTCTTTTTCAGTTCCGATTCGATCCACGGCAGATAGTCCCCGACGCCGTATGCCTTGCCGCCTTTCGTGCCGTCGTCGATCAACGGGAAAGTATCAAGACAGAGAAACTTGCCGCCCTTGTGCGTGAAGGAATAAGTCAACCCCGCCGCACCCGGCAGGGCGGGAGAACTTCCGCCGCCGCCCGGCGTACCGGGAAGATTCGGAAACGCCGCCTTAAACTGCGCAACGGCATCTTTTTTCATCGCCTCGGAATCGCTGTCCTCGGTATCGTAGTTCATGGCATCGTGATTGCCGCGGACCGGATAAAAACGAATCCCCGCCGCATCCAACGCCTTGTTGTGCAAAGCCCGTGTCTGGAACGCAACGGCGGAGGGAGTTTCAGCAAGATCGCCGACCTGAATGACAAAATCGACCTTTTGGCGTACCAATTCGGTATTGATCGCGTCGATAATATGAATCGCCGCTCCGTGGAACGGCGCGTTCATTTCGTTTTTCCATTGCGTGTCGGGAATCACGGCAAACGACCAGTTTGAATCGTCCGCAGCGAGGGAAGAGGCCAACAGCAACGCCAAGGTTACTACAAAGAGAGACAAGCAAATACGTTGTGTGAGTTGCATGGGTTTTGAAAGGTAAAAGGGTTACTTGCAATAGGGTTGTGTCCAAGCGGTGCCGACTTCCGGTCCCAAACCGTCTTGATATTCCCTTCGTTGATCCGAAACGATAACAGCCCGAACATAAAGGTCATCCCCTTTCAGTTGATAGATCGCTTCGATTCCTTCGACGGAAAAGAGTTCAATGCCGATGTCTTTGGAAAAGGTCCAACCTTTTCTCGCCGGATTTTTGTCCGTTTTTTCCACTTCGAACGGGACGGCGTTTTGATCGAAACCTTTTTTCGTGCCGATAAACCGAATCCGATATTTTACACCGTCCGCCGGTTTGACCTTGACGGAAAGCGTTCCGGCTTCGGCATCAAAACGAATGTCCTCCATTTCCACGCCGCAGGATGCGTAAAAATCACCTCGACGCATGGCCAGGAGGATACTGTCCGCTTCCAGTTTTTCCGCGCGGACGACGACCCAGGCGAGTCCCGGATGATTGTTCCGGTTGCCGAACGTCAAATAATTATGCGTGTCGTCCGTTGCGATTCCGTACATCAACGGATGTCCCTTGACGATACGAAAAGCCGTAACAATATCCCAAAGGGATTCCATGTTCCAAAAACGATTCGATTCGTCTTCTCCTTTGGACGGTCCGCCGTTGGCACACAGAAATTCGTACAAACGAGTTTCCCTGGCATCAATCATGCTCAACGGATCAATATCGTAGTAGGGCCAAATCGGATGATTCAGCATGAATTCCGAGACGTGTCCGTGATCTTCGCCGTTTTTTCTCACGGTCAAGGCGTTTTTGTCGATGGATTCCGCCAGAATTTCCCCTTTTTGGAACGGAATCGATTCGGTTACGTTAAGGGCGTTGCCGTGAAGAGTGACGCCGTTGGCCGAACTGTTCATCTCGTGACCGGGAATCATTAGGAATCGACCGGGAATATCGAGTTTTTTCTTCAACTCTTGGACCGTGTGCAGGCGAATCTGTTTTTTGCCGTCCACTTCACGAGTTTCCGCCGCGTCCTCGCCGTAACGTTCGTGGTATTGCTTCAGAACCTTTTGAACTTTGGCTTGTTCCGCGTCAATCCAACGCTGTGAATCGAGTTGAAGATGGGTATGATCCGAAAGCACGACGAAATGGTAGCCGCGATCTTTGTAGGCGTCGACGGCCATTTCCGGAAAGACATTGCCGTCGCTCCAAAACGAGTGCATGTGCATGTTTCCGCGATACCATTCGGCGGCATGGAGGGTGCCTGCCCCAACGAGCAACGAAACGAGAAGGCTGCAAAAGAAAAAACGTGATTTCATTGGAACGATCCTTTCGGTTGGTGATAAGTGATGTTCGTCGACTATCGTGTCGGTGGAGACGCTGTTTCGCCGACGAGTTCGAACTTCAAATTCCTTTCTCCCTTGGATGGAATGACCGCCGACAAGCCAGAGGTTTCCTTGTTTGCATAGATTGGCGGGATGAAATGCGTTTGCGTAATTTTTTCCGGTGTGGGCTTGGAAACGTTTTTCCCGCGATTTTTTTCGGGATCATCGGCATCCGCCTCCGGTCCTCCTTCGCGGACTTCCTCTATTTTCGTTATCGTTACCCAATATTCGCCGGGCAGTATCCCATCGTTGTCGTCCAGCGTCGTCGTTTTGAATCTTCCTTTGACATCCGTGGTTCCGAAGGCACTGCGCCCGTTCAAATTGTTTTTGGGAGAGAAGGCTACGAACGCTCCTTCAACAGGTTCGCCTTTCCAAATGACGGTCCCTTCGCCTGTTGCCAGTCCGGGAATTCGTGTTCCGCCGCAACCGGCCAAGGAGAGGATTATCGCCGGGAAAAAAACGGCAATCAGACGGAGTGTGTTGTCGTATTTCATTTTTAGTTTTTTATGAAAGTTTGTTGATCTGAAAAAGACACCGGGGACACCGTCCCCGGCTTTTCTGTTGCGTCCTACAGAGCGGGAACCGACTCGCCGCCGTCAATAGACCCCATTGCTCCCCAAATACCGTAGGGAGAAGGACCATCCACATCCTTTTCTTCTCCGGCAGTCGACGTGAGTCCCGTTCGGCGACTCTTGCGGACAAAACTCAGGTCTCCCGTGTCAATGGTGTCCGGAATGAATCGAACCGTTCCGTCCCCCATGGCGGCGTTGGCTCCTCCGGGGTGCCAACTTGTCGGCGGAAGCAGCGCCACATAGGGTCCGGGACTGGTCGTACTGTCGTATGAGCAAGTAATGGAGTTCGGCGGTAAAATCGTATTGAAGTAGGCGCAATTAAATCGTTCATAGAAAGGAAAACGCCCTTGTCCGCTTTGCGGTCTGGCGGTGGCGCTGAGATTTTTGAACGTATTGCCGTCCCGATAGTTACGGCAACTTTGCGGCGATCCGGCCCATACATTCACGTAAGTGAGATAACCGGTTTTGACGTGGTGGTCTTCCCCTGAGCCGAGACTGGTACAGCGTTCACTGAGAATGACAGTG
>Ga0099364_10011294_pt1 | contig 12213 bp, 7 predicted proteins | sample TergutTh196P3_FD_73070 | JGI IMG/M metagenome (GOLD analysis project Ga0099364, IMG submission 73070) | Microcerotermes parvus P3 segment gut microbial communities from Pointe-Noire, Republic of the Congo - Th196 P3 | ecosystem: Host-associated > Arthropoda: Insects > Digestive system > Gut ...
TACCTCATTTTGAAGAGAGCAATAAGGCAAATGAGGTAAATAAGGTTGATTATTTGTGGGACCTTTTGGCTACTGAGGTTGTTTCTTGTTGCCTCAATGTCGTCCTGGGAAGTTCCTGATGCCCCTCTTTTACCAATTGCGATGTTGTATTGAGGGCTTATATTGAAACGTATGGGGCGTCAGCCCCCGGAAGGTTCCTATTTTGTACCGGAAAGGATTTCCAAGGCGTCGGCGACGGCTTTGGCCTTGTTGACGGTTTCGAGGCGCTCGCTTTCCGGAACCGAATCGTGGACGATGCCGCCGCCGGATCGAGTCGTCAATTTACCGTTACGGATTGTCGCCGTGCGAATCGTAATCGCAAAGTCAATGTTGCCGTTGTACGCAACGTAACCCGCTGCGCCGCCGTAGGGACCGCGCGGCGTCGTTTCCTGTTCGGAAATGATTTGCATCGCCCGAACCTTCGGAGCGCCGCTCAGCGTTCCCGCCGGAAATGTTGCACGGAAAAGATCGAATCCGTCGTAACCGTCCTCCAATTCGGCGGTTACGTTGGAGACAAGGTGCATGACGTGCGGATGTCGTTCAACGAACATTAAATCCGTAACTTGAACGGTTCCCGTCTTGGCGACGCGGCCCAGATCATTGCGACCGAGATCGACGAGCATTAGGTGTTCCGCTTTTTCCTTGGGATCGCGGAGCATTTCGTCGGAAAGTTCGCGGTCCTGCTGCTCCGTAATGCCGCGTTTTCTCGTTCCGGCAATCGGACGCAGCGTTGCGGTGCGGCCTTCGAGTCGAACCATCGTTTCCGGCGACGAACCGGCAAGCACCGTACCGCTCAGGTGCATGAAAAACAGATACGGAGCGGGATTCGAAAATCGCAGTGCCCGATACAGCGACACGGCGTCGGGGGCGTCGCCGGCGACGAACGGCTGTGAAAAAACGCACTGAATAATGTCGCCGTTACAAATATGCTCCTTGATCGTTTCGATTTTTCGGCGGTATTCCTTTTCGGACATGATCGGAGCGAGCGTGAATTCCGTTTCGATTTTCGACGGCGGCGCGTCAAGCGGCTTTTCCAGTTCGGCGGCAATCCGCCGGGTTTCCGTAACGGCATCACGGTAGAGCGATTTGTATGCGTCCGGTTTTGCTTCGCCGGGAAATGTCGTTACGCAAACGGTCAAAATTTGTTTGAGGTTGTCGAGGATCAGAATCGTTCTGGGAATGACGAAGGCGGCGAACGGTTCGCCTTCGAGTTTGTGCGGTATCTTTTCGAAGAACGAGACCATTTCATACGTAAAGTAACCGACGAGTCCGCCGAAGAATCGCGGCAGTTCCGGTTGTTCGGCGACCCGGTAACTCTGCATCAACTTCCGTAACACTTCGAGCGGTTTGCCGTCGTGAGGGATCGAATGCCGGGCGGTGCCGTCGCTTTTTCGCACGGCAACGGATTCGGCGTCGACATCGATGAAGGCGTGAGCGTCGATGCCGATGAAGGAATATCGGCCCCATTTTTCGCCGCCCTCGACGCTCTCACAGAGAAAGACGCCTTCCCGTCCCTTGTAAAACCGTTGCAATAATGTAACCGCCGTGTGACGGTCGGCGAGCAGTTTGGCTGTAACGGGGACGACGCTGTACCGTCCGGCCTGTTCGATATAGTTTTCCTGAGAAAGCATAAAATTTTTAGTGCGAAAAAGCGAAAAAAGCGGAAAAGGAAAAAAATCGGGAGCGTTCTTTTGATCGTCGTATCGGATTCTTAATTCTTATTCAATCCGCAACGTAACGACTTCCCACGGAGCGAGCGGAACGTTGTCGAGGACTTCCAAGCGCTCTTCCAGCGGATTCGAACGATAGACCTTTTGTCCCGGCGACGGCAAACGGAGCGTCGTCGACAACGGATTCGGCGACGTGTTGAACAACCGAACCGACAAGGCTCCGCTGCCGTCCCGCGTCGGTCGGACGCTGGAAATCACGATGTTTTCGTAATTCTCCAACATGAGCCAGCGTGCTTGCGGATTCACGGCGGTTATTCCGTCGATTCGTACCAGCGGTTGGTGAACCTGCCGGGCGAAGCGCTGCGCAATGCTGTTATTGAACGGCGCGGCGTAGGGCCAAATCCAATATTCGAAACGCAAACGTCCGTCCTGTCCCGCCTTGTAGTTCGTCTCCCAATGGTTGTTGCAGACCCAACTGTACAATGTACCGCCGGGCTGGAACTCCTTGCGCCAGGCACTCAGCGGACCGTGCGGCCCGGTGAACAGGATCGGAGCGAACTGCATCATATTGGCGTCGACCGTAACCCAGTTGACGCCGACGTTTTCTCCGGCCAACACGGCGTAACGCTGTAACGAATAAAAGTTCCGGTTCGCGCCGGGAATCTGGTCCTTGTCGACTTCGACCGACGCCCACGGAGCGTCGAGGAACCATTTACCGTTCGGAATGTTAAACGGAAAGCCGAAAAACGTTCCTTCGGGCTGCCGCTCCATTTTCTTGTCGAGAACGTTTTCGATACGGATTTTCTCCGAATCGGCGAAAATCGTGATCTGCCGTTTGAACGACACGGCGTTCGGTGTTGCGTCCGATGCCGTTTCGATCAGCATCGAAGCGGCCAGCGGACCGGACGCAACGACTGTCAGTTTGACGGTGCCCTCGTTGCGGGAACGGTTTTCCTCGGCATCTCGACCGATAATGTACAGATAATCGTTCAGTCCCCGATTGCCGTCGGAACCGGCGTCGACGAATTCGTGGCCGGCCTTGTTGAGTTTGAGCGACTTGACCGCACCGGACTGTTTGTCGATCACGAGTTGGAACAGATCGTTGCCCATTTTTCCGGTTTCGGCGTCGATGAACAGCGAACTCGGAATTTTTGGAACCGTTGCCGTTTCGTCGAGACTCAGCGGCATCATTCCGAGAGCCGGAACGGGACCGGGCTTTTCGCCGAACCCGAAATCGGCGTACAGCGAAACGGTTCCGCCTTCCGGATCGTCGACCGCCTGAACCGGCAACACGTTGCCGACGTGATTTTTGTACATCGTCAACTTTTTGTCCGTTTTCGATGCCTTGCCGATGAACCAGATGCCCCAACGGTCGCGGCTCATCGTATTGACGAGCAGCATATCGTTTTTCGTACCCTTTTTCAACGCCGGGGAATCCTCGACGATTTTCTCGACAATTGCATCGACTTCCCGGCTTCCGCGCTTGGCATACTCCTGTTTGAAAGCGTCCTGCGTTTTGACGAACTCGCTGTCCGGCTGCGAGATGCTGTTGTACGCTCCCCAGGTGTGTTCGTCGTACATAATCAAGTCGGTCCACGCCGCGTCGAATTCGGACGATAATTTCTTCGCCGGGCTCAGCATCGACCAGAGAATTTGGGCCTGAATAATCTTTTCGCAGGCACGGCGGTTGATCGCCGTCGCTTCCGCCGTGCTTGCGGAACCGTCCTCCCAGTACGGCGAGTAGTCGCCCTGAACGACGGGAAGTTGGCCGCCGTATTTCGTTTCAAGAATCCGCATCACGTCGGAGTTGCGTGAAATCACCAATTTCGGAGACAAAAACTTTTCGTTCCATTCTTTCACCGTATCGGAAAGCACCCGATTGGGGCGGCCGTTGTCACCTTCGATTCCGTAACGGATAACGACGAGATCGTCGAACAGGAACGTCCGCTTGTCTTCCCGCTCCCGTTTGATCCAATCGTCGCCGGAGAGAATTCGGAAGACTTCCTCCTCGGAAAGAACGTGTCCCAGCGGTTTGCCGTGAAATTGATGATACCCGGTGTCAAGGACCCAGCAGAGAACCTTTTCCTTACCGCTGGGCGACACCCACCAGAACGGCTTGTCGCCCCATTCGTAAACGTGACCGATCCGATGGATACAGTTCGGTCCCATTGTCATATAACGGATACCGTTTTGGTACATTGCCGTTACGAGTCCCCAGGTGTTACCCGGTATGTCGGTTTGCATCACAGAATCGAGAACAATATCATTTTCGCGGCAAAATCTCGCTGCGCTGCCGAAGAGTTCAAAGAGTTCCTCGTCGTTGTACATTCCGGTCATTGCCTGAGCGTACATTGCATCGATGTGAAGGTCCCGGCTCTTCGCCGCCTTGACGAACGCCGCTTTTTCTTCCGGCGTTGCTTCCTTCAGAAAGGCCTCGATGGCCCACATTCCTTCGGGATGGAATCGGAACTTCGCCTCGTCGGGATAGTCCTTCGTTTCGTCGATGTATTTCAAAGCGTCCCGGATCGATTGGATTTGCCGTTCCAAAATTTCGGTCTGGAGATGCGTGTAACCAATATCAAGATGCGTTTGATGGACAATGTGAACCGTCCATTTTCTTTCGGCGGGCAACGTAACTTCGGCGGAAATCGGCGGCATACCTTCTTGTTGCAACGTTGCCGTCAGTTTCACTTCTTGTTCCGGCGTATTCGTATCGACGAAAATGAAAGTTTCGAACTGACTGGTTGCTTGGTCGGGAACCAGCGGGATCGTTGTTTCTCCGTCCGGCGACTTGATTTCGAGGATTGCGTTCGTTTTCGGGATTTCATCGTTGAAGTCGACGTGGACCCGCCTTGACGGGGGAATGTCCTCATATCCGCGAAGGATACCGGGCAACGGCGTCAGACGCATCGTTTCGACTTTTCCTTTCAGAGCGACGAACCGCAGAGCGTCGAACTGAAACCACGAGCCTTTCGTGTTCGTGATGCGTAACGTGTTGCCGGTCGGCTTCAAAATGTTACCAGCAAAGGAAATGTCATACGACGCCCACGGTTCACCGGGCTGCGATTTTGTTTCGAGAATCTTTTTCGTATCATTCAGGGCGATTTCGAGTACCGGCGGCAACGGATGCTGTGCCTTGCCGTGGAGTTCCAGCCGAATTTCCGGTACCGTGCTGTCAACGTTCGGCGGCAGATCAAACGTTACCGTGACGAAGTACGATTTCGAATCGGCCCAAGCGTCGAGCGGTCCCGGCAACTGACTCGGCCAGAGTTTCGGGTCGGTTTTCGTTTGTCCCGCCGGGATCGTTACGGCGAATCCATTTTCGGCGAACGGCCTGTAATTTCCCGGATTATGGAGCTCTGCGTTGGATGAATTTTTTATTCCGACAGACCAGAGTTCAACGCCGAAAGCGTTGCCGATCAGGAGACAAATGAGCGAGAGAGCGAGAAGTGTGCGTGTCATAGTCATTGATTGGTAAAAATGGTGTACAATGAACAAATCTATTCTACTCCCAAGCAACGGTCAATGAAACAGCGCAAACCGAAAATCGACACCCGTTTTATGCGGGGCAGGCGTCCGTGGAGTCAAAAATGGGCCGATGCCTTTCACGGTCTGCGCTGGTCGGTTCACGAACAATCGAGCTTCATCGTCCATTTTTTCGCAGCGGTCGCGGTCATTGTGTCGGCGTGGTTCTTGGGGACCTTCGATACCGTCCGATGGGCGATTTTGGTGATCTGTATCACGATGGTCATCGGTTGCGAAATGCTGAACACGTCGATTGAAACGCTGGCGAAAGCGATTACGTCGTCGCACGATCCGCTGATCGGTCGGGCCTTGGACATTGCCTCCGGAGCGGTACTGACCGTTGCCTTTGGCGCCGCCGTTGTTGGGACGATCCTGTTTCTCGAATCGCTGGCAATCTTTTTACGAGGCGGGTGAGAAGGAATCACGGCCCGGTTTTGCCGGTTAATTCGATCATTTCGAGTTCGATGAGACAATCCAGCCGGTTTTCTGACATTCTTACCGGCACACCGCTTAATGTTCGAGTATATTACCTATACTAAGCATTTTCTCCACTCCGCAAACAAGGCGCAAACAGTGATTCCCATACGGTTGCCAAGCCGATAAGGCGAAGGGAGAACAAACTATGACCGGTATCAGAAGCAGCGTCGGATTAGTTTCCGGCATCGACTACACTTCGCTCGTCTCGCAGTTAATCGCGATTGACGGTGCCCAGCGTGACCGTCTGGACGCTCGAACGAATCGACTCGAGGCCGTTAAAATCGAGTTGACTGACCTCACGACGTTGTTTTTGACGGCGAGTTTCGTCGTCAACAACCAACTGAACAGGGCGGATGTCTTCACCCGCACCGAAGTCACGAGCAGTAACTCCGCCGTACTGACGGCAACGCGAAGTGGTTCGCCGCTGCCCGGTTCCTATACGTTCACGCCGGTTCAACTCGCCTCGTCCCAACAGTCGGTCGCACAGGGTGTTTTCAGCGACACACAGGCACTCGGAAAGTCGGGAACCATTTCGATCAGCAACGGACGGACGCTCGAAAACGACATCGAACTGAAAAACCTCAACGGCGGCGAAGGCGTTGCCAAAGGATATATCCGAGTTACCGACGGCAGCGGGACACGGGCAACCATCGATCTGCGCAGTGCCCGGACGATGAACGACGTTATCAAGGCGATCAACGACAACCACGACGTCGACGTTTGGGCGGAACTCGACGGCGACCGCCTGATTTTGACCGATATGAGCAACGGTAGCGGAACACTGACCGTTCAGGACGTTTCCGGCGGCACGACCGCCGCGTCGCTGGGCTTGGCCGGTGTCGAAGCGGAAGACGGCGTTATCGTCGGCAATTCCACGTACCGGCTCGGCGAAAAAATGAGTCTCGACGCACTCAACGACGGCAACGGTCTCGTCTTCGACAACGTTTTGGGCGATTTCTCGGTACGGTGTCAGGACGGTTCGCTGGTAACAGTCGACTTCAATCGCCGTTCGACGACCGCCGAAATCGAAGCGGGCGCTCCCGAAATTCGCCGGGAACTGACGCTCGGCGACATGCTCGATACGATCAACAACTCGGTGGATGCCAACGGTGTCGGCGACAAAATCCGGGCATCGATCAGCGACGACGGCAAACGGCTTGTCCTCACCGACTTGACGGAAGGTTCCGGAACAACGACGCTTTCGTCGAATTCGCTGAATCCGGTGCTCCGTTCGCTGGGGTTCACGTCGGAGGACGGTTCGGTGGGCGCTCCGATTTCGATAATCAGCGAAGACGGAGCCTTTACGAGTCGGCAACTGATCGGCGAGTTGGATTCCGTGCTGACTGCCAGTCTGAACGGCGGATACGGACTCGCCAGAGCAAACGCTGGAGCCATCGAAGTCCAAGACCGAGCGGGAAATTCTGCAATCCTTGAGTTCACGCAGGACGAACTCGACTCCATGCAGACGCTCAACGGAGCCGTCAAACTCATCAACGAGAAGTTGACCGAAGCCGAAATCGGAATCAAAGTTCAGATCAACGACAAGCAAACCGGTCTCAGCGTCGTCGATACGACGGGCCGAACGACATCGAACCTGATTTTCCGCGACTTGGTTGCAACGACGACCACGGAACCGCCGCTCGATTGGGACGAGGACGTTGACGGACCATTCGAACCGGTTACATCGACGACGGACCCGCACATTGCGAAGTCCTTTGGTCTCGACATCAACCAAGCGGCATCGAGTGTCGAAGGAGCGAACTTGAATCTCCAAAAGGTCTCGTATTCGACGAAGTTATCGGATATGAACGGCGGCAAGGGTGTTACACTGGCAGGCGGAAGGATTATCATTACGGACAGTATGGGCCAATCGGGCACCTTGTCGATCAACTCGAATACGCATCAGACGGTCGGCGACATTATCAACGCTATCAACGGTCTGAGCGGTCCTAACGTCATTGCGAGGATCAGCGATTCCGGCGACGGCATTGTACTCATCGACAACGCCAACGGAACGGGAAACTTCTCCTGCTTCGATGCCGACGGTATGTCGCGCTTCGCCAAAGATATGAAGTTGGAGCAAACTATAACAACGGCAGATGCCGACGGCAGAATGCGCATCGACGGCAGTATGACGTATTCCGTCGAGGTTGTCGAAACCGACACGCTGGAAGACATCCGTCAGAAATTGAACGATCTCGGCGGCAACTTTTCGGCGACGATTGTCAACGACGGTTCGGCGGCACCGTTCCGTTTGATGATTACCGGTGCAACGACCGGTGCCAAGGGAGCGATGAACATCGACCTGAGCAGCCTTGGACTGGAAGTTCAGCACCTTAGCGAAGCGCAGGATGCCATTCTCGTGTACGGCGATCCCAATAGAGAAGGCAGTTTGGTTCTTACCTCCGCATCGAACACGTTCAGAAATGCCATCGATGGCATCGACCTGACGATTACGGGAACCTCGACAACACCGATTTCGGTGGACAGTGTCCTGTCAAGTACCGACCTCAAGGTGTCGCTCCAAGTTTTTGTCGAAAACTACAACCGATACCAAGAGTTGATCAACCGGGAGACTTATTATGATACCGGATTAGAGATGGGGAATTACCTCTACAAAAACCGAATTGCACGGGAATTTCAGCGGGCGATTCCCGACATCCTCACGCAACGGGTGCACGGAATTCCCGGTATCACATCGCTGAGGGACATTGGCATTTCGATCCGGTCCAACACATATGACTTCGACGGAACGAACTTGGAGACCAACAAACTGGTATTCGACGAGGACAAGTTCGATGCGCTGTACGCTTCGAATCCGGACGCTATTCGGGACTTTTTCTTCCAGGAGCGGACGATCATTGAGAACGGCGAAGAGATAACGATCAAGACCGGTTGGGCGCAGTCCTTTATGGACGTTGCCAACCGTTTGGCTGGCGACGATGGCATCGTGTTCAAGGAAATCAGCAAAATGACCGACCAAATCGACCGAAACGACGCGGATGCAGATCGAATGACTCAGCGGTTGCTCGTCAAGGAACAACAGATGCTCAAAAAGTTCTACGCAATGGAACAAGCAATGGCCCGAATGTCCAGCGATATGAGCGCTATCTCTTCCATCGCAACGAACTGGGCATCAAACAGTAACAATAACTTGTGGTAAAGTGGGGAGGGAGCAGGGAACAGGGAGCAGGAAGAATTCCTGTTCCCCCTTTCCTGTTCCCTGCTCCCTGCTCCCTCCCTCCTTTTATGTATCAAAAAGCTCGCGACAATTACATTCAGGGCGAGATCTTCACGGCGACGCCGCAGAAGTTGCAACTGCTTCTGATCGAAGCCGCGATGAAGAATATTCATCGAACCAAACAGGCTTGGCTTGACAATCGCTTCGACGACGGCTTCGATTCGTTGTCGCGGGCTCAGGATATTGTCGCGGAAATTCTCTGTTCTTTGGATGTCGAAGGCAATCCGGACATTGCGAAGAAGTTGGCATCGATTTATATCTTCATTTTCCGCCGCTTGGTGGAAGGGGGAATGGAGCACAGTCAGGAAAAACTTGACGATGCGCTCCGTGTTCTCGCTTCGGAGCGGGAGACATGGAAGCAGGTCTGCGAGAAGTTCGGTGCATCAACGGATCAGGCGAAGGGATCGCCTACGGGAGGATCGGCGGCTTCTTACACGCCGTCATCGGCAATGGGCCCGGCGAAGATTCTTGTTTCCACACCCGGTCAAAAGCCGCTCGGCACAACGCCGCTCCCGGTTGCCAACGGTACACCGCCCAAAACCGGAAACAACTGGGACGCATGATCTTTATATCTTAGAGAGTGTGTGGAAATCTGGCCGAGACAGGGCAAATACACAAAACAGATAAAATACTTGTCGTAGATGTGTTATCATGGCAGGAAAAAATGGAAAAATGAGGCAAATTAAACCCTGATTTGGTTTGGCGGATGCCAGCCAATCCTTTCCCATTTCTCGCATTTGTCACATTTTTAACTCAACGTTTTGCCTATTTTATCAAAAAAGTTACCACACATCCTCTTAGGGAGTTACGTCTTTGGCTCCCCGACGCCGTTTTTTAACACGAAATTCACTAAAAATGTGAACCGTTGAAGTTCGTGTTTTTCGTATTTTAGAGCCTTCCTAACATTTATTTACATTATATCCATCATGTTTGAAGTAGTCTTGGCATTCGTTTTTGGCGAACAGGCTCCCGGATTCCAGCAGGAACCGTTGCAAGGCTGGTGCGTCACAAATCTTCAATTTGCGTAACACTGACTTCAATTTCGAAAACGACAATTCAATCGGATTCACAAATCCGGACTATATCCCGGAAGATACAACACGTCCGCTCCTTTCGACTGGAGTTTCTGCAACGATTTTTTGGAGGAGTTTGTAATGATGCAGGAGTTTTGGTTTTGTTGGTTCGAGCGATCCGGTTTCTCGGACGCGTCGTTTGAGTTTGGCGATGAAGGAAACCGAGACTTGCCATTTTTGTACGGCAGCGGCTTCTCGGTCATACCGTTGTTGCAGTCGTTTTCGGACATTTCAGTGCCATGAAATTGGGGACTATCGGAATTCGACAAGGTCGGCACAACGACCATTCAATGTTGCTCTCCGAAAGAGCGCCAATGGCTCGTGGTGCAACGTTCTTCAGGCGACGGAAAACCAAGGCTTGACGTTATTCCGTACGCACAGTGGAAATTCCTTGCGAAACCCGCGAAAACAAGACCAACAAGACCTCAAAGTTTTCCTATTTTTTCTATTTGGCCTTATCGGATTTTCCCTTTTATTTGCCAAGATATTCCAATTGAAGAAAAGAGTGCCAGGAAACTCAAGCGGCGGCGCCAGTGAACCGATAACCGCTATACCCTGAGAGTATATTTCGCGTGTCGGGGGGCACGTTCAGGGAAGTCAGACGCCGAAAAACATCAATTGGGCCGTGTGTCGGCCCGTCGGGACTGACACAAATCACCAAAGTAGCCGTCGGAGGACAAGAATCTTGATGGACAACCGGATCGTTTTCACCGTGTACAGAGGAGTGAGTCTTTCGTCGGGTGAAATACCGTTTTTCCGCCATCGTTCTTAATGCTTTCATATGACGGCCAACCAGGAAAAGGAGAGTCTACCCAATGAAGTCCAGAGTGTTGATGGCTGCCCTTGTGGTGGTCATGTTGATGGGCGTGCGGACTTACGCGTATGATTGTGGTCCGTGCTCCGAAGTGGGACCGTGCGACAACAGTTGTGCGAGGTCCTGTGACCTGTTTTCGGGCCTGAAAAGGCTTGTTGCAGGCAACCCGTGTGCACCGAGCGAATGTGGTCCCTGCGACGCAATCGTTGCTTGCACACCCTGCGACGATGCCTACGCCTGTGATCCGTGTGGAGCATGCGACAGCGTCGGTTGCGACGACGGTTGTGGTTCCAAGTTTGCTTTCGGAAGCCGACTGAGGGCGTTTTTCGCCGCCAAGGGAAGTTGCAATCCGTGCGATCCTTGCGGTCCGTATGACAACGGTTGCGATCCCTGCGCCGCCGACAACGGTTGTGGTCCTTGTGACGCCAACGGTTGTGGTCCTTGCGACGACGTGTGTAGTCCTTGCGACGACGCCTGTAGTCCCAGCCCCAAGTTCCTGTTCCGAAACCTTTTCAAAGGCTTCGGCAAATTCCAGGGTTGCGATGACGGTTGCGGTCCGTGCGATGCCAACGGTTGTGAGCCATGCGATCCGTGTGGTCCCTACAATGGTTGCGATCCCTGTGCCGCCGACAACGGTTGTGGTCCTTGCGACGCCAACGGTTGCGGTCCGTGTGACGATGTTTGTGGGAATGGAAAGAATTTCGGACGGCTGTTCGACAGACCGCGACAGGGCCTCAAGAAGTTCTTCGACGGGTTCCGTATTGCGAAGTGCGACGTCGGCTCGTGCAATCCCTGCGATCCCTGCGGTCCGTATGACAACGGTTGCAGTCCTTGTGACTTCGCTTGCGGTAGCCCCTGTAGCAGCCGCAATGCCTTCGGCAACGGTGAAGCCGCCGCTCCCCTGCTCCCCGATGCCGCGAACTAGTGTGGACGTGGTCCCCGAAAACGACGATATTTCCCTATCGTAAAACCTATACGGCTTTCCGACACTATGTTGTCGGAAGGCCGTTTTTTTCGAGTTTTCACGTTTCCCGCCATTTTCGCAGGCAGTCTGTCTTCAAGTTTTTTTGAATGAGTCCGAGCCCGAGTTTATTGAGGAGCAATGGCGAGAGTGGTCGGAAAGGGTTGGGACACATCCTGTTTGGACCGGGGATCGGACACGTTGTTGAGACATTGGACAAAGATTTCGAAGGGACGGCGTTGGACATCGCAACCTCCATGCGTGGAACAAAAGCGGTAAATCCGGCTATCCTACGAAAGAAAGACTCATGGGATTCGAAAGAAAAACTTGACAATGGACAGGACTTTTGGCAAAATAATGTGAAATCCCCCTTGCAAGGACAGGAAAAAACGGGTACGATACTGGTATGGAGG
>Ga0099364_10011295_pt1 | contig 12210 bp, 4 predicted proteins | sample TergutTh196P3_FD_73070 | JGI IMG/M metagenome (GOLD analysis project Ga0099364, IMG submission 73070) | Microcerotermes parvus P3 segment gut microbial communities from Pointe-Noire, Republic of the Congo - Th196 P3 | ecosystem: Host-associated > Arthropoda: Insects > Digestive system > Gut ...
ACTTCGAGTCGGTCGCTCTCGCACAGTACATCTGATTGAACGCTTACCCATACTTTATATTGACTATTTAAAACAGGTGTTACAAAAGTGTCGCCAAACCACAACAAGTTACCACCCACAGGTGCATCCCACCACATAAATTCGGGGTCGATAATGGTTGAGGTAGCAATTAGCGTTGCCATTTCGCCTTGGCAAACCATATCGTCACCTGCATCGGGAATTGGCGCTTGAGCGGCTGTTTCTTGAACAATTACAGGTAATGAAGTAGCAGAACATCCATGTTCAGTAGTAATTGTTACGGTATATGTTCCCGCATACGCTTCAATTACACGTGTGGTTGCATTGGATGGTGCCGACCATTGATATGTATATCCCGAAACATCGGGGGCACTTAGTGTAATATATTCACCCTGGCACACTGTAAATACACCCGATGGTGAAATTACTGCTTCGGGTAATGGATGAACTGTTACTCGGATAATATTTGAATATACCTTGCAGTTGTTGTTGTCGGTGAAAACCATAACATAAGCACCAGATTCTGTTACAATTAATTGTTGCATATTGCCCACAATTGTAGAGTCGCTTGTTGACCAACGATGCCATGCATAAACTCCATTTGGAGAGGGGCTGCTATTAATCGTTACACTGCCACCCTCGCAAAAAGTAGTGGATCCAATTGCATTGATAATTGCAGGCTGCCATGTTGAGGGGTCGATTACTTCAACCCGTTTGCTCTCAACCTCGCACTCTACACCATCTGAAATCTGTTCATAAATTTTAACACGATAAAAACCTGGCTGCGTAACAATAATGCTTTGAGTTGTTTCGCCTGTGGGACTCCAAAAATATCTTACATCTGGTTGTGATGCCGTCAATGTTGCTATACCGCCTAATTCGCAAAGGCTCACAGGTCCTTGTGGATATATTTCGACCGTTGCCGACGAAAGTGTCTCTAATTCTGATACATCAGAGGTATTACTACAACCGTTTTGGTCTGTAATTGTAACTTCATAATTGCCATTTTGGTCAACAACAATTCCAAAAGTTTGTCCGTCGGGGTAATTTTCCCACACGCCGGGAGATGTTTCCCAACGCCATTGGTAGGTATATAAGTCAGATTTGGTAGCAATAAGTGATACGTACATATCAGGACAAACACTATTTGACCCAACTATTGTAATTTCTGGTTGACGCGGAGTCATGTTCACATAAATATTTTTTATAGGAGTACGGAAAGTACATCCTTCAGGATATGTTACTTCTACCCAATATGTTTGATTTCCAAAAATTAAAGGATTGTCAAAATCAATAGTTGGAGTTGTTTCACCTGTATTCCACAAGTAAGTGGAACCAATGGGAGGAGTTGGAATAACTGAAAGTGTTACAATTTCGCCCTGACAAATTACATCTTCTGTGGCATCAATTAATGGGTGATATTCTGGTTTCACAGTTATGTTTACGCTTGTTTCTTGTACACATCCAAATTGGTCTGTTACTACAACTAAATACTCCCCTGCTTCGCTTGCATAAATATATTGACTTGTGCCAACTTGAATACTATCGCTGCCATCAATCCACGTCCATAAATAGTCAATATTCGGGGTAACGGTAAGACGCACAGAATCATAAGGGCAAATATATAGGTCTGCGGCAGCGGTTATTACGGGTGGTATAGTGGGATAATTTGTAATATCTACTGGTTCTGTATTTTCAACACAACCACCGAGTCCGCTGACTTCTGCATGGTATGAACCGGGTGTATCAACAATTAATGATACTAGAACTTCTCCCGTCTGCAATATATCATCTTTAAACCATCGGTATGTACTACCCACATCTGCACCTACAATCGTCATCTCAATGCTTCCGCCGGGGCATAATTGAGTTATATTGTCTTCTGTTTCAATATAAACAATATCATCTTTTAGTTCAACAATTATTGTATCTGAAATAGCGGTACATCCGTTTGCGTAAGTAACCATAAGTGCATATTTGCCGATGGTAGATATTGAAATGCTTTGTGTGTCATCTCCCGTATTCCATAAATATTCTGATGCAACTGTTGATGTTAGTACTGCCTGATTATTTAACTGATTTGGACATACTAAAACGGTGTCGTTAAGAATTGTAAATGGTAAATTTACCGAAATTAAAGGTGTAGCAGGTGCGGGAGACTGTGTAATTGTAACAGGTGCTGAGGTAAAACGGCAACCATCGGCGGTTATTATGGTAACAGAATATGTCCCGGCTACTGATACTTCAATATACTCATCTGTATCAAGGGTGTTCCATTCGTATGTATAAGACGGATCTACTGGCGAAACGTGGATAATAACGGGCTCGCTTCCGCAAATATTTGCAATGCCTGCATCTATGATGGGCGTTATTGGCAATACAGCCACAACTTCCACTCCTTCAACATTAACAGCACAGCCATTCAAGCAGTATGCCGTAGCCGAGTAAAAATCTGCATCAGAATAGCCAACCGTAATGCTCTGTGTAGTCTCACCATTGCTCCAAAGCCAAGCAACACCGTCCGTAACGTATAAAGTAACGGTTGAAGTATCGTTGCATAACTCCAATTGTCCCATCGTAATTTGTATTTCGGGTTGAATTATAATGGGTACTTCTATTATCACAATACTATCAGACGAAAGACAACCAAAAGAGTCTTCAACTGTTAAAATATATTTTCCGGGAGTTTGGACTATTATCGATTTTGAGTTTTCACCTGTTGACCATTCATAACTTTCTGCATCATCGGCAGTTAACGTTATATTGCTGCCTTCACACAATACGGGATGCGAGGGAGTAATATTTGCTAAGGGTGTTGTAGTATTGTTAGAGACAATAGAAACAGCAATGGCATCAAATGTGCAACCAAGTGTATCTAACGTTGCATGATAAAAACCTGCAACATTTGTTTGTAATGTATAATCTGTTTCCCCTAAGATGGCGATGTTGTCTTTATACCATTGTATTGTTCCTGTTTGTGGCTCTATTTCTAATGTAATCGGTGCTCCATAGCATATAGTTAGTCCTTCGGGATATAATATTTCAGGAATTACGTGATGCACAATAATTTCTACTGAGTCTGCAGTTGCCTCGCAACCATTAATATCTGAAATTCGAACAGTATATTTTCCTGTTTCAGTAACATAAATACTTTGCGTTGTTTCACCCGTACTCCACACATACCCTTCAGATAAAATCGATGTTAACAGTTGACCCGCCCCATAGCATAATTGGATTGTACCGGATGGATCTATTATTGCTGTTGGTGCTATATTTAAACCGTCTGTTATTGTTGTAATTGTTGAAGTTGCCTGACAGCCATTTATATCTGTTATGGTTACAGTATAATTGCCCGACTGTGTTACCCATATAGTTTGTGTTGTACTTCCATCGCTCCATAAGTAAGCCTCGGCGGGTGATGACCGTAATGCCACAGCACCCCCAACGCAAAGAACGTTTGAACCTTCAACAGTAATAATCGGTTTAGGGATTTCGTCAACAAAAAGAGCGGTAAACACAGCAGAAGTATCAACACAATTGGGGTCGCTACCGTAACCAATGAAACGGAACTCGCCTTCATGGGTACTGCCAACGGCTATAATATCTGTTGTAGCAAAATTTGTCCAAGTTCCTAAGAAAGGTCTATATTGCCACTGATAAGTTACTGCTTGCGATGCTTGCAAAGTAATAGTTTGCCCAACACATACAGGGACCACTCCTAAAGATGTGATAACAGCGGGTTGCAGGTCTAAGCAGGGAGGTATATAACAAAATTCATTATCATAACCGCTATCGCCCCCACGATAATAACCGCCGAGAGGTTCGTCTCCAAGCATTGTTTCATTTTCGCAATCTTCTGCTATTCCACTACTTTCTCCTCCCGCAAATAAATTCTCCCCCGTAAACGATTCGATTAATTCGAAACATACATCAAATTCAAAATAATCTTTGGAATTTCCTCCAAAAAACATTCCAGTTCCGTCGCCTAAATCGTTATATTCGCACGAAAGGGCGACTTCTCTTGAAATACTCCCAACAAATAGTGTTCCTCCTCCTAACATCATTCCTGGAAAACATGAAACAATTTCCAAATAAGATCGTCCTCCTTGGTATATTGGTAGGTTAACGTCTATAAGCGATGGTTTTTCGAGACATGCAACAAAATAGTCGTTGCTAAGTCCGCCTTTGAACATACCTACCATTTCACCACCAATTGGAATAAGCACAACAGGAAAACCGCATGATACAGCCTCTAATCTCGACATTCCGCTTGTAAAAGGAGTAGAACTTCCATGCATACCAAGTGAATCTGGCTCAACACAACTTAAGAGCATTTCAACAAGATTTGAGATACTTCCTTTATAAATTCCACCAATTTCAGTTTCGCCATTTACATAAAGTATGATGTCGGTTTCGCAATTATTAACTAATTCTTTTGAATCGAAACCTGTAAAAATAACTTCGGGGTCAACTGTTTGTGCCACTACGCTTATTTTTGTAAAAAGTAATAAAATAAGTATAATGATTCGTAAATTTCTTAATTTTACGAAATCTATTATAGTATATATGTGGTGGCTGATTTGCATTAGTTATTTATTAATTTTTAGGCTGACTTTATTTGAACGTGTTTTAGTAATTTTTTAAGCGTCTTTATATACTTGTTTATCAACTTTTATTTTCGATTTTCAAGAAAGTTAATGAATTCATCAACGCTTGTAAATCCCTATTTATGCAATTTCTTCGTGATTTTGCTACAACAAACAATTCATTTGTCTCTGTTTGAGATAAAATTTATATTGTTATATTTGAACAAAATCACAAATATTTTCTATAAATCACTTCTAACACCACGTCCACCGAAATTTATACTACGGGTATGGTTGTTGAGGTTAATAAATTGTCTGTCTGAAATTCTAGCTCTTTCATCAGAGTCAAGATAACTACCACCTCTAAATCCAAGACCTACTGCATTTACGGGGGGCCAGCCGCCTCCAATTGGCAAGTCAGGGTTAACACCGGGTCCTATTTCACCATTTCCGTGTGCTGCAACACTTCCCAAAAAAGCGCGTCCATTGCCATTACCTATTGAAACAGCACGTTCCCAAAGATTTCCCGACATCTCCATTACTCCGTAGTATGTTGCTCCTGCTTTTATTCTGCTACTGACGGGATTTGCAAAACCACCTGCACGCATAGGCCCGTCTATAAGAACGTAACTGGTTCCACCACCAATTGTGCTGACGGTTCCTGCGAATTCTGACACGGTGCAATTGCCCGTTTGATTCGAAGGTGATTCGTTAGGACCATTTTTGTTTGAAAAACCAGGCGCAGGTGAGATATCTATCGATCCAAAAGCAAATTGAGGGCGTTGGGTTACTGTACCTGGAACGGGCTCAGGTCCGCGACATATTTTTTCATATTCAAGTTCTGACATCGGACGAAGCCCTGCCCAAATAAGCCAAGCCAAAACATCTTTTGTGCCAAGAAAATTGCATGGTAGGTACGCTGCTGCAGGATTGATAAATTCGTATTCGGCGGGGTTATCTAGCGTACCAGTACCTGGTTTCTTTCTGATTGAATATCGTCCCGATGGAGTTGGGGGAATAGTATCAACTACGTAGTAGCCCGCATTTTTAACAGTTACTAAATTTTTGTTCAAAAATTGTAAATACTCACCCTGCGTGATTTCGTATTTCATACAATAAAAAGATGTGAAACCTCTTGGATATCCAGCAGGCACAGAGGTATATGAAGTATTATAGGTATTAGCAGTTGGAAAATCATCGGCGGTACCACCTGCCGCTACGCCTGAAGATTGTAAAGCATCACGCGCAGTAGGATAAGAATTGTTATTATAAACCGAATTAGATACAAAAGCAGGCGTGGCGGCTGTCGTAACTGGATAAGGAATACCTCCGTAAGCAGCCGGTTGGCGCCTAAAATGATTTTGCGATGTTTGGTCACCAAGACTAAATGCTCCTTGTGGTATATACACCATTTCAGTAGCAAGAACGCAAACTTCTACTTGCTCACCACCTGTAAGTCCATTCTGACTAAAGTCCCAATAGAGTTCGCAATCGGTAAAAATGATAACCCCGCTTCCAGGTTCTTTACGGTAAATAAAGGCGCCTACTCCTACGGTAGTATTAACGCCTCCAACCACTCCAATACTATTGCCAATTTTAAATTCTGCATGAGATGGCATTTCACTTCCTGCTTGTTTTATGTAACCATGGCGCCAGTTGTCTCCTGGCAAAGTACGGAATTTGATAAATACCCATGCTGCATCCCAATTTTTAGGACCAGGGTCATCTTGGTCTAACCGCCACGAGTGGTCCCAAATTAAGGTGAACTTTACTTGAGCACTCGTCTTATTGTCATTTGTGGTAACAGTGGTATTTAAAACCTGTATTCCACTTGAAAAAACCTTTGCGCTAAATATCAACAGCACAAAGGCAGTACATAATAAATTTCTCATATTCATTAATATTTTTAGTTTTATTTAATTAATTACTCAATTCAATATTATAAATAACGTATATTATAATATAACAACTTTTAAACGTAAAAATTTTAAAAAGGTTATATTTATTGCAAAAAATATATTGTTTTTATTGTTTTTATTGTTTTTGTCTTTTATTTCAACACCCACTCTCTCGCATTAACGAATGCCTCTATCCACGGTGAAACGGCATCGTTTCTATTTTTAGGATAGTTTGCCCATTGCCAAGGAAAAATTGCACGTTCGAGGTGTGGCATCATTGCCAAATGCCTTCCATCTTGCGAACATATTGCCGCTGTATTGTAGTCGCTGCCGTTAGGATTTGCAGGATAATTTTCGTATCCCCATTTAAGTGGAATATGATATTGTGATTCATCTAATGGTAAACTGAATTTTCCTTCGCCGTGTGCTACCCAAATTCCGAGTCGGCATCCTGCAAGTGATTTCAACATAATAGAATTGTTTACAGGAATTTCTACGTTCACAAATTGTGATTCAAATTTATTTGAATTATTATGCAACATTTTTGGTTTTTCTGAATGTTCAGGATATATCAAATCTAATTCTACCATAAGTTGGCAACCGTTACATATTCCCAAACTAAGAGTATCATTACGTTTGTAATAATTTTCTAAAACTTTTCGTGCATTTTCGTTAAATTTTAGCGCACCTGCCCATCCTTTTGCCGAGCCAAGTACGTCAGAATTTGAAAAACCGCCGACAAAAACGAGCATATTAATAGTTTCTAAGTTTTCTCGTCCTGAAATAAGGTCGGTTGTGTGTACATCTTTCACGTCAAAACCTGCCAAATAAAGCGCAAAAGCCGTTTCACGGTCGCATTGGCAACCTTTTTCTCTGATGATTGCTGCCTGAGGCTTTCTTCTTTCTATTTTACTATGATAGTTTTTTTCCACTTGGGCAAAACTGTTTGTGCAAATTTGTTGATGTAAAATTGTTTGTGCATAATTTTCAGTATTCGGATTGTTTTTTATTCCAAATTGAGCAAAATTACCAATAAAACCATTGGGAAAACGAAAATAAAGTGGCTGTTTTTTATAATTTTCAAAACGTGCAATTGCCTCCCCTACCCTACTCTGCTTAGAATCTAACAGGTAGGATTTTTTAAACCAAAGGTCTCTTAAAGTATCAATATTTAAAACTATATCATTTTTCTTTCCCGTAATGGTAATTGTTCGCTCTTCGGTGGGATGTCCAATTTTTATATATTCAATTTTATGTTTTTTGAGGATAGCACTAACATTCTTAATATCTGAAACTTGCACTACAACTCCCGGATTTTCGGCAAACAAAATTTTTATAAAATCTTTTTCTGAAAAACCTGACAGATTGATTTTCAAACCATAATCAACATTTGCAAAACACATTTCGAGCAGTGTTGTTATAAGCCCACCTGCCGAAATATCGTGTCCTGCAAGCATTAATCTTTTGTTGAGTAATTCTTGCAATGCCGCAAAACCTGCCTTAAAATAGTCGGAGTCTTGCACGGTAGGCGTTTCATTTCCAAGTAAATTAAGAATTTGCGCAAAACTACTGCCACCAAGTTTAAATTTATCGCAAGAAAGGTCGATGTGCAATATCGTTGAGTCTAATTTTTTTGCCAAAACAGGCTCTACGGCTTTATTGATGTCCGAAACTTCACCACATGCACTAACAATAACCGTTCCGGGTGAAAAAACTACATCACCGTCTTTATATTTTTGAGTCATCGAAAGCGAATCTTTGCCTGTTGGTACGTTGATACCGAGTTCGCAAGCAAAATTGCTCAATGCTTCAACTGCTTTATAAAGTCGTGCATCTTCTCCTTTGTTTTTGCAGGGCCACATCCAATTTGCGCTTAAACTTATACCTTCTAACCCGTGCGTAAATGGTGCCCATACGATATTTGTAAGCGACTCGGCAACAGCGAGTATTGAACCTGCTTCGGGATTAATCAACGCCGTAGCGGGTGCATGACCTATTGCAGTTGCTATCCCTGTTTTATTATGAAAATCAAGCGTTGTAACTCCAAGATTATTAAGCGGAAGTTGTATTTCACCCGCACATTGCTGCTTTGCAACACGTCCACCTACCGAACGGTCAACTTTATTTGTTAACCAATCTTTGCATGCAACTGCCTCTAACTGAAGTACTTGCTCTATATATTCTAAAATTTTTGAGTCATCGTATTTTAGTTCGGAATATTTTTCATTTATTGTTTCATCTTTCATTACGGTTTGTGGTGGATTTCCAAAAAAGTCTGACAATTGCAGGTCAATGGGTGCATTTCCTTTATTATCAGAAATTTTGAATTGCATATCGTTAGTTGTTTCACCTACAACATATATCGGAGAACGCTCACGGTTGGCAATGGTATTAATTCTGTCAATATTATTTTCTTTAATAATCAGTCCCATACGTTCTTGCGATTCGTTTCCAATAATTTCTTTTGCAGAAAGTGTTGTGTCGCCAATTGGTAATTTTTCGAGGTAAATTATTCCACCCGTTGATTCTACGAGTTCTGAAAGAGAATTAAGATGCCCTCCTGCTCCGTGGTCGTGTATTGAAACAATTGGATTTTCGTAACTCTCGACCATTGCCCGAATAACGTTCATGGTTCGTTTTTGCATTTCAGGGTTTGAGCGCTGAACGGCGTTAAGTTCGATAGCATTTTTATATTCACCTGTTGCAACCGACGAGACAGCGCCTCCACCCATACCAATACGGTAATTATCACCACCAAGAACAACAATTTTATTGCCATTTTCGGGTTTCTCTTTAAAACTATCTCTTTTATTAGCGAAACCTATTCCCCCTGCCAACATAATTACTTTATCGTAAGAATATTTTTTATTGTTTTCGAAATGTTCGAAAGTAAGCAGCGAACCACAAATGAGAGGTTGCCCGAATTTATTTCCGAAATCGCTTGCACCATTTGAGGCTTTAATTAAAATCTGTTCGGGTGTTTGATAGAGCCATTCCCTTTCGGGGATGTTTTTTTCCCATTCATGCTTATTTTCCAAACGAGGATATGCAGTCATATAAACGGCTGTACCCGCAAGAGGTAGCGAGCCTTTTCCGCCTGCAAGTCGGTCTCGGATTTCACCTCCCGAACCTGTTGCTGCACCATTGAAAGGCTCAACCGTTGTGGGGAAATTATGCGTTTCTGCCTTGAGCGATATAACTGTTTCGATATCTTTTTCTTCAAAAAAATCAGGCTTTTCGTGTGTTCTGGGAGCAAATTGTATTGCTTTTGGTCCCTTTATAAATGCCACATTATCTTTATATGCTGAAACAATATAGTTTGGATTTTCTTTTGAAGTGCGTTTAATCATTTGAAAAAGAGAATCTTCCTTAATTTCACCATCAATAATAAATTGACCGTTAAAAATTTTGTGCCTGCAATGTTCTGAATTCACCTGCGAAAAACCAAACACTTCACTATCAGTTAGTTTACGATTAAGTTTATTACTTAAATTGTCTAAATAATCAATCTCATCAATGCTCAAAGCAAGCCCTTCTTGTTTATTGTAGTCGGCAATATCATCAATAAAAATAATGGGGTCAGGAGTTTTGTTGATTTTAAAAATATTTTGCGATAGTCCTTTATATAATTGCTTTAACATTGGGTCGAACTCAATCTTTTCATTTTCAATGGAAATAAATTCTTCAATGCGCTTAATATTTTCTATTCCCGTATTTTGAGCAATCTCTACTGCATTTGTACTCCACGGAGTAACCATTTCTTGTTTTGGACCTAAAAATGTTCCACCTAAATTTTTAGAAGCAATATGTTTGGCATCTCCAAAAAGCCATTCAAATTTTTTAATATCTGGTTTGGATAAATTATTTTCAACTTCAACCGCAAAAATAGTGTTAGTGTTTTTTATAAAAAAAATAATCATAATAAAAAAATTAAAAACTAGAAATTTTTGCAAAAATAGAAATAAAATTGAAAACATTCAAAAAAAATTTGCGTATTGAAAAAAGTATTATCTTTGCATTTTAATAAATAACAAAAATAAATATGGAAAATAAGAGCATACCAACAGCAACCCCTGAGAGTGTTTGGGCTTTTTTGCATGAAATAACAGAAAGGCAGGCAGAATCCGAACGTATTTATACAGAACGGCAAGCAAAGTTAGACAAACAGATGGCTGAAACCAGCAAACAAATGGCAAAGACCGACAAACAAATATCAAGGTTAGAAAAACAAGTAGGCGGTATAGCAAATAATAACGGTGCTTTTGCCGAAGAATATTTTGTCAATTCGCTAAGAAAAGGCAAAAAAATATTATTTGGAGAAAAATTTGATAAATTGATAAAGTCGGTAACAATGTTAGACGACAAAAACCGAACAAGAGGAGAATTAGATATGTTGTTAATCAACGGCAAAGCAGTTGCCATATTAGAAACAAAATATAGGGTTCGCGAAAACAATATTGACCACGCACTTAAAAAAGTTAAAATTTTCAGAGATAGATTCCCCGAATATGCAAATCATAAACTATACCTCGGAATCGCATCTATGGTTTTTGATACAGATGTTGAAGAAAAGTGTATTGAAAATGGTATCGCTATCATTAAACAAGTTGGTGATAATATGGTAGTTAACTACGAAAATTTGAAAACATTTTAATTTAAAATAATATTTTACATGATAGATTGTTGATGTATTATAATTATTTACAAATGAGTACATTATTAATAGGAAATAAAGGACAATTAGGCACTTGTATTGAAAATATAGTTAAAAAGAAATCATTAGGAGAACTGTTTTTTGTTGATTTACCCGACTTCGATATTACAGATGAAAATTGTGTAAAAAGTTGTTTTTTTGATATAAAACCTGATGTGATAATTAATTGTGCTGCTTATACAAACGTTGATAAAGCGGAAGAGGAAGAAGAGCAAGCAGAACTTGTTAATACATTTGGAATGAAATTAATAGGATATTATTCGTCTCAAATTAATGCCAAAGTGATTCATATTTCAACTGACTATGTTTATGACGGATATTCATACAAACCAATAAATGAAAATGACCCCGTAAACCCTCTTTCTGTTTATGGAACTACAAAATTGGATGGTGAATTAATGCTTTTTGCCGAAAATTTGAATAGTTTGATAATAAGAACGGCGTGGCTCTACTCTAACTATGGAAAAAATTTTGTAAAAACAATGCTTAATGTAGGTAAACAAAAGGAAGAAATAAGGGTGGTTTACGACCAAATTGGAACTCCTACTTACGCCCCCGATTTGGCAGAGGTAATAATTAATATTGTTGAAAATACTTTAAAAGATAAATCATTTTTTGTCCCTGGCTTTTACCATTATTCTAACGAGGGGGTGTGTAGTTGGTATGATTTTGCTGTATTGATTTTTAAGTTGGCAAAAATTAATTGTAAAGTAATTCCAATTTTATCAGATTAATACCCAACACCCGCACACCGTCCAAAATATGCAATACTAGATAAAGGCTTGATAAAAAAACAGTTTGGAATTACAATACCACATTGGAGTAGCAGTTTGGAAAAATTTTTTAAACACGAAAATATATGAGTCGTCAGTTGTCAGTAAATGAGTAAATGAGTGAATGAGTGAATGAGTGAATGATTTTATAGTTTTATAGTTTTATAGTTTTATAGTTTATGGTTTATGGTATTCAGTTTTCAGAAATAACACTTTATAAA
>Ga0099364_10011296_pt1 | contig 12209 bp, 12 predicted proteins | sample TergutTh196P3_FD_73070 | JGI IMG/M metagenome (GOLD analysis project Ga0099364, IMG submission 73070) | Microcerotermes parvus P3 segment gut microbial communities from Pointe-Noire, Republic of the Congo - Th196 P3 | ecosystem: Host-associated > Arthropoda: Insects > Digestive system > Gut ...
AAAGCGTTTCATGCAACTGCCAAAAGACTTTACTTGGGATGAGTTGGTTCGGCTGTTTGGTTTTTTTGGCTTCTTTCTTGACAGAAAGGGGAAAACATCGGGTTCGGGTGTTCAGTTTGTGAAGGACGGAGAGGTTCATGCGTTGCATAAGCCCCATCCTGCCAACATAATAAAGGCATACGCGATGAAAAGGGTCTATAACTTTTTGAATGAAAGGGGGTTTTTGAAAGAATATCAAGAAGAAAATGAGGTTAATAGTGATAAAAAATAAGATAATGAAAAATTTGGAATATAAAGGATATTACGGCAGCGTAGAATTTAGCGCAGAAGATGATTGCTTGTTTGGTCAGGTATTGGGGATGCCAAATAATTTATTGTTGTATGAAGGCGAAACGGCATCAGAACTTTATGCAAATTTCAAGGAAACAATAGACGGTTATTTGGATTGCTGTGCAAGAAATGGGCTTAAAGTTCGCAAGGGCTACAACGGAGTGCTCAACATTCGTATCCCCTCTGAAATACATAGCCGCGTTGCTATTTATGCAGAAAGTACCGGTACAAGCATCAATTCTTTTATCCGCGCCTCAATAGAAAAACGATTGGAAACTGTGTATGCTTAGTAGATCGCACTTCTGCATACGAATAAAAAATGCCGGACTTGACAATATCCGGCACTCATTTGCATCAGTTACTATGAAATAACAATCTGTTTTCTTGGATTTACTTTGGCTTCATCCTTTTTTGGAATTTCAACCCTCAGTACTCCGTTCTTGTGTGTGGCTTTGATTTTTTCGACGTCAACTGTCGATGGAAGGCTGAACGTTCGTCTAAATTCGCTGAAATTAAATTCTTTGCGTAGAAACTTTCTGTTTTCATTTACTGTTTCGCATTTTTTTTCAGCCGAAATTTCCAAAATGTTCTTTTCTACATGCAGCTTGAAATCTTCCTTAGAAAGACCGGGCGCGGCTAGATCGACTATAAATTCTTGAGCGTCTTCGATGATATTTACCGCAGGGCATTGATGCCATTCTTTTCCTAAACTGGGGAACAAATCTTCGCCCCAAAAATCGCTGACTAAAGTCGGCAAATAATTACTGTGTCTTTTCACTAACATTTTTTTATCCTCCTATTTTTTAATGATGAATACTGAAAGGATACATTCAATATTGATGCCAAATTTTTTCCAAAAATACTTAAATAGCTGAATGAATGTGACATAATTATTTTGACCTTTCAAAACAACTGCCATAATGACATATATTAATTTCAAAATGCGCCATAATGGCGCATTTCTTTATTATTTCACAAAAAACAAATTAAGCCAAAAGCCCCAGTATTTTGAGGCTTTTGGCTTGTGGGAGCAGACGGATTCGAACCGCCGACCCTCTGCTTGTAAGGCAGATGCTCTGAACCGGCTGAGCTATGCTCCCGATGGTTTCATTTGCGGGCGCAAAGATACATACTAATTTTGATTCTGCAAAAAAAAAATTAATTTTTTGTCAACAATTTGTCTGCATCCCAGTAAACCGGTTTTCCCGAAAGATAACTTTCAAAACACATCACCGCTGGTACAGCCGTTTGTACTGCAAACATGACATCTGCCTCAATTTTTGTTTTTTTGCGAATACCGTCAAAAAAATTGGTGAAATGATCTTCGAGGCAACGGTTGTAACCATTTTCAACAAACAGCAGTTCTGTATTGTTGACTTGCTGCGGTTTATCTATCGTATTTCCCAGAGAAACCAGTCCGCTGAAATCCGAAGCCGATACAGTTCTTGGTTTTTTCAGGGTCACCTTGTCCCATTCTACCCGAAGCGTTCCTTCACTCCCTATGATAGTGAAATCAAGGCTTCCCCATTTTCTCGACACTGCATCGGAATAATTTGCCGTTAGGGCTGCTTTGAAGGGGGCTGTTTTGTTTGTGGCAGAATAGTCGAAAAAACCCAGCATGATGTACGGCGTGTCGCCAATACCGTCAGGATTGCCCGTAGTGTATACCTTTTCGGGTCCGTTGGCGTCCATGATGTATTGTAAACTCGAAAGCACATGTACAAATAAATCGCCTGCTATGCCTGTTCCATAGTCTTTCCAGTAGCGCCAGCAAAAAAAACGCGAAGGTTCAAACGGCACATTTGGCGCATTCTGAATGTAACGTTCCCACCAAATATCGTCAGGACCAATACCTTCAGGTATTCTGCTACAACCCGAACGCGGTCCTGAAGTGAAAGCCGCCTCAACCAGACTGACCTTTCCTATTGCGCCGCTTTGCACCAATTGTTTCGCTTTTCGGTTGCCAATAGACGCCATGCCCTGACTGCCCGATTGAAACACGCATCCGCTGGCTTGTTGCGCTTCTACCATATCTCTGGCTTCAGAAATTTTGTGTATCACCGGTTTTTCGCAGTATACATGTTTCCCAGATTTCATGGCTTCGATGCTGATCTGTTTGTGCCAATGATCGGATGTAGCCACAATAACGGCGTCTACATCATCGCGCGACAATATTTCTTTATAGTCGCGCGTCGTAAAAATATCGTTGCCCCATTCAGTTTTCGCTGCTTGTAAGCGGGCTTCGTACAGATCGCATACCGCAACAAGTTTCACGCCCGGAACCTGCAATGCAGCGCGGGTATCGCCTGTTCCCTGACCGCCTTTTCCGATGAGCGCCAAACGAACAGGCGCCGCATCCTGATGGAGATAACTTATATTATTATATTCATTATCAGATGGTTTCCCCATAATAAACTGAGGAAAAGTGCATGCCGCAATCCCGCCAACCATCATCTTTTTGATAAACTGTCTTCTGTATTCCATATTGATTTGATTTTAAATTGTTCTGCAAAAGTACATATTTTTTTAGTATGTCACAAATAATTTTTGCGTGGGGGCGAACTGCTTTACAATTGAAAACATTATCTTTGCAAGCAATTTTCAATTTTCAATTCTCAATTCTCCATTCCCTTGAGCGCTCCGATTAAACGATTGGCAGGTCAGACGGCTATTTACGGGTTGTGCAGCACGATTCCGCGCTTCCTGAATTACCTGTTGGTTCCGTTGCACACCAGAGTATTCGAAACCGCTGAATATGGGGTCAATACAGAATGGTATACCTACATGATCTTTCTGGTGATCCTCTTAGTTTATGGTATGGAAACCGGTTTATTCAGTTTTGCGCGAACCACTGACAAGGATAAGGTATACGGGACGGCATTTTTGAGCATTCTTGTTACATCCACAGTTTTCATCGCGTTTGCCGTTTCTTTTTCCGGTAGCATTGCCCAATGGTTGGGTTATGCGGATCATCGCGAATACATCGTCTGGTTTGCTTGGATATTGGGTTTAGACGCCATGACGGCAATACCGTTTGCGCGTTTTCGATTAGATAACCGACCTTTGCGTTTCGCATTTTACAAACTGACCAATGTTGTGATCAACGTGCTGTGCAATATTTTCTTTTTATGGTTTTGTCCCAAATTTGCAGAACTTTCATGGATAAAATCAATTTACCGTCCGGAAATAGGGGTGGGATATATTTTTCTGTCGAACCTGATTGCTTCGGTAACAACCATCATACTGCTTTTACCGGAGATTTTCCGGCACAGGCTTCGCTTCGATTTCGCTTTGTGGAAACGTATGGTCGCCTATTCGCTACCGTTGATGGCTGCCGGACTGGCAGGCAGCATCAACGAGGCAATTGACCGCGTGCTGCTGAAACACCGATTGTCCGAAAGCGTAGTCCCGATGGAACAGTTGGGCGTCTATGGCGCCAACATCAAGGTTGCGGTACTGATGACCCTGTTTATACAGATGTTCAGGTATGCCGCAGAACCATTCTTTTTCAATAATGCCAAAGAAAAAGATTCCCGGAAAACCATTGCTGAAGTAACTAAATATTTTATTGTTTTTTGCCTATTTATCTTTCTTGGCATCACATGCTACATGGACATCATCAAGCATTTCATCGAATCGAAATATTGGGAGGGCTTGGGCGTTGTGCCGGTCATGTTGCTGGCTTACATCTGTCTCGGCGTCTACTACAATCTTTCCATATGGTTCAAACTTACCCACCAAACGCACTACGGATTGATGATTGCTTCCATTGGCGCTGTTATCAGCATCTTTGGCAACTGGCTGCTGCTCCCCCTCTGGGGTTACCACGCATCGGCATGGATGCATTTACTGTGTTACGCAGTGATGATTGCCGTTACATGGCGCTTGGGCAGGCAACATTATCCCATCCCTTACCCTATAAAACGAATTGCGCTGTACGTCATCATCGTATTGTTCTTATACACAATAGTTTTCTTTACAAAAATAGAAAATATGGCGTTGAATCTTTTGAAAAATACGTTGCTTTTTGTGATTTTTGTTTTTTATATCAACAGGAAAGAAAAATTATTGCAACAATTATTTTAATTTTTCGTAATTTTGTAAATTGAAAAAAGAATTGAATATGGAATTGAATATACTTTCCGCGATATCGCCTGTTGATGGTCGCTATCGCAGCAAAACGGAACTTTTGGCAGAATATTACTCGGAATATGCCCTGATCCGGTATCGCATCATGGTGGAGATAGAATATTTTATCGCCTTGTGCGAACTGCTGCCTCAACTGCAGTCGTTCGACAAATCGAACTATGACCCCTTGCGCGACATGTACCGGAGTTACAGTATAGCCGCCGCCGAACGAATAAAATCTATTGAGGAAGAGACCAATCATGACGTAAAGGCTGTGGAATATTACCTGAAAGAACAGTTTCGGGCGCTTGGCATCCGTCAATACGAAGAATGGATACATTTTGGGCTGACGTCGCAGGACGTCAACAATACAGCCATTCCATTGTCCCACAGGGACGCTATTGAGCAGATTTATACGCCATATTTTGACAGTCTGATGCTGGTACTCCGTAATTTTGCGAAAATCTGGGCTACCGTTCCGATGCTGGCACGCACACACGGACAACCGGCATCGCCCACCCGCTTGGGTAAAGAATTTGCCGTATTTGTTGAAAGGCTCGACATACAGTTCGCCCAATTCAAACTTATCCCGTTTTCAGCCAAATTCGGCGGGGCTACCGGTAATTTCAACGCCCACCACGTTGCTTTTCCAAAAGTTGACTGGAGCGCATTTGCCGACAACTTTGTAGACAAAATACTGGGATTGAAACGCAGCAAAACAACCACGCAAATAGAACATTACGACAATTTTGCAGCCCAGTGCGACGCGCTGAAACGCATCAACAATATCCTGATCGATATGTGTCGCGACATCTGGACCTATATTTCGCAGGATTATTTCAAACAGAAAATCGACAAGGCGGAGGTCGGTTCGTCTACCATGCCGCACAAGGTGAATCCCATCGACTTCGAAAATGCCGAAGGAAATTTCGGACTTGCCAATTCGTTGTTTGAATATTTGTCTGCAAAATTACCAATTTCGCGCCTGCAGCGAGATTTGACCGATTCCACCGTCTTGCGCAACATCGGGACGCCGATGGCGCATACCATCATCGCATTTTGTTCACTGCTCAAGGGTTTGGACAAACTCATCGTCAATTATCAGGCGTTGGATTCCGACTTGACGCACAACTGGATGGTGGTAAGCGAAGGCATACAAACCGTATTGCGTCGCGAAGGTTTCCCAAAACCTTACGAAGCGCTGAAAGAACTGACCCGTACTTCGGAAGATGATATTGACAAGCACAAACTGAATACGTTTATTGACCGTTTGGATGTAGCGCAGAACGTAAAGGAGGAATTGAAAGCGATAACGCCGTTCAATTATACGGGAATTTAGCCTGTATAGATTGAACTTGGAGCAGTTTGAAGGTTTAATTTAGCCCGATGCGGCGTTTTAACTCTTCAATTTCTTTGGCTTGGGAGGCAATCGTATTCCAAGCGTTGTCTCTTTCAGCGGTGACCGTTGCAACGGTATTCCAAGCGGTGTCTCTTTCTGCCCAAGCGGTGTCCCTTTCGGCGCTTACCTGCGTAATGGTATTGTCTCTTCTGTTGATTTCGTATTGTATCATATTCAATTCATTTAGGCTTTTAAGATATGAGTTTAGTTCTTTTTTGTATCGTATCCAACTTATAGTTCCAGTTTTTGTCGCTGACTTTTCCCTGAACATTTTGTTCCTGAATAAGCTGAGCGACATATACCAACATTCTATCCTTATAAAACTCCTGCTCAATGTTTTGTATTTCAACGATGATTCGCTCGCCGTTTCCGGTGATGCAAATCAGGTCGTAGATTGCTTTTCGGTCGTCTTTGGTAAGTCCCAGTATTTCGACGTTGCCATAGGTCAAGTCGGCAATGCCTTCCGGGAGGTCTAAAACCACATTCAGAAAGTCGAGCATCACCGCCTTAATGCCGAACACGCGCTTGAAGCCAAAGTCTGTCAGCAAGTTGATGAATACGCTCAAATCCTGCTTTTTGAACTTTTCCGGCGAATTCACTGCCTTTTTTGGTTTTATTGCCATGATTTATTTCGACTATAAAAACTACAGCCGCAAAAATACAAAAAAGTTTTTAGTTTTCAGTCAAAAAAGTTTTCAGTTTGATTTGTTCGGGTTATCCATATTTGCCTCCTACGGAGGAGCTGTTTCATAAGCACAAGGAATCATTCCATCTTGATCACCTCCGCCGGATTTTGCCGGGTGGTGAAAAACACCTGCACTGCAATGAGCGCAGCCGTAATCAGGGATACCGCCAAGGGTACAAGTACAAAAATCCACCAACTCAATGATGTTCGGAAGGTGTAGGTTTCCATCCACCTGAAGAGTACGATAAAACTTGCCGGAATGGCGAACGCACAGGCAACGCCTATTATTTTGGCAAAATTAATGATAAACAGCGAAATAATGTCTTTTGTCTCCGCTCCGTTGATTCTGCGGATAGCAATTTCTTTTTTCCGTTTTTCTACCATAAACGAAACCATGCTGAAGATACCCATCACGCAAAGACATAACGACAGGATGGAAAATATCGTCAACATCTTCATGGTGCGCAGTTCGGTTTTGTACATGTTATTGTAATCATCCTCAACTGTATGGTACATCATCGGTCTTCCCATTTGAATGGGACGTCCTCCAAATTCTCTGTATTTTTTCAGAATATAGTCCATGGTTTCCTGTTTATTTGTGCCGGTGGTTTTGATAAACAACTTACTGCTTGCCTCCGGATTAAAACTGATGATCAATGGCGTAATCGGTTCTCTCAATGGCTTGAAATTAAAATCTTTCACAACGCCTATAATTTTTCCCTGCGTTCCCCCCGAATAATAGTTCACCGTCATTCCAACCGGATGGTCTACGCCCATCAATTTTTGGAAGGATTCGTTAATGACAATGCTTAAAGATGTTGTGTCGGTATTTTGCCACCAACCCCAACCCTGTTGAATAAATTCTCCGTCAATCACTTGCAAACCGAAAGTATTGGCATAATGGTAGTCGCAAAAAATCTGCGCAAATTCCATTTCTTTCACAGATTCATTGCTTCCTGTCCATGAAACGCCGCTATAACCGTACTGTACGTTGTAGGGCGCGCCTCCGGCAATCGAAGCGTCAATAATGTTCGGATTTTCCCGCTTGATGATTTGAATAAAATCGTCTGCTTCATACCAAAGACCTGTGTCAAGCACAATGATGTTCTCGCGATCGACTCCCGTATCGGCAGTGAACATGTAATGAATCTGTTTGTAAATCAACATCGTGGAAATAAGTATTCCTACGGAAAGGAAAAACTGAAATCCAATCAGGATTTTTCGCAGATTTTCTTTGGCAGCGGGATTGACGCCTCCCCGAAGCACAGTTACCGGATCGAGCGACGAGAGATAGAACGCGGCATACCCTCCCGAAAGGATGGTAATGATGATGCAGACCGCCAAAGCGATCATCATGGTATTGAAATCCAAAAAGAAAGGCGCTTGATTTCCCATGATCATGCTAAATTCGGGGAATAGAAATTTTGACATTGCCAGCGCCACCACCATGGATGCAGCCGAAATAATCAATGCGTCCGAAAGGAACCGCAGAATGAGTTGCCTTTGCGTTGAACCGGTGATTTTCCTGACGCCCACTTCCCTCATCCTGCTTATTGCCCGCGCTGTGGATGTGTTCACATAGTTGATGATGGCGATGGTCAGTACCAACAAAGCAACGAACGAAAACAAATAAATTTGCTTCAAATCGCCGAAAGTTTGCCAAACGGTGTTATTGATCAATTCTTTGGGCGAATGTAAATGAACGTCCTTCAATGGCAGGAAAGAGAGTTTGTTTTCCGTTTCGCGGGTGGCGCCCAAAAAATCAGCCATGAGCCGTTGGGTATCTTCCGAAAAACGGGCATTTTCCATCACTAAAATATAATGAATGCCGTAAACTCTTTGTCCCATCATACTACCGCCGGTAGGATCGAGGATACCAAATTTCATGTGCGTGTTTTGAGGAATTTTGACAACTGCCTGAACGTTGCATATAACACTTCTCCCAAAACTGACTGTTTTTCCGATAGCCGATTCGTTGCCGAAAAATTTTCGGGCAATTTCTTCCGACATGATGGTTCCACCGCTTTTCAAAACATTTTCCTTGCTGCCTTCAATGTATTCATAGGAAAACATCTCCAAATAGTCGGGGGTTGTCGTGGTATAATCCACCATAATTCCCTCGCCGTCTTCATAAACAAAGGGCAATTGCTCGTGCGAAACCACAGTCGACGCCTCAATTTCGGGAAATGTTTCCTTTAATTGACGCGCAATTCCGGGTCGTATCCATTCATTTTTATGCAAACCGTCCGCCCTTTTTTCTACTTCCAGAACTTTGTATATGCGTCCGGCTTTCGGATGAGCGTCTTCAAAGGTCAGTTCAAACCTGATCCAGAAGATCAAGAGGAAACAGCAGGCAATGGCAACGGAAAGACCAATCAGGTTAATCAGGGAATATATCTTGTCTTTGAAGATATTCCGCAAGGCTATTTTTAAATAATGAGCGATCATGGTTAATTGGGAATTATGAATTACGAATTATGAATTACGAATTTTTGTTTATTCTAAAATCATGATGAAGATTTCGTTGTCGTCCAATTCGTTTTGCATGGTTTTCAGTTTGTTCTGCTGTTCGGGCGGCAGCGAAGCAAATTCTTTATGGTTGACGAGATCTTCCAAGCGCTTTTTTGAATAACAGACCCGTAATTGCTTGTCTTCTATATCGGCATGAGATAAAATAAAGGGTACAGCGTCGGGAATTGGATTTTCCATAAAAAACTCATTGTCAAGTATGGCGGTTTTTTCGGAAAAATGATAGACTTGCCCGCTGTTCTTATCATAATACGAGTAGAAAAACTGAACGCTTCCATCCCTTCTATTATTCGGAGTATCACGGTTTTGTGTATAAACAAACAAAATATACCGGTCAGATTCTTTCCATGAATATGGAAGTAATTTTTCCGATAAATCTCCACGAAAGAAAGTTGGCAGATCTGCTTGATAAGCGCCGAAATTCAACACATACGCCGGAAGCAGCCTGTTGGGCGATACCACCCTGTAAACCGTATCATTCAACGACTGACGAATGGTTAACCGGTTTCCATGGTAATAGATAACGGGCGAAGGAGGAGAAGGATAAGAGCCTCCTCTGATTTCAGGTTCAGGCTGATAATTGGGAAATCGGCAAAGCGTATCTCCTTTCAAATCGAAAGTAAATAAAAAATTTTCCGGTGATCTGACCGGTTGATAAACATAACGCGCCACCGACGTATTGTCCAAAAATAAAGCGCTTCCCTCAAAAGGTCTCGTCATTACTCGTTTTTGTTGGGGTAAGTCATACAAACAAAGCATACTTTGCTTTTCTTCCACAACACTGAAAAGACAAGTATTCCCAATAGTTGCGACGTTTCCAAAATAACCTTTAAAATCGCTTGTTTCCAGCGAAATGTAATTTCTTGATGCATCATAAACTTTGGGGTAGTCATTTGATTCGATGGTGTATAAAAAATTGCCCTCTTTATCATAACAATGAAGTCCGAAAAGGTCATTTCCGACAATAATGTAATCATCAGTAAATTTGAACAGAGATCTGATACTGATGACTAACCACCTCATCTTTTCATCAAAAGAAACACGCCCGCTGACATTGTCAAAAATGAAATTCCCTTCGCTTGCCGACTTCGGATGTTTGAGTTTGACATACCTGACTTTAGCGTAATAATCGCTTAAATTGAACTTTTTGATGTTCAGATTCCGGTTGGCTATATTGAGTACTACCGGAGGGTTAGCCGGGTCAACCGATCGGATTTCGGTAAATTTTACGCCTGCCGGAGGCGTATAGTCGGCATCGAATACTATTGAAACCGGCGTTTCAACTACTCTTTGTGTTGTGTCGTTCATCAACGCCAGCAACTGCTTGTCCGAAAGGCTCGGATTGCGGTTGCGGCACGAAAAGAGCGACAAGAGCGCCAAGCAAAATAAGATTTTGTTCATTTGATTGATTTTTTCTTCAAACACCACTCTCAAAATTCTATTCCCCGTCTGTCATTTTAATACTCCATATCTACGCTCGTACTCGGCAATGATATTGTCTTTTTGTGCGAGGGCGCTGTCCCTTTGTGCAAGGGCATTGTCCTTTTGTGCAAGGGCGTTGTCACGTTCTGATATTATATTTCGTAGCCCTCTGATTTCGTTTCTTACTATGTTCATATTATTCAGATCTTTAAGGTAATCATTCACATCTTTTTTGGTCATTCTTGCTATTTTGGCTATTTCAAAGAGTTGTTCAAAAACTTCACCGTTGCGAAGTTCTTCCGGTAAATCGTTTAATTCGTGTAGATGTTTGATGATAAAAATCCACTGCTCGAAGAAGGTTTTCAGTTCTTGCAATTCTTTGGTAAAGCGCGGCAACTCAATATAAGAGAAAGTCAGTTTGTCGTAAAACAACTCGCCGGTATCACAGTCTATCAACCGAACCTTCGAAACGTATTTATTGTCGTCCGCCCTTTTAATTTCGCTACCTAATGGCAGTAAGGCATCTTCGAAACAGAAATCAAGAATGTTGACCGAATACACTTGCGGCAACCTAAAATCCCAATCCTTACCCTTTATGCTTTGTTCGTTAATGAGCCGTGCCGCATAAAGAAGCGTTCTGTCTTTGAAATACATCTGCGAAATATACTGAATTTCAACAATGATATGCTCGTCATTTCCGGTGATGCAATACAAATCATAGACTGTCTTACGGTCAAATTTGGAAAATCCCAATTTTTCGGGATTGCTGTAGCGCAAATCCTTAATGCCGCCCTCAATATCCAAAACCGTATTGAGAAAATGAAGCATCACTTCCTTAATACCAAAAACCCGTTTGAAACCAAAGTCGGTTAACAAACTGATATACACGCCCAAATGTTTGTATGTTAATGCCTTTTTGCGTGTTCTTGCTGTCTTTGATTCTGCCATTACATACTAAATTTAGAAACGCGAAGATACAATTTTATTTTGAAAACTTATCGATTTTTTTGGATGGGGTGCGTCAGTGCAATCGCGTCTAAATTTATTGTGGTGATGGAACGTAGGCTTTATTTTACTCTAAAATCATGATAAAGACTTCGTTATCGTCCAATTCGTATAGCGTGGTTCTCAGTTTATTTCGTTGTTCGGTCGGAAGGGAAGCAAATCTCCTGCTTTTGACGATATCTTCCAATCGTTTTTTTGAATAAACGACCTGTAATTGATGATCTCCTATTTCGGCATGAGACAATATAAAAGGTAAGGCGCCGGGAATTGAATTTTCCATAAAAAACTGATTATCAGAAAAACCAGTTCCTTCTGAAAAATGATAGAATTGTCGACTTTTCTTGTCAAAATATGAATAGAAAAACGTAACACTTTCTCCATTTCTATTATTCTGTTTCTTATTGATTTGTGTATAAATAAACAAAACATACCGGTCAGTTTCTCTCCATTTATATGGAATCAATTTTTCAGATAAATCTCCAAACAGGTAAGTTTGTACATCTACCCGGTAAGCGCCGAAATTCAACACATAAGCCGGAAGCAGCCAATTTGGAGAAACCATCCGGTAAACCGTATCATTCAATGTTTGACGAATGGTTAACTGATTTTCATAATAATAAATATCCGGTATAGAGGGATTTAAAAAGGGTTTTTCTTCTATTTCCGGTATCGGATTATAGCTGGGGAACCTACATAACATATCACCTTTTA
>Ga0099364_10011297_pt1 | contig 12208 bp, 7 predicted proteins | sample TergutTh196P3_FD_73070 | JGI IMG/M metagenome (GOLD analysis project Ga0099364, IMG submission 73070) | Microcerotermes parvus P3 segment gut microbial communities from Pointe-Noire, Republic of the Congo - Th196 P3 | ecosystem: Host-associated > Arthropoda: Insects > Digestive system > Gut ...
ATAAATAATAATTTTTTCATAAATTTATATTCTTCCTTTGAAGTATCTAAGAACGAATATAAATTTATGAAAAAATTATTATATATATTTATTTTATCAATATATATAATTGTATCTTTTAAAGGCATTAATATTTTTAAAGAAATGAGTTACAATAATTTCATTCACCCAGATTCAAAAAATACAGTAATTGGATGCAACCATATTAAAGAAGGTACCTATGATGATTTAGTTAATCACCTGTTAAAATGCGCCAAAAAGAACAATGTTAATATAACCACTATTGATGAGGTTCCCATTGTTAAATCTGGTGAAAAAAACAAAAAGATAATAATTTATACGTCATTAGATGATTTTTCATTACAAAATATTGCTAAAAGGTTAAAAATAGGGCGTAACTTTGTTCAAAATGATAATCTACATTATTTTATATCTTCTAGGAAAACAGATGATGTAAATCAGATTGGTCAAATTGCATTTTTTAATAATAAAGTTATATTAGAAATAAGGCCTTTTGAAGCATTAAAAATAAGAAGAGCAAATTTATATAGAACAATTTTTAATACTACTGATGAAAATACTATATCATCTTTGAGAAATGACATAGAAAACAAATTTGAAATAGAAACATCAATACTAGAAAAGATATCCACAGAACAATCTATGCAACAAATAAAAATAGACGATTTTTTATATAAAGGTATTTATTTATACCCATCTTTTATTAGTGTAATATATGTATTAATTTTATTTATTATAACAACTATGTTATTTTTTAGATATAAAGAATTTGCCATAAAAAAAATATTAGGGTATAAAAACAGCAAAATCATTTTTGATATTATAACAAAAGACATTATTCCAGTGCATATTTTAGGTATAATTTTATCTAGCATTTCATTTGTTATATATTTAGCTTTTTATGGCCAATTAAGCAATACATATTATTTCATATTTAAATTTACATTATTTATTTGTTTGGTTACATTTTTATCTATTGTAGGATGTTCCCTACCATGTTATTTTGTCAGATATGGTAGTATCTCTGAAATATTAAAAAATAAAAAACCCATAAACATTATATTAAATTGTAATATGTTCTTTAAAATAGTAACTATTTCTTTGTGTATATCCTCTATAGTTACAGCTATGAGTATGTTAAAAGGGTTACATAATGTAAATGAAGATAAACTAAAATGGATACAATCAGCAAATTTTGGATATATAAGAAACTCCTCAATGTGGGAAAAAAGTCAAGATTTGAATGATACAGAGAGTGAAAAATATAAGAAATTTTTCCAATTAAATAATTCAAAAGGTGGTATTTATGTTGATTTATATCTGCCTGATAAATTAAATTCAAGTCAGCCAATAACCGACAATCAACCCACTATGGTGGTTAATAATAATTATTTATTGAATAACCCTGTTTATGATATTAATGGAAATCAAATAAATATACCTGAACATTTTACACGAAATATGAATATCTTAGTACCAGAAAAATTGCGTAATCATCACAATGAAATTTATGATTATTACAGAAGGCTTTATATCAAAGATAGAAAGCTAGGAAATTATGATGTAAATATTTTATATGTTCAAAATAATCAAAAACTATTCACCTATAACATATATATTACACCATGGATATATGAGCCTATAATTGAAGTGATAAGTTACAATAATATGCCCTCTTATTTTTATTTTAATGTTTCTAGCTCATATTACCCAAAGTTCGAAAATATTGAAAACCCATATGAAGAATTAAAAAGTGATTTAGTCGAATCTGGTATAGACTCAACTATTTTATCCATTAATTCTCTATATAATCAAGTTGCAGATTTAATTGAAAGGCATGAACAACAAACTTATAATAGTATATATGTACTTATATTATATATTGTTTTATTAATATTATGTATTGCGGAATTTGCTGGCATATATTTTGAAAAAAATAAATACTATAATTCAATACTTAAAATATATGGTTATAAATTCATAAAGAGGATTACACATTTCTTTATTATTAATGGATTAGTTTGGGTAATTACAATTTCGTGTATTTTAATATTTAATTTTTTCTTAAATCAACACATACCTGTTCGTATAGGACAAATTTTCGATATGATAGGATATAATCCATCAATGTTTGTGCACTTTGTAAATAAACCACTATTTATACTTGTTTGTTTCTTTATCATAGATTTAATTCTATCTGGTATTTTTATAAAATTTTATGAGAAAAAGAAAATAACGACCGTATTAAAAGGAGAATAAAAAAATGATCGAGCTTAAAAATATTTGGAAATACAAATTTTTATAACCATCTTGTATTTTTTTATATTAGATGATATTATATTATTATAAATTGTAAAAATTTACATATTTAAATTTAAAATGAAAAAGATAGGAGGGATATATATATGAAAAAAAGATCAGCATCATTAGCTTTTGTACTAATTTCTTTAATAGTAGTTTCATCAATTGTTTTAGCGTTTACTCATCATCCACAAGAAGGTGGAGCATGGTCATACGGCATTAAAAAATATATACAAGAAGATGGTAATAAGTTGTGGAAACATTATTCTAATTATCTTCATCATTCTTTACACCATGGTTCCACATCTAGAGTTGATGGACACGATGATAACAGAGTATGTGCTGGCTGTGGTCAAACATCCGAGGCTGCAATATCGTATACAAATACTAAGGCAGCAACTAGGGCATTCTACCATATATGTAGCCAAAGCTTCTGTGGCAACGATTGTGATTGTTAATCTAAAAAATTACTTATTTTCTATTAAATAAAAAGTTCACGCAAGATAAAATAAAAATCTTGCGTGATCGTTTTTAACGAATTGTTAGAAAAGGATTCATGATTTTGAAAAATTTATTAAATATATTAATTATTTCTATATATCTTATTTCATCATACATAATAATTGAGGAATATAAGTATTCAAGTATAGAACATATTATTGGTAAAAATTATACTGAATTTGTAACACATACAATTAAAACAGGCTCCCCAAATGAAGTTATTAAACATATTGTTGATTGTGCTAAAAAAAATGATTTAATTACATATAAAGTTAAAAGAAAACCTAAAATTAAAGGCAAATTAGATAGAGTTGAAATTTTTTCTTCTGGAATTTCTAACTTGCAAATAATTTCTGGTAGAAATTTTATAGATCAAGATTCTCCAAATAAATTTATTTCTTCACATGACCAGAATGATAAAAATCAAGTTGGAGTTTTTTCAAGTTTTAATTTAGATTCAATAATTGATATTTATAAACTAGAAGAACTTCAAAATCGGCTTGAGTTTCCTTCATATTTTTTTATAAATACTACAGATAAAAATCTGGTTGCTAAATTTAAAAAAGACCTGGAAAATAAATTTGGAATAAAATCACGTATATGTGGTAGATATCCTGAATTTATTGGTAATTTAAATGTATCAGAAATATTTTGCATTCTATATTTTATTGGACTTTTAACAGCTTTATACAGCATATTTTTAAGATATAAAGAATTTGCGATTAGAAAATTATTTGGTGTAACTGAAAATGAAATTAGAATGAATAATATTTTAAAAAATCTAATATGGAAACATTTGTCAGGATTTTTCATTTCTGGTGCAATCTCTTTACTTTACCTTATTAATAAAGTAGATAAAATCGCGTTAATTGAATTTTTCAAACATTGGAGATTTATTCAATTAATAATTTCTATTATTTCTATCTTAATATTATTAATACCTACATTATTTTTAAAACAAATTAAAATTCCATTAATGATTAAAAATAAAAAACCAGTTAAGTTTATGCAGAAAGTTAATTACTTTTCCAAATTTTGCTTTGGTATAATTGTAATTGTAACTATCGTAAATACATTTTCAACTCTCACATGCATCATAAACCAGAGCAAAAATGACAAATTATGGGAAACTACAATAAATTATATTAAAGCTAGTCAAGGTAATGTTTGGAGAGATGAAAAAAACGGCTGGGGAATTGAAACAAATAAAGCTGAAAAAAAATTATTTCAAATTACCAATGCAAAAGGCGGCATTTACATTGATTCAAATAATTACGCAAACAGTATAGAATACTTAGAAAAAGAATACACAAGAAATAATAAAAAACCACCAAAACCTTATAAACTAAGAAACATAATGGTTAATAATAATTATTTACAAGTCAATCCTATTTATGATATTAATAGTAATAAAGTAAATGTCCCAGATAATTATTCCTATAATTATACAATTTTAGTACCAGAAAAATATAAAAAATATGAAGAAGGTATAAAAAAAGAATATAAAAAAGAACATGATGGTTGGTTACCCAAAGAAAAACAAGGAAATATGAATATTATATATGTTAAAGATAATCAACAATATTTTACATATAACATTATTCATGCACCGTTAACACAAAACATGATAAAAGATCCAATTGTACAAATAATAAGCAACAACAATATGGGATTAAATATATATGGTTGTGGTTTTACACATTCTTATTACATAAAAATACCCGATGGCCCAAATGGCATACAAGAGTTAAAACAAGATATTATAGAAGCTGGCGCAGAGAATATAATGATATTTGGGAAAAATATGTATGATCAAGTATCTAATATAATTTATTATCGTAGCAAATCAATAGGAACATCAATACAACAATTAATTGTTTCAATAATTACCTTAATCTTTTTAATAGCTGCAACTTGTCTAAATTATTTAGAAAAAACCAAACTCAAAAATATGTTAGAAAAAATTCATGGAATTAATTTTTTTTCAAGACATAAATTATTTTATAGATCAACAGTAATATTATGGAGCACTATATTAATTTTTGTTTTTGTTTTGGAATGCTTTAAAGATTTGATTCCACCATTTTTGTGGTATTATATTCCAAACAAGCTTATTTTTATGTATCGTGGAGGATGGCGAGCAGAATTTAATATTTCAACAATAAATGTACTTCTAATTGTATTCGCTATACTTATGTTAGATTTAATTATATCTAGTATTTTTATAAAATTTTATGAAAAAAAGAAAATAAATACTATTTTAAAAGGAGAGTAAAAAAATGATCGAGCTTAAACATATTTGGAAAAAATTTGGACATAATGCAATATTTAAAGATTTGAATCTTTCTATAAATCAAGGAGAAATGATAGCGATAATGGGTAACTCTGGATCTGGAAAATCTACCTTACTGAATATCATCGGCCTTATAGAGAAACCAGATGAAGGAGAAGTTATAATTAATAATCAAAAGATAGAAAAACTAGAAAGTAAGCAAGTAATATTAGCCCATAGGAATTTAATAGGATATATATTCCAAAACTTTGCATTAGTTGATAATGAAACTGTATCCAAAAATCTAGATATAGCACTAATGTATGTTGATGGTACCAAAATTCAAAAAGAAGAAAAAAAGAAACAAGCCTTAGAATATGTTGGAATACCTGAAAAAATGAATAGTAAAATTTTCGAATTAAGTGGAGGAGAGCAACAAAGAGTAGCATTAGCTAGAGTAATATTAAAACCATGTGAAATAATACTTGCAGACGAACCTACAGGATCATTAGATGAAAAAACAGCAGCTGATATTATAAGTATATTAAAAAAATTAAATAGTGAAGGTAAAACAATAATAATAGTTACTCATGATCCTTCTATTGCAAATAACTGCAATAAAATTTATCACATAGAAAACAAAACTATAGGCACCTCTCAAATATAGAGTAGGTGCCTATAGTTTTTATTCATCTAGCTTCAATACTGACATAAATGCTTCTTGAGGAACATCTATAGACCCCAGTTTTCTCATTTTCTTCTTTCCTTCTTTTTGTTTTTCCAAAAGTTTTTTCTTCCTAGAAATATCTCCTCCGTAACATTTTGCAAGGACATCCTTACGAATAGCTTTGACAGTTTCTCGAGCTATAATTTTTCCTCCAATAGCAGCTTGTATTGGAACTTCGAACATTTGTCTTGGAATATGTTCTTTTAATTTCTCAGCGATTTTTCTGCCATGCGAATAAGCTTTATCTACATGCACTATAAATGATAAAGCATCCACTATGCTACCATTCAAAAATATATCCAATTTTACTAATTTAGAAGCTTCATATCCACTTAATTCATAATCAAAAGACGCATATCCCTTACTTCTGGATTTAAGAGTATGAAAAAAATTATATATTATTTCATTCAAAGGTAACTGATAAATAAGTTGCACACTTTTAGAATCTAAATATTGAGTAGATATATAGATACCTCTTTTTTCCTGGCATAGTTCCATTATATTTCCGATATATTCGACAGGCGTAAATATAGTTGCCTTAACCATTGGCTCGTAAGCGATATCTATTTCAGTGGGTTCAGGATAATTTATGGGATTATCTATAAAAACTTCTTTACCTGATCTCATTTTTATTTTGTATATAACACTAGGTGCTGTAGTTATTAACTCTAAATTATATTCCCTTTCTAAACGTTCTTGAATTACTTCCATGTGCAGAAGTCCAAGAAATCCACATCTAAAACCAAATCCTAAGGCAGTAGAATTTTCAGGCTCAAAAGAAAGAGATGCATCATTTAACTGAAGTTTACCCAATGCTTCCTTTAAATCTACATATTTTGCACCATCAATAGTATATATACCTGAAAAAACCATAGGGTTTACCTTTTTATACCCTGGTAGAGGATTCGAAGTTGGATTTTCAACATTAGTTATAGTATCTCCAACTGAAACTTCATTAATATTTTTCATACTGGCTGTTATATATCCAACTTGTCCTGCAAATAAAATACTTGAAGGTGTTAAATTTGATGGCAACATAAATCCAATTTCTACAACAGTGAACTCAGCTTTAGTTGCCATCATTTTTATTTTGTCTCCAGGTTTTACAATCCCATCAACAATTTTAACATAAACTATGACACCCTTATAGTTATCATAATAAGAATCAAAGATAAGGGCTTTTAATGGGTTTTCAGGGTTTCCGCAAGGAGGAGGTATTAACTTAACAATATCCTCTAATACTTGATCTATATTTAAACCATTTTTAGCTGATATTTTTGGCGCATCTATTGCTGGTATACCTATAACATCTTCGATTTCATGGCAAACCCTATCTGGATCAGCTGATTGCAGGTCAACTTTATTAATCACAGGAAGTATCTCAAGATTATTATCTAAAGCCAAATATGTATTAGCCAATGTTTGGGCTTCTATCCCTTGAGAAGCATCCACTACAAGAATAGCTCCTTCACAAGCTGCTAAAGATCTGGAAACTTCATAGTTAAAATCAACATGCCCCGGAGTATCAATTAGGTTTAATATATATTCATCACCATTATCCTTTGTTTTATATACTAACCTAACTGCTCTAGCCTTGATCGTTATTCCGCGTTCTCGTTCTATATCCATATTATCTAGCAATTGGTTTTCCATATCACGCTGGGATACTGTTGATGTTTGTTCTAAAATTCTATCTGCTAAAGTTGATTTTCCATGGTCTATATGTGCTATTATACAAAAATTTCTAATATTTTGATTATTATATAATTTATTTGAAATATCTTATCACTCCTTACCTATCCTATCTACCCTAAAAATTTAGTTTTTTCTTTGGATTTATTCTTGAGGAGCTATACTCGCCCCTCAAACTCCCTCGGCACTTGATCTTTCAACTCTTGAGCAGCTGATATAACACCTATTTTTCCTGTGTAATATGTAAGTGCACCTTGCATCCATACCGCAAAAGGTTCTCTTAATGGTGCATCAGCTGACAATTCTATTGAAGAACCCATAGTGAAAGTTCCTGCTGCCATTATTATTTGACTATCATAACCCGGCATATCCCATGGTATAGGGCTTAAGAATGAGTCTATGGGAGAATTTTTTTGAATTCCTCTGCAAAAAGCAATCAATCCTTCTTTAGAAGATAGTTTTATAGTTTGTACTATATCTGATCTATATTCATCGAACCTAGGGTAAACTTCCATTCCTAAATTTTCAAAAAACTTAGATGCAAATACTGCGGTCTTTAATGCATTAGCTGTAATTTGAGGGCTTAAATATAGGCCTAGGAAAATATCTCTAAGTTCATTCAATGTACATCCTACATGCTTTCCTAATCCTGGTGCAGTTAATCTTGATCCACAAAATTCTATTAAATCTGCTCTTCCTGCAATATAACCACCTGACTTAGTTATCCCTCCACCAGGATTTTTAATTAAAGAGCCTGCAATTAAATCTACTCCAACATCTGTTGGTTCAATTTTTTCTACAAATTCTCCATAACAATTATCAACTATAATTATAATATTACTATTCTCATTTTTAATAATATCTACTACTTTTTTTATTTCTTTAATAGAAATAGATTTTCTAAAAGAATATCCTCTAGAACGTTGTATATAAACTACCTTTGCCTCTTTGCATTTTTTAAGTACCAAATTATAATTTATATTACCTAAACTATCTAAATCTACCTGATCATATTTAATTCCAAATTCTTTAAGCGATCCCTGAATTTTATTGGATCTATTAATACCTATAACATCTTTAAGTGTATCATAAGGATTGCCTGTTATAGAAACCATTAATTCACCTGGCCTTAAAATAGCAAATAAGGCAACAGTTATTGCATGTGTTCCTGATACAAAATTATGTCTAACCAACGCATCTTCAGAATTAAAAATATCTGCCCAAACCTTATCTAATTTTTCTCTTCCTTTATCATCATATCCATATCCAGTTGATCCATTGAAATCTGATTCACAAACCTTATTTTTAATGAAAGAAGATAATATTTTTATTTGATTATGTTCATATATATCTTCAATTTTTTTAAATATATATTCACAACTTTTCTGTGATTCATCTGCTAATTTTAAAATATCTGTATCAATCTTAAATACATTCAATATATGTTACTTCCTATTCTTTATATCTACCTACTATATTTAGGATTTATCCACTTGATAAATGATGTTAGATATGTAATTTCAAATTAATTAAAAACATCTTTATTTTCTCCCTTTGAGTATGTTAATATAAACAAAAATATTACAGTAAATATTGATATTGAAAGATTGGCTATACTAGGGATATCTTTAATAGAGAATGATAGATTTTTACCTAAAAAAAATGAAATATAATTAGGTATTGATGCTAACATCCCATATAATGCAGTAATAAATCCGGAAACCAACGAAAGGCGATACCCCGATTTAACATCAACGCCAAACATCAATTTAGAGAATCCTAAGAAAAAGGATATAGCAGAAATAATTGATATCATTGAATACATGTTATTAGCTATATTGGCAATGGTAGTATTAGATCTAGTAAATAACATAGCTCTAGCAATAGTCCAAATTGCTAACATAATTGCAACACCATAGCGATTAGCAGTTTGTTTTTTTGATATGATTATCATTGATAAATTTGTAACCATCCAACCTGTAATAAAAGTGATTACTGAAATAATAAGCCTCATTAATCCATTTTCAGTCATCATTAAATAATACCTAAAATCATTCCAATTGTTTGATCCAACCAATTGAATAATAACAAAAAAGTCAACTAATCCCATGAACATAATAAATCCACCCAATATGGTTAAAATTGGTCCTAAAATTTTATCTTTGTTCCTACATCTATTTTCTTCTGGCATTTTATCAATCATTGGTATAATTAAAAATACGAGCGTAGATATGATTAAGAGTGTATTAAAAATAAGAATAATAGGTGACCCTTCATTTATATATAGCCCCCTATCATCTGTATTATTAATAACAAGTAATGTTCTTAAAATTATAGCAACAATACTAACCAAACCTAAAAAATTAAAGGTCATTTTAGATTTTAACATAATTTTTATAATCCTTTCTATTTTTATTTCTATATAATACTTTTAAAATTAACTAAATTTGTTTGTTTAATATAATAACTTGAATTTAACTACTTTATGATATACCATTTAAAACTTAAAGTCAATATTTTAAAAATACTTTGGATCACTAAATTAAGGAAGTACCTACTATTGAGTTCAAATAATATATATTAAAGATTATAAAGAAATACGTTATGTCATTAAAAAACTTAATTAAATAGTTGACAACTTAAAATAAATATAGTAAAATAAAAAAATGTATTATTTAATTTAAGAATGCTGGCTCATGAATAAAGGTAGTCTTAAAATCAAGACATATGTTGATTAATAATCATGTGCCTGTAGCTCAGCTGGATAGAGCGTTTGACTACGGATCAAAAGGTCAGGGGTTCAAATCCTCTTAGGCACACCAAAATAAAAAAACCGCCATTTTGGCGGTTTTTTTATTTTCTAACTTTCTCAAATTATCAAATCTTATTTTTAAAATGTTGACACCTGGCCAGCCATATCATCATAAGACCTGTCCGTATGGTCTTAGAATGACAATAATTTGCAGCTTTTAAAATAATTTCTAATTGCCCCAACCATATATAAGGAACCTACTGCACAAATAACATCATCTTTCCCTGCTATTTTTAGAGAAACCTCTAATCCATGTTCAATAGATTTACAAATAATTGTATTGATATAATATACCTTCTTAAGATATGATGCCAAATTCCTAGCAGGTAAAGCAGTAGGATTATTCGGTGTAACAGTAATGAAATAATTAGCTAATGGAGCTATAATTTTAATCATTTCTTGATAATTTTTTTCTACTAAAACTCCTAAAATAAATATGCATTTTTTATTAGGAAAAAATGATTGTAACGTTTTTTTCGTAGTTTGAATCCCTTGAGGATTATGAGCTCCATCAACAATAAAAATAGGATCATTTTGCATAATTTCAAATCTACCTGGCCAACTTACTTTTTGCAAACCACTTCTCAATGCTTCCTCAGAAATATTCCAGCCTTGGTTCTTTAAAACATTAACAGTAGTAATTGCACTAGCTGCATTAAGTAATTGGTGTTGACCTAGTAAAGATATTGTTAAATTTTTAATACCATTATAATCAAATTGTTGACCATCTAATGATTGTTTTACAGGATTGATTATATTATTATCTACAAAGTATAACTTAGTATTTTGATTTTTGCATTTTTTGTAAATAACTTTTTTTACAGAGTCTTTTTGTGGACAACATATAACAATACCATTTGATTTTATAATTCCTGCTTTTTCAGCAGCAATTTTTTCTATAGTATCACCAAGTTCTTTAGTATGATCCAATCCAATTGAAGTTATGACGGCAGATTCAGGGGTATCAATTATGTTGGTTGCATCAAGGCGACCTCCCATACCTACTTCAAGAATAACGATGTCGCATTGATTTTGGTAAAAGTAAAGAAAAGCAATTGCTGTTATAATTTCGAATTCAGTTGGAGCATCTTGCATGGAACTAATGTATTTATATAGTTGATTTGATAATTCTAATAATTCAACATCTTTAATTGGATTAAAATTTATCTGTATTCGTTCAGAAAGTTTATGAATATAAGGGGATGTATAAAGACCAGTTTTGTATCCCGCTTCCATAAATATACTTGCAATCATTGCAGAAGTAGACCCTTTGCCATTAGTGCCAGCAATGTGTATAAATTTGAGTTTTTTTTGAGGATTTTGTAATAATTTCATTAGCTTAGTTATACGAGAAAGATCATATTTGCTTTCTTTCCAAGAAGTTTTATATATAAATGAAATTGCATCTTCAACGCATTTAATATTAATTGGGGGTTCTTCATATATCATTTTTTATACCTTATTAATAGATGTAGAAAAAATATTCGGTGAAGACCTTAAAGTATCTTTTAAACCTTATCGGTCATATGTTCCTATATTTTATATATTTTATTTTTCAATTTTTTTGAATTATTAATATATGTTTTTAAATCTTGGTTTGAACTATTTAATTATTGACAATTATACCTAAAAAATTATATTTGTCAAGATTAAGGATTTGTAGGAATGCGGAATAAATTTTTATGATAATTAAATAGTTCAAAGTTAAAAAATATATTATTATCCCCTTCCCTTATATTCTAAGATAAAAAGTGTTTTAACACTTTTTATCTTAGAATATAGGTTCATGAATAAATAGTCATTAAAAAAAACAGCATATAATAACATCTAACACACGTTAACTTTCTGATTTTACTATCCAGCCCGCGTAGCGGGCTGGATA
>Ga0099364_10011298_pt1 | contig 12208 bp, 15 predicted proteins | sample TergutTh196P3_FD_73070 | JGI IMG/M metagenome (GOLD analysis project Ga0099364, IMG submission 73070) | Microcerotermes parvus P3 segment gut microbial communities from Pointe-Noire, Republic of the Congo - Th196 P3 | ecosystem: Host-associated > Arthropoda: Insects > Digestive system > Gut ...
ACATGGCGCGGTGCTTCAGGGACCTGGGCGTACCGTTCACCGTCGCGGCGAACAAGTCGGACAAGCTGAAAAAATCACAGACCGAACCCGCGCTGGCGCTGATACGCGACACGCTTGAGCTTGAGGATCTGCCGCTTCCGTTCTCGGCGCGCACCGGCGACGGCAAGGACAGGCTGACGGATATTATGGGGCTGCGGAAGGGGAGAATTTAGATGCAGAAAATAGTGATGCAGGGGCTCGGGCAAAACTCCGCCGGGCATTTGACCGTCGGCGGCGCAAGCGTCCCCGAGCTGGCCAAGCACTACGGCACGCCGCTGTACATACTGGACGAGGGCGTCATACGCCGGAACTGCCGCGAGATACTCAGCGGCCTGCGCGAGGGCTACAAGGCGCCGTTCACCGTGGCGTTCGCCAGCAAAGCGCTCTGCTTCACGCGGCTTTACGGGCTGCTGCGCGAGGAGGGCATGGGCGCCGACGTGGTGTCCGGCGGCGAGCTGTACACCGCGCTGAAGGGCGGCTTCAGGCCCTCGGATATATTTTTCCACGGCAACAACAAGACCGCGGCGGAGCTTGAATACGCGCTGGACGCCGGCGTCAGGCGCATCGTCGTCGATAACGCCGAGGAGCTCGAGCTGCTGAGCGCGATCGCGGCGCGGCGCGGCGCGGTCCCCGAAATCTCGTTCCGCATAAAGCCGGGTATCGACGCGCACACGCACGAGTTCATCGCCACTGGCAAGATAGACTCAAAGTTCGGGCTGGCGCTCGAAACGGGCGAGGCCGCCGAGGTCATAGCGCGCGCCGCGAGCCTGAAAACCTTGCGGGTTGTAGGCATCCACTGCCACATCGGCTCTCAGATTTTCGGGACCGAGCCGTTTGAACACGCGGCAAAGGTCATGCTCACGTTCATGCGCGATATGCGCGAAAAGCCGGGCGCGCCGCTGAACGAGCTGAATCTGGGCGGCGGCTTCGGCATACGGTATCTGCCCAGCCACGACCCCGTCACGCTGGCGGATATGTCGCTGAAATGCGCCGAGAGCGTCACCGCCGCCGCGAACGAGCTGGGGCTGCCGCTGCCGGAGCTGGTGCTGGAGCCGGGCCGTTCGATAACCGGCCCCGCTGGCCTGACGGTCTACACCGTCGGCTCGGTAAAAAAAATTCCGGATGTGAATACATACGTCGCCGTTGACGGCGGCATGACCGATAACCCGCGCTGCGCGCTCTACGGCGCGTATTACGAGCCGATAGCGCCGGAGCGCCCCGACGCGCCCGTCACACAGACCGCGGTTATCGCCGGGCGCTGCTGCGAGAGCGGCGACGTTATAACCCGCGAGGCGCCGCTGTGCGACGTCAGGGCCGGCGATCTGCTTGCGGTTCAGGCGACAGGCGCCTATAACTACTCGATGGCGTCCAACTACAACCGCCTGCCGCGGCCGCCCATTGTCATGGTCAGGGACGGCGCGGTGCGGTTGGCCGTGCGGCGCGAAACCTACGGCGATCTGCTGGCCTGCGACCAATGAACGCCGACACGGTAATATCGTACGCGCTGACCGGTTTGGCGGCGCTGTGCGCCATAATGTTCCACGAGGTTTCACACGGGTTCGCCGCGTATAAGCTCGGGGACATGACCGCGAAGGAGCGCGGGCGGCTGACGCTGAACCCGCTGAAGCACATCGACTGGTTCGGGCTGCTGATGCTGATTATCGCCGGCTTCGGGTGGGCAAAGCCCGTGCCGGTGGACATGCGGTTCCTGCGGAATCCGCGCCGCGATATGGCGATAATCGCGTTCGCCGGGCCGGCGATGAATTTCCTGCTGGCGCTTGTCTGTATGCTGGCGTATGCCGCGCTGGTGTTCTTTGAGGCTCCGCCGCTGCTTGCGAGATTCTTTATCGTCTGCACGGTTATAAACATCGGGCTGGGGATATTCAACCTGTTCCCGATACCGCCGCTGGACGGCTCGAAAATGCTCGGCATATTTCTGCCGGAGCATGTACATATGAAGGTTTTGCGGTTCGAGCGCTACGGTATGCTCGCGCTGATGGCCCTGCTTTGGACCGGTGTTTTGGGCGGGCCGCTGGGGTTTTTGCGCGGCACGGTTCTGGGCTGGTATGAGGGCGCGGGCGAGTGGTTTTACAGATTTTTGCACTCAGCTGTCAATAGATAGCACCTTACAGTCAAGTGATGTCACCTGACAGCTGACAGCTTATAATCAACAGTAAAAAAACAGGTAAAAGACAGGTAGGTGACGAGGTGGACGAGCTTACTTTCCGGTTGCAGGGAGTGGTAAAAGGCGAGGCGGATTTTATCGGGCCGCTTGACCTTATCCTGTCGCTGCTGTCAAAAAATAAGATGGAAATTTCGGATCTGAGGATTTCAGAATTGCTGGACCAGTATCTTGAGCATATGGGCCAAAACGAGCTGAATTTGGACGAGGCAAGCGAGTTTACGGTCATGGCGTCGCATCTCATCTATCTGAAAAGCCGGATGCTGCTGGCACTAGGGCAGGATCGAGAGGACGAGGATATGGCGCTGCTGCTCAGGGCGCTGGAGGAGCGCAAAAGCCGCGACGCGTATGAGAAAATTAAGCTGGCGGCAGCTTATTTGGAGCCGCTTTCAAACATCGGGCGCGACATATATTCAAAGCCGCCGGAGGTTCTGAAGCGGGATACCGAGTATCGCCGCGCGCATAAGCCGGACGAGCTGAAACGCGCCATGGAGGAGCTGTTTGACCGTATCGCGCGGCGGGCGCCGCCGGAGCAGGCCTCCTTCTCCCCTATTATGCGGCGCGAGCCGTATCCCATTAAGCGCAAGCTGGAGCTGCTGCTGAGGCGCTTGGAGGCCGCGGAAAGGCTGGATATGAACGCGCTGTTCGGCGAGTCGGTTACGCGGTCGGAGATGGTGGCGACGTTTTTGGCTGTATTAGAGCTGTGCAGATTGGAAAAGATTACCGTAGAGGTGACAAATTTCAGCGAGCTGACTATAACGAAGCGGGCGGAGCAGAGTCCGGCAAGCTGACGGTGTGAGGTTTGAAAAATGGATGAGCGTGAAATTGATTCCATGATTGAGAGCGTGCTGTTCGCGGCGGGCGAGCCCGTTAAGCGCGAGCGGCTCTGCGTGGTGCTGGGGCTGGGGCTTGATCTGGTGGAGGCCTCGGCGACGCGGCTTATGGACAGCTATGGCTTTGAGCGGCGCGGCATACGGCTTTTGAAGCTGGGCGGGTCGTATCAGCTGGTGAGCGCGCCGGAATACGCGGAGTATGTCCGCAAGATTCTGGAGGAGCGGCGGCCGCCGCCGATGACGCGGGCGACGCTGGAGACGCTGGCGATAATCGCGTATCATCAGCCGACGACGCGGGCGTATATCGAGATGGTGCGCGGCGTGGACTCGACGAATACCGTGGCGTCGCTGGCCGAAAAGGGGCTTATCGAGGAGTGCGGGCGGCTGGAGGTGCCGGGGCGGCCGATGCAGTTCAGGACGACGCCGGTGTTTCTGCGCACGTTCGGGCTGAAGTCGCTGGGCGAGCTGCCGGTGCTGGATTCGCCGGAGGGCGAGCTGGACGGGCAGATCGCGCTGAACGCCTTGGAGCGGCTTGACGGCGGCACGGAGCTTGATGACGGGGAGGCGGGTACGGGTTGACCGCGTTGATTGTTTTGGGCGCTATAGCCGCCGGACTGACGGCGCTGCTGGCCATGAAGGTGGGCGCGCGCGTGAGCTTCGGCGACGGGCTTGAGCTGCGGCTGATAGTCGGGCCGGTCAGGAAGAGGCTGAGGCTTGACGACAAGCCGGGCGGCGGGGCGGCAAAGCCCCGGGCGGAGCCTGAAAGCTCCGGCGTTGACACGGAGAAAAAGGCGCGGCCAGCGTCACCGTCCCAGAGCGGCTTTGATACGAAAAAGCTGATAAGGTTCGCGCTCGGCGCGGTTCCGCGCTTTATAAAGCTGCTGCGGGTGGATGAGCTGAGGTTCCGCTATGTCGCGGGCGGGAGGTCCGCCGACAGGACGGCGATCGCGTATGGGAGGGCCTGCGCGGCGATCGGGGCGCTACTGCCGTTTATGGACAGGTATTTGCGCGTGAGGCGGCGGAGCGTCACGGCGGATTTGGATTTCGGCGGCGGCAAAACGCGCTGCTCGGGCGTTATACAGGTGACGGTTACGGTTGGCGCGGCGCTGATGTTCGGGCTGTGGGCGCTGATAGGATTGATGAAATGCCGTAAGGAAAATATAAATACAAAGGAGAATGGACATGGCTAATACGGTTGTGGAGCTGATGAACGCGGCGCTGACGAAGATACGCGATATGGTGGACGTCAACACCGTCGTCGGGGATTCCATCACGACGCCGGACGGGACGACGATTATTCCGGTGTCGAGCGTCGGGCTGGGGTTCGGCATGGGCGGCACGGACTGGGACGGCAAGAGCGAGAAGACCAGCGGCAACGGCGGAGGCGGCGGGGGCGGCGTTACGGTGAAGCCCGTTTCGTTTTTGGTGGTGTCGCCGAACGGGAGCGTTAAGGTTATACCCGTGGATTCCTCGGGCGGCGATTCAGCGCTGGAGAAGATTATAAACGCGGTGCCAAGCGTCATCGACGCCGTGGAGGGTCTGATCGAGCGGTTCAAATGACATAAAAATTCCAAAACCGGTTATACTTAGGGTAATTGGTTTTGGGAGGTATGTTTTTGCGGCGCGTTTTATTGTTTTTAATATTGTTTATGACGCCGGTTTGGGCCTTCGCGCTGGAGGTTTCGGCTGAACACGCTATTTTAATCGACGCGGATTCGGGGCGGGCGCTGTACTCCAAAAACGCCGGCGAGCGGGCGGATATTGCCAGCACGACGAAGATAATGACCGCGTTTCTGGCGCTACAGACCGCCGACACTGCCGAAAGGGTGACTATTAAGCGGGAGCATACGCTGGTGGAGGGCACGCGCGTCTATTTCAAGGAGGGCGACGTGCTGACGGTGGAGGAGCTGCTTGTCGGCACGCTGCTGCAATCCGGCAACGACGCGGCGCTGGCGCTGGCCGACCACTGCGGCGGAAGCGAAGGCGCGGAGGGCTTTGTGAGGGCCATGAACGATCTGGCGCGGCAGCTGGGCATGGAGAACACCAGCTTCGCTAACCCGCACGGTTTGAATGACGACAACCATTACTCGACCGCGGAGGATATGGCGATACTGACCCGCAGCGCGCTGAACAACGCGGCGTTCGCCGCGATTGTGTCAAGGAAAACGGGCAGTGTGGGCAGCATGGCCGTCAGGAACCATAACAGGATGCTGTGGAATTATGAGGGCTCGAACGGCGTTAAGACGGGCTATACGAAAAAGGCGGGGCGGTGTCTGGTGTCCAGCGCGGAGCGCGGCGGGCAGACGCTGATCGCCGTGACGCTGAACGCGCCGTCCGACTGGAACGATCACACCAGGATGCTGGACTTCGGCTTTAACAACTATCCCGCGCGCAGGCTGGCGACGCGGGACGCGTTTATCTGCGAGCTGCCGGTTGTTTCGGGCGTTGGGGGCGCTGTGGATGTGCGCGTGCGCGACACGCTCTCGTGTGTGCTGACCGAGGATGAGACGCGTTTTGTGCGCGGCGAGGTTGAGCTGCCGCGCTTCGTCTGGGCGCCGGTCGGGCAGGGCGAGACGGTCGGGCTGATACGCTTTACGCTGAACGGCGAGGTGATCGGCCGGAGCGAGCTGTACGCGGCGGCGGCGGTGCCGGAGCAGGAGATCGTGAAAAGGACGCTGTGGGCGAGGATGTTCAGGAGGTTGATGTGAGGATGTTTTTTTGTTGACATTGTGCGCTTATTGTGCTAATATTAATATGGCGGCGGGAGGGCACTTCGGCTTGACGCCGCCGTAATAATAAACGGAAAGGCGCCGGTGATCATGCCGAAAAACACTACGATAAATCTTCGCGTGGATTCCGCCGTAAAAGAGGAGACGGGCGCGATTCTCGCTTCTCTGGGGTTGACGTTCAGCGAAGCGTTTAATCTCATGCTGCATCAGGTGCGTATTGTCCGCGGGCTGCCTTTTGAGGTGAAGCAGCGTCTGCCGATAGAGTTAAACGATGGACATGGCTCCTATATCTGTGAATTCGGGCATGTGCATGACTACAGCAAGTTCGATTTTGACGCCGCCGAACGCTTGATCGCAGACCCTGATACGAAACAGTATGACAGTGTAGAGGCGTTGTTAGCCGACCTAAAGGCAGATGACGGCGATGAGTAAATATAAAATTCTGCCAACACCGAAATTCAAAAAAAACATAAGGCTTCTTGAAAAACGGGGCTGCAACATGTCCTTGCTGTATGATGTTATCGGCAAGCTGGCGAACGGCGAAACCCTGTCCGCGCAGTACCGTGACCACCCTTTGAAAGGTAATCGCAAGGGTTATCGTGATTGTCATATCCTGAGCGATTGGGTTTTGATATACAGGATTGACAGAGATATTTTAACCCTTATTTTGTATGAAACCGGCACACATGCCGATATTTTAGAATGAGGATACAGAGGATAATCGCGGCGCGGGGGCTGATGTCGCGGCGCGCCGCGGAGGAGTATATAAGGGACGGGCGCGTTACGGTGAACGGACGCCCCGTCCGTTTGGGCGAGCGCGCAGATGAGGGCGATGTTATCGCCGTTGACGGGAAGCCCGTCGGCGGCGAGCCTGAAAAGGTGTACATAATGCTTAACAAGCCGCGCGGCGTCGTCTGCACGATGAGCGACGAGCGCGGGCGGCCTGCCGTTTCAACGCTCGTGGCAGGCGCTGGCGCGCGCGTTCTGCCGGTCGGGAGGCTGGACATGGACAGCGAGGGGCTGCTGCTTATGACCAACGACAACGGCGCGATAAACAGGCTGACGCATCCGTCGCATGAGGTGGACAAGGAGTATCATGTCCGCGTCCGTATACCGGACGGCGTTGACTTTGACGGCGCAGTCGCGGCGCTGGGGCGGCCCATGGACGTCGAGGGGTATATCACAAGGCCGGCGCGGGTGCGGGTGATAAGCCGCGATGGCAGGAACGCCGTGCTGTCGGTCGTTATACATGAGGGGCGCAAGCGGCAGGTGCGGCATATGTGCAAAAACGCGAGCCTGTCGGTGGACAGGCTCGTCAGGGTGCGTATAGGTAATTTGGAGCTGGGGGAGCTGGGGGTCGGCGAATGGAGATACTGCGATTTTGAGGAAATCCGGTGAAATATCTCACACAGCGCGCCGAGGGCGCCGCGCCCTACGATTTTACCATGTTGGCGACTTCGTCGGCGAAGTTGTCTTCGCGTTTGGCAAGGCCCTCGCCTTTTTCATAACGGTAAAAGGCCGTCAGCTTGATTGAGCCGCCGAGTTCTTTGGCTTTTTGCTCGATGAGCTTTTGGATTGTGACGGCTTCGTCCTTGAAGAACGCCTGATCGAGCAGGCAGACCTCGGAGTAGTATTTATTCAGGCGGCCGGCGACCATCTTTTCGGCGACGGCGTCGGGCTTGCCCTCGGCCTTGGCTTGCGCGAGATAGACCGAGCGCTCGGTGTTGAGCGTCTCCTCGTCAAGCTCGGAGCGGCTGAGGCAGATGGGGCGCATGGCGGCGGCCTGCATACAGACGTCGTAGGCCAGCTCGCGGACGGCGGGGTTTTCGATGATCGCGGCGTCTACCTCCATGTGGGTGAGGACGCCGATTTTGCCGCCCATGTGGACATATGACACGTTGAAAGGCTCGGCGAAACGCGCGAAGCGCCTGATCTTCAGGTTCTCGCCGATGACCAGCACCTTTTCGCGCAGGGTCTCCTCGACGGTGAACTCACTGCCGGGGTATTTGCATTTGAACAGCGCCTCGACGTCGGCGGGGGCTTCGTTTATGACGACCTGTACAAGGTCCTTTACGAATTTTTGGAAGTCCTCGTTTTTGGCGACGAAGTCGGTTTCGGAGTTGACCTCTATCAGGCCGGCCGCGCCGTTTTCGGCGACCGTTGCGAACACCATGCCCTCGGCGGCGATGCGCCCCGCTTTTTTGGCGACGGCGGCAAGCCCCTTTTCACGCAGGATCAGCACGGCTTTTTCGACGTCGCCGTCGGTTTCGGTAAGGGCGCCCTTGCAGTCCATCATGCCGGCGCCGGTCATCTGGCGCAGGGTTTGTATATCTTTCGCGGTAAATGCAGCCATGTTATAATTCTCCTTTATATAATTTCCTCGGTGTTTTCTTCTTCGCCCTCGTCGGAGGCGAACTGCTCGCCCTGGCGGCCCTCCAGCACGGCGTTGGCTATCGCCTGGGAAATGAGCTTTATCGCGCGGATCGCGTCGTCGTTGCCGGGGATGGGGTAGTCGATCTCGTCGGGGTCGCAGTTGGTGTCAACGACGGCCACTATCGGGATGCCCAGCTTGCGGGCCTCGGCGATGGCGTTGCGCTCCTTGCGCGGGTCGATGATGAACAGCGCGCCGGGGTGGCGCCGCATTTCCTTGACGCCGCCGAGGTATTTCTCCAGCTTGTTAATCTCGCCCCTGAGCTTTATGACCTCTTTCTTGGGCAGCATGTCGAATGTGCCGTCCTCTTCCATCTTTTTGAGCTGGTTCAGGCGGTCGATACGGCGGCGCATGGTCTTGAAGTTTGTGAGCATTCCGCCCAGCCAGCGGGCGTTGACATAGAACATGCCCACGCGTTCGGCCTCTTCTTTTATCGCGTCCTGCGCCTGTTTCTTGGTGCCGACAAACAGGACCTCCTGACCTTCGGCGGCCAACTCGCGGACGAAGAGGTAGGCCTCTTCCAGTTTTTTCACTGTTTTTTGCAGGTCGATGATATAGATGCCGTTGCGCTCCGTGAAGATATAGGGCGCCATTTTGGGGTTCCAGCGGCGGGTCTGGTGTCCGAAGTGGACGCCCGCCTCGAGCAGGTGCTTCATTGAGATTACTGCCATTTGGGGTTTTTCCTCCTTTTGTTTTCATACGCCGGCCGGTTAATGATTTCCAACCGGTGTATCCTCCACGGGTTATTCTTTAGCGCAGGGTTCCCCTTTTGCGGGGGGGCTCCGCCTGCCACATGCCGTGAAAAACGCCCGTGTGCGGATTAGCTCATAAGCGAGCCTTGGAAAGTATATCATAAAAATTGGAGGTTTGCAACCCCCAATTTTGTGAAGCAGTGATTTTTAAGCGGCCCGTTATTCGTTCGCCAAGCGCTCCTTCAGCGCTTCCTGAAGCACGCCGGAAAAATTCAAGTGCTTCTGCTCGGCCGCGGCGTTCAGCCAATAGGGAATGGACAGCGTTTTCTTGACATAGCGGGTCTGGCTTTTGATGTTCTCTACATCCCCTATGATGAGCATTACTCGGCCGCCGCTGAGCGTTTCAATGTCAGACGGCGCGGGCAGGGACTCCCCTCTCTCCAGCGCTGTTTCAATGCGGCTTTCCAGCACATCCTTCGCCATGATAGCGGCCTCTTCCAGTGTTGACCCTTCGGTGTAGCACGGCCGTATGTCGGGAAAATTGACATAGTATCCGTTTTCCTCTTTTTCAAATACCGCCGGATACGCGTACTTGGTCTTCATGACAAATCCCTCCGTCACTTTAATTTTGCGTCTTCTAATATCCGGTTATACAAGCCCTTGCCTAATTCCTTATGGTGATGGGGCACGATAGTGTACGCGCTGCCCTTGACCATATGGTAGTGGCTGCTCTTACTGATCTTTATAATCTTAAAGCCCAAGCCTTTGAGCTTTTTTATCATTTCCACCCCTGTCAAGCAATCCACCCCTTAATGATACTATAACACGTAAGTTACGTATTGTCAAGTGATAAAAAAATAACGGCCGGGTGTGCGTCCCCTACGATGGGGCGGGTGGGGTGACGGGGGGGACGGCGGGCGACCGGGGACGGTCGCCCCTACAGGGACGGGGAATTGGAGGGAAACGGGGCGGCGGCAATCGTAGGGCGTGACGCCCTCGGCACGCCGTGGCGCAACGACAATATAACGACGGCCACGGGCGGCAGGTTGCCGCCCCTACGATGGCGGGGTATATATACGCGGGCGACCGGGGACGGTCGCCCCTACGATGGCGGGTATAATGGACGACGGGCGACCGGGGGCGGTCGCCCCTACAGAGACGGGTATAATATACGCGGGCGACCGGGGGCGGTCGCCCCTACGGGGACGGGGTTAATATACGCGGGCGACCAGGGGCGGTCGCCCCTACAGGGACGGGGTATGACATGTCGTCCTTTACGCCGTACCTCACCTTATATAATTGAATGGGTTTACGGGTTTGTCGTTGACTCTAATTTCAAAGTGGACGTGCGGGCCGGTCGAGCGGCCGGTGTTGCCGACGCGGGCGATGAGGTCGCCCTGTTTGACGGAGTCCCCTGCTTTGACCAGATTCCTGCTGTTATGGCCGTAGAGGGTGGATAGCCCGTTCGGGTGTTTGATAATGACGCAGAGGCCGTAGCCGGTCTTTGTGCCGGCGAAGGTCACGACGCCGTCGCTGCTTGACACCACCGGAGAGCCGATGGGACCGGCGAAGTCTATGCCCGTGTGCATTGCGGTTCTGCCGAACAGCCGGCGCATACCGAATGTGGATGTGACCCTTCCCCAGAACGGGCGGATAAATGTCGGCGGCGTGAGCGTGCCCTGAGCGATGACCCGCGTCACCGGCGCGAGGGTGTTTTCGACGTCCAGTATCTCTCTGTCGCTTTCGCGCCCGTTTATATAGCTGATGTTAGCCGTGACGGTGTTGTAGCCGTCCTCGCCCTCGGTCACGACGCGTGTGCTGGTTGTGTACATATTCGGGTCGTCTACATACTCGGTTTCAAAGTAAACCTGCTCGGTGTAGACCTCTTTGCGCGTCGCCAGAACTTGGAGCATCGGGGTTTCGCGGCTTATCACAAGCTCCTGGCCGCTGAGGTCCTCATACTCCGAGTTCAGCTCGAATAAGCGTTCGGCGGACATGCCGTATCCGTTCGCAAAAAGTTCAATGTCAATCCCCTCTTCGGCGAACGCGGTGACGGCATGGGTAAGCTCGGCGTTCAGCAAGCCGTCCAGCCCGGACATATCCATTTCGATCGCCGCTGACGCCAGCTGGCGCGTGACGCTTACGTCGCCGGCAAAGCCGACCGTATCGTAATCCGGCGCCCATTCCGACAGGATGCTCTCAAGCCGTCCGGCGATGACGCCTCTCTGCGACACACCGACGACGACCTCGCCGTTTATGGTCAGGATGTCGAGAACCTTCAGCTCGGGTATGCGGCCGAACAGCATATTCTCGACCTCGCGCCTGTTGAACACCTTGCCCCTGCTGACCAGCGAGTATTTATAGGTGGTGTTCGGGCTGAGCGTGAACGGGACCTCGAGTATATCCGCCGCCTGAGCGGAAACGGCGGCGACGGCGCGCTCGAACTGCTCCTGGCTGTTGACATAGCCGACGGATTCGCCGTCTACGAACACCTCCAGCCCCATGCCGTAGAAGCCGTAGATAAACACGGCCACGGAAAAGCCCGCGAGCAGCAGGGCTGACCGCAGGCGCCTGAATGTGCCGATATGGATATTGCGCGCGAGCGCGCCGGCGCTGAACACCGCGCCGGAGACGCAGAGCGCGGCGTGTCCCGCTCCGATCGCCGCGATACCGGCGGCGGCGGCGAAAAAGCGCCATATTTTATAGGAAACAGGTTCGGCGGCGAGCTTCAGCCACGCCCATAGGGCGAGAACGGGAGTAATGACGGAACGGTTAAACGCGAGCGTTTTTGCCCGCGCCCACGCCTGATAGCGGCCCGCGTTCAGCGCGTCTACTACCGAGCGCGCCGCGGGGTTGAGCATCATTTGGGGCTGTTTCCGTTCGAGTACGCCCTGTGCCATAAAATAAATCCCCTACTTAAAGAAAATTATAATCCAAAGACAATATGATTACAAAACAGTAACAAGTGTATTGTAGCTGATATTTTTTTCTTTGTCAAGCATTTTTTTCTTTTTGGGGAAATTTTTGTTTGCGGGGGGATAAAACTCCCGGCCCCGCGGGGCCGTCCTCTTTGCGAAAGAGGCGGTAAAATAACGATTGACGTTTTGCCGGTGTGTGGTGTATAATGTGAGGGCAGGGATTTATGTATAAAGGTGGTGAGATGAATGGACGCCGACAGCAGCAGCGGTATAGATTACCCGGAGCGAAGAACATACCGGGGGACGCCCCGTACTGAAAGGAGGGTATTGTCATGCCCAAAAAGAGCGTTAATCCAAACATCTCAGCACGCGCGACGCGCATTA
>Ga0099364_10011299_pt1 | contig 12208 bp, 9 predicted proteins | sample TergutTh196P3_FD_73070 | JGI IMG/M metagenome (GOLD analysis project Ga0099364, IMG submission 73070) | Microcerotermes parvus P3 segment gut microbial communities from Pointe-Noire, Republic of the Congo - Th196 P3 | ecosystem: Host-associated > Arthropoda: Insects > Digestive system > Gut ...
ATGGTCGGAAGAGCAGTATCTGGAAGATATGACCAAGACAAGATTTTTCAGATTAAGAAGCGCCGGTAAAAAGGCTTATCAGGAGTTTTTATCGGTTAAGGAAAAATTCGATGAATTGAAAAACTATCAATTAATCATAATTCATAATTGCACCAACTGTCCGTTTTCGGACACTTGGTGTCCGAAAACGGACAGTTTTTTTTTGACGAAAAATCACATGTTGCACATATTCAATATTTTAAAAATTTGGCACGAACTTTGACAAGATGTTGTATATTTGTAATTTTTAATAATAATAATTAAAATAACTGAAATACAATGATTATTCATACATTAAAACAAAACCTGCGAAGCCTGAATAGAAACAGGCTGTTTACCGCATTAAACCTGTGCGGCTTTGTGATGGGCTTAACCGCCTCCATGATTCTTGCTCTCTACATCTATAGAGAGTATAACGTTGATAAATGTTTCCCTAACCACAAAAATATTTTTTTGCTGGCAGATGCGGCGAACAACAACATAAATATTGACTTCGATTTGGCCGAAATATTGAAAGAGCGTTTTCCCGAAGTGGAAGAGACGGCTACGTTTTATTACGGTTCTGCATGGCAAGGCGCTTATTTGCGCGGCGAATCAAACAATGAATTCATAACATCTTTTACGTTAGGCTCGGTAACGAACGATTTTTTCCGGATGTTTTCGGTTAAAACACTGCTTGGCAACCCGCAGTCGCCTTTTGCTGACGACAATTCGGCAGTGCTTACCGCGTCGTTGGCGCAAAAACTGTTTGGAAGGCTCGATGCGGTTGGTGAAACTGTTGACTTTGGCGGCTTTTTAAAATTTGCTGTAAGCGCCGTTATTGAAGATTTGCCCGAAAATTCCAGCTTTGCAAAAACTGACTTTTTTGTAAACAGCAAACAGCCGGAACACAGGTTCAGTTCATTTTGTGATGCTAATAATTGCTGGAATCCTCATCCGATTTATGTTCAACTCTCCGGCACGGCAAATCCCGACCGTTTTGCAGAAAATGTCAATCGCGCTTTTCCTCATGTAAACGTAGTAGAAAGCATACGATTAGTTCCACTGTCGAAAACATACATGGCAACCGACCTTGTTGGAAAAAGAACCGAAGCGGGAAACCCTGCGTTAATAAAAATCTTTATTGCGATTACCCTTGCTATCCTGTTTCTTTCTATTTTTAACTATATCAACTTTTCGTTATCGAGGCAATTGACAACTTTAAAAAATATCGGCATCCGCATAGCTATTGGCGCCAATATTGCCCGGTTGCACGCCATGTTTATATCCGAAGCCGCCTTATTGATTATCATTGCCTACCTGTTTGCTTTGTATTTCACATTCATAGCGCTTCCCCTTGTGCAGATGGAGTTGTTAAACGTGCCATTGCATTTTGACAATTTGTTTTCGCCCACGTTGCTCGGTTTAAGTCTTGTTATTTTAGGCGCTATTGTAGTTATCACTTCGCTTGCGCCTGTTTACATTGTTTCCCGTTTCGACATTCAAAGCCTGTTTGGCAAAGGCGCTATACGTTTGGGCAAACAACGGGTAAAGCAAATCCTTACCACTCTTCAATTGGCTGCGTCAATCGTACTGATGGTTTCACTGTTTACCATATACAGGCAGTTAGGCTATACGCGCAACTATAACTTGGGATTTGACAAAGAACATTTAGTCAAGATTGATATTGGCCGTCGTGAACGTCTTGCGTTTAAGCAAACGGTTGACCAATATGCTTTTGTGGGAAATTCCGCATTAAGCGTCGGCGCGCCAGGAAGCGTTAATCTGAGTTTGGGCAATAATATTTTAAACGATGCAGGCGAAGAATTTAATTTAATGTTTCAAGCTATTTTGATAGATGAAAACTTTATGGAAACAATGGGCATACGGCTGGTTGACGGCAGAAAATTGCTCGCTTCCGATTATGGATCAAGCTGCTATGTAAACGGGGAAACCCTTAAACAAGCCGGATGGGAAAGCTATGAAGGAAAAAGATTTAATAACTACGGCGGCTATGATATTATCGGTGTTGTAAATAATTTCAGTATGTTATCCGTTCATAACAAACAGGAACCCATAGTCCTTTTGACTGTAAAAGAAACGAAACAACCATTTAATACGCTTTCCGTTCGGCTTAAGCCCGGTAATTTGCCCGAACAATTGGGCGAGTTGGAAAAAGCGTGGAAACAGCATTATCCAAACGCGCCGTTCAGCTACTCATTTTACGATGATGTTTTTGACGCTTTTTACCGTAAAGAAACGCAACAGGCAAAAGGGATAGCCGCTTTTTCGGTTATTGCGCTGTTAATTACCTGCATGGGACTGATTGGGCAGGTGTTTCAAGCCTGCTTGGTAAGGCGCAAAGAGATTGGCATACGCAAAATACACGGCGCCCGCATTATGGATATTATGGCTCTGTTCAACCTTACTTTCGTAAAATGGTTTATTGCGGCATTTATTGTAGCCGTGCCTGTTTCGTATTACTTTATGGATAAATGGCTTCAAACCTTTGCCTACAAAACGCCGCTCAGCTGGTGGATTTTTGCATTAGCGGGAGCCGTCACGCTTGCCATAACGCTGTTAGTAGTCAGCTGGCAATGCTGGAGTGTCGCCAAAGCCAATCCGGTGGAGGCGATTAAGAGTGAGTAGAAAAATTAATTTTTTCGTCAAAAAAACACTAAAAATTGCAACTTTTTTCCTGAATAAACGTATAACAGTATAGAATAATAGATAAAGGTTTTTTTTTCATAGAATTTAGGTTAGTTAGTTTAAAAAGGGTTGCGGAAGCAGCCTTTTTTATTTTGAATTAGTTACAGAAAAACACTTCTTATATTTATCATGCCATTTTCTGGCGCATTGATGTCTGTTTCGCCATCGTATATCACTTGTGTCTTTACGATTAAATCATTGCGCAATATAACACTTCGTGTCGGGAATGACCTGACAGTGGTTTATAAATCATCAGTGGCGGTTAATCGTTTTCGCCACGCAAGCCATAATACAGTCCTGTTTTTCATTCCAAAGGTGCATTGCGCCGCCGTTGCAGTGTTTAAAATCTTTGCAGTTTTTGCAAATACCCGTTTTACACCAGTTTCGATTACGCATAACTTCAAAACGATTTTCCCAGATTTCCAACAAGTTGTCTTTGTAAATATTGCCTTGAACAAAACACCGGTCAATATTCGGACAGGCGGAAATAGAGCCGTCAATAAGCACGGAACTGATATTAACGCCCGCACGACAGAAAAAATAACTGTCGCGTACCTTTTTTTCGTAATCGCCAACATAACTTTCGCAACTGAAATAGAGGTCAATTCGTTTGTCGTTTCGGCGGGTATCGGCAATAAAATTCATCAGGCGCCGCATTTGTTCGTTCGACAGCAGCATTTCGGGATTTTCGGCGGCTCTGCCAATAGGCGCAATGGTGAAAATGCGCCATTTTTTGATATTTCGTGAAATTAGAAACTCCTTTAAGTCGGGGAGTTCTGCGAGATTTTTTTGATGTACGCAGGTAACTACATCGTAATTCAAACGCGGGTACGAAACAATCAGTTCCAACGCCTTAACAGCACGTTCAAAACTTAGCGGATTGTTTCTTAGCCAGTTATGGTTCTCTTCCAAACCGTCCAAACTGACTGTGATGCTGCCCATTCCCGCTGAAATCAATTTTGCGTGCATCGCCTCATTGTAGGCATAGCCATTTGTAACAATGCCCCAGCGGAAACCGTTTTCACGCAATTTTTTGCCGCATTCCGCCAAATCTTTGCGCAAAAGCGGTTCGCCGCCCATTATGGCAACAAGTATCGAATTTTCGGGATACTGTTCTTTCAGCGGCTGGATAGCGTTTAGAAAATCATCAAACGGCATATCGGGAAAAGCGCTGTTTGACTTGCAATCGGAACCGCAATGCCGACATTTCAGGTTGCAACGCCACGTACATTCCCAAAACAGATAATTGAGAATATGCAGTTTTATCTCGTTTTTTCGAAAAACATTATGAAGTGTCTTTGTTAAAAAGTTGTTCATTCCTTAAAATCTGTAACCGGCATGAACACTGCCCAAGCCTTTAAAACCAACTCCTAATTCGCCCCCGATAACAATATTATTGTTTTTGCCTAAGTTGCCGCTAATTCCAAAAAATGTGAGATGAGCGCTACCGAATATATGTGGATAATCATAACCGTTTTCTATTCCAACACCTGCTGAAAAACCACTATAAAGAATTACCGCTTTTTTATTTAAGTATGACAATCTGATTTCGGGCGCTATAATGGTGCAATTTTTCATTTTTGATTTGGAAAAATCCTCAAAACTGCCATTCGCATAATATTCGCGCCAATCGTAATGAGTTTTTTCTCCAAAATAATTAACAATGTTTACTCCTAACCAAAAAAACTTCTTAGGGCGATAAAAATAGGCAAAAGAGAAGTTGGTGTAACTCACTTCTTTTTCAAGCCTAAGCTCAGAGGTAACAAAAGTATCTCCATGCGAAACTCTTACTTCGTGTTTATAAAAATCAGTATCTTCTTGTGCAAACAAAACCGATGTAGAAAGCAAAATAATTGCTATGATAATAATCTGCTTCATGACTTTTACTGTATTTCCCTTAATTCTACTTCGATTTTGACCTCACTTTTACGTGCAGGGTCAATGATTATTGTTGTATCGGCAAAATGTCCGTTTTGAACGCCGTCAATATCAAGAAAATTGATATTTAATTTGTCTTGAGTGTAACGCACGCCGTCTTTGTCATAATCCCGATCCGGAACACTTGCATAAAAATCAAATTTGCCGTTTTCATCGGTAAACCCGTAGTTATATCCTTCGTTAACAGTAATTTTTATACCGTTAATCGGTAAACTTGAGGTCTTTGATACCACTGTACCGGTTAATTTTACATCATGAAGCCCAGCATCTCTCGGTCCATAACATGCCTGAAAAATAAAAGCCATTGCGGTCAAACTGATACCGCCAAAAATTTTCCGTAATAATTTTCTCGATTTTAATTCAACTTTTCTCATTTTTTTAAGATTTTAGGTTATTGATAATTACATTTTAATATATAAATACGTTTTAATTAAAAAAACACCACAAAAACTATGCCAAACCTTAATACAAAATAAACATTTTTAATTTTATTTTTGCGCTATGCGCAAATATACATATTTTTTAAAAATATATTATTTTCTGTCAAAATTTATTCCGGCTTTTCGGGCTTGCGAATGTTGAAATTGTCTTGCGATATGGAATAATCGTCCGTCTTTAATAAACTTAGCGCCGGTTTGTTTAAACCAAAACGAGACGTTGTTTTTAACGCATAAATTGCGCAATTCCAATATCCAGTCAAAATTGCATGGGCGGGCTTCATAACCCGATTCGCCGCCGGCAACAACCTGCTCAACCCACAAGCCTATATCGTATAACTGCAAGTCAATTCGTTCTAAAAGAGGCTCGCATATAATGACTTTATGTTTTATCGGGGCGGCTTTGAAGATTGGCAGCCGGTAGTCGGCGCAACTCTGGTTTTCTACTGTGCAGCAAATAGTTACATTATCGTAACCATTGCCCCAATCGTTTGGCAGCGTTTGCTGTAAGCGGTCAATGCGTTTGGTAATCATCAAAAAGTTTAAGTCGCTGCGAATACGCATCATCTCCCATGCTTCGACCCGCCATTCGTCAGCGTCTTCAACAAAAAAGTCAGATGTGAAACAGGTATATAGCAATGTCCCCGAAGTAATTTTGTATTCGCCGTTGCGTTTAGTCTGAACAGGCAAATCGAAACTCTTTGTTTTCGCTACAATAGTGCTGTCAATGTCGCGTTTTGCATCGCCGCGATAGACGTAACAGTGCCGGCACCCTGCGCTTAATTTGTGGCAGCCATGCCACAGATTCCACATCTTCGACTTTGCTTCAATACCGCTTTTAGGCATAATAACTTGAATTTAATTATTCTCATTTTTAGTTAAAAAAACATATACCCACCCTAAGGTAGGCAATATTAATAATATATTGCCGAACCACAAAATATTTTAACAAATATTAATATATATTTAGATGGCTATTGATTTAGTTATAAATAGAAAAGTTTAAATCAAGATCAAACGCACAGGTTTGTGAGTTAGCAGCAATGCGCGCGAGTGTTGCTAAAAAGCAGTACGTTTCGAAAAATCATCTTTTTGGGCGTTATTATAATTTTTTTGCTTATTTTTGTCTCATCTCTTTAAATAAGATATTCACCATTAGAATTTTAAAAGATATGATTACAGCAGTAAAAAGGGAAAGCTAAAGATAGTTTAAGTCATGAGAAAGAGTACAAAATGCACTGACAGCCAACGTCCGTTATCTGCAAGCGGGGCGACAGTGCGGCTCGACACCGAGAGAGAAATTTGGAAAGTAAAATAGTAAATTTGCAAAAATAAAATCGTAATGAGAAAAATAGCAGTCATTTTAAGTGTTTTTACGTTAGTTACAAGCAGTTGCGGGCAACCAGCAAAACAACAAAAAGAAGAAAACTTAAACTCAGCCGACACATTGTCTGTTGTTGATAATTTTAAAATGCCCGAATTGCCAAATTCGACTGAAAATGAATTATTTCACATTCAAAAAATTGACAGCATAAGTTATTTTTCCACGAAAGAGAAATCAAATATTCCGCCAAAAGCAGGTTTGAATAAAATAACCGATTTGTCACAAGCAAAAGAAATGCTCAAAGAGCAAGTGGTATGGGGAAGATATGACGAAGAAACATACAAAATGGTGGAAGATGAGCAAGGCAAGATAGTTTATAAAGTTATCTTTCGCAATGGAAAAATAGTTTTGTATGACTATCCCGAAGTAGGTTTTATTGCTTATTTTCCACAGGAAGATATTCTTTTTCTCGAAGGCGGACACACTTCCGACATAATTTTCAACTTGACAACAGGAGCCGAAACAAAAGAAGTTGGTGACCCTGAACATATCCGCTATTCGCCCTCAAAACAACGCAGATTAAACACATATTACAGCGGACAATCGACTATTTATTTTATTCAAGAGAAATCGGGAGATGAATATAAAACAACTGTTGATATGGAGAGTTTGAATTCGGCAAGTGAAAAACTTATAGGTTATGGGATAGAATATTTCCTCGATGCTTTTTGGCAAAATGATACCGTATTATATTTTGTTCTTCCATATTATTATGACGAGGGAAGAAAAGAAACAAAATTATATTATCGACTGACTTTGAAATAGATAGACGAATAACAAACTCGGTATGAAGCACAAAGAAGAAAAAATAACGATAAAAATGCCTGCACTTAACGAGCGGCTTCACGTTATGTGCAAACGGGCGGACAACGCAGTGAGACAACGACAGGAAAACGCGAGAAAAGTGATTTTAAAATGTAAAAAGAATTGAGATAGTAGTGAATATCAAGTTGATTTCCCCAAGAATGAGTCTTCGACCGATGGATTCGGCATACAAACGATTGATGTCGCCGCCGCTTTCGTTGGTTGTTATCGCCACGCTCACATCAAAGGAACATATAGTTTGGATTGAAGACGAAAATGTCGGAAAAATTAAATTGACGGATAATCCCGATTTAGTTGGAATTACTGTAAATGTTGACACTTCCGAAAGAGCGTTTGAGATTGCAAAAAATTACAGAAACAGAGGAATAAAAGTAGTTTTTGGCGGCATTCACGCTTCGGCAAACCCTGATTTAATGTTGCAAAATTGCGATAGCGTTGTGATTGGCGAAGCAGAGGAAATTTGGTGCGATTTATTAAGCGATTTTGCCAATAATCAACTGAAAAACATTTACAAAAATGACAAAACCACCGATTTGAAAAATGTACCACTACCCGATTGGAGTTTTGTAAATTGCAATAAATATTTGTACCACAATGTAATAGTAGCTTCTCGTGGTTGTCCGTTTAAATGTAATTTTTGTTACAACAGCAGTGATTACGTTTCAAATTCTTTCAGAAATCGCCCTGTTGAAGAAGTTTTAAAAGAGATAGAAAATTTCGGAACAAAACAAATCCTTTTCATTGACGACAACTTTATTGGCAATATCGAATGGACAAGTAAATTCGTACAAACAATTAAAAATAAAGGTTTTACGTGGCACGCCGCCGTTTCTGCGAATATATTTTACCACAAGGATTTGATTCGAGAATTTGCAGAATCAGGTTGCAAAAGTTTGTTTCTCGGTTTTGAGTCAATTAACGAAAACTCAATTTTATCCGCAGACAAAAAACAAAACAAAGTTAGAGAATACGAAGAACTTATCGCATTTCTGCACGAAAATGGAATTATGGTAAATGCCAGTATGGTTTTCGGCTTCGACTACGACGAGCCATCAGTTTTTGAAAATACGCTTAATTGGCTTATTAAAAACAAAATAGAAACAATGACCGCCCACATTCTTACGCCATACCCCGGTACGGTTTTATATAAACAATTACTTTCGGAAAACCGCATAATAGATTTTAAGCCAAATAAATACAATACTTCAAATGTGGTTTTCCAACCCCAAAAAATGACAGCCGAAGAATTGAGAAACGGCTATTTGTGGATTTACAGAGAATTTTATTCTTTCAAGAATATAATCAAGCGAAAGCCGACTAACAAAACTTTGTGGACACCCTATTTTTTGTTTAATTTTGGTTATCGAAAATATGGTCGGATAACTTCTTTTTTCGGAAAATTGGGTTTAATGAGCAAAATCGGACAAATTGCACGAAAAATCTCTTATGGAATTGAATAAAACGGACAGAAAAATTCCAGCACGTAACTGGCGGTTGGCGCAACGGCGGCGGAAGCGAAACAGTGTCTATAAGTTTGAAAACGAAAAGCGTAGAAAAACTTGTTAATAAAATTGCTTAAAATTTAAATGAGTTGTTTCTGATTATTTTTTGTTTTCTTTATTAAATTTTTTACATTTGCCGAAAAGTTTTTTTAAATTGAGGCAGGTTTGTTTTTGCTTCAGTTTATTATTACTTAATATTATTTATTTATTAAAAATTTTATAAAATGAATTTAACATTAGTTCCTTGGATTGTTTTGGCGGCTTCATTGCTCGCCTTGGGTTTCGCTTATTATTTCTTCAAAAGTGTGATGAAGGAAAGCGAAGGTACCGACATTATGAAAGAAATTGCTTCGCATGTTCGCAAGGGAGCAATGGCTTATTTGAGACAGCAGTACAAAGTTGTATTGATTGTATTTGCCGTTTTATGCGTGTTTTTTACCATTCTGGCGTTTTTAGGTCTTCAGAATCCCTGGGTTCCTTTCGCTTTCCTTACGGGAGGTTTCTTTTCGGGCTTGGCGGGTTTTATCGGTATGAAAACTGCTACGTTTGCTTCGGCGCGTACCGCTAATGCGGCGCGTAATTCACTCAACAGCGGCTTGAGAGTCGCTTTCCGTTCAGGCGCAGTAATGGGCTTGACAGTGGTTGGTTTGGCTTTGTTAGACATTGCCGTGTGGTATCTGGTACTGGATCACTTTGTGGTTGCAGCCACATCTGCGCAAAAGGCAGTGATTATTACAACCACGATGTTGACTTTCGGTATGGGAGCTTCCACGCAGGCGTTGTTTGCGCGTGTCGGCGGCGGCATCTACACCAAAGCGGCAGACGTGGGCGCCGACCTTGTAGGTAAGGTAGAAGCGGGAATCCCCGAAGACGACCCGCGCAACCCTGCAACAATCGCCGATAACGTAGGCGATAACGTGGGAGACGTAGCCGGTATGGGCGCTGACCTCTACGAAAGTTATGTAGGCTCAATTTTGGCAACCGCAGCATTGGGAGCCGCCGCATTTGTGGCTAATCCCGATTTGCAAATGAAGGCAATATTCGCGCCGATGCTTATTGCGGCAATCGGTATAGCGCTTTCCATTATCGGAATATTTCTGGTTCGCACCAAAGAGGGAGCCGACATGAAACAGTTGCTTGGCGCCTTGGGAAAAGGCGTGAATGTAAGTTCTGCTTTAATTGTACTTGCCACTTTCGGAATTATGTGGTCTTTGGGCATTACCAACTGGGTAGGCATTTCGTGTTCGGTCGTTATAGGTTTGCTTGCCGGAGTTGTTATCGGACAGTCAACCGAGTATTTCACCTCGCATTCATATAAACCGACACAGCGAGTTTCTGAAAGCGGACAAACAGGTCCTGCAACGGTCATCATTTCCGGTATCGGGCTGGGCATGTTGTCAACCGCCATTCCGGTAGGCACAATCGCGCTGGCAATTATTCTTGCGTTCCTTAGCGCAATAAATTTTGATGTAGCCAACATGATGGCGGCAGGAAATATCAGCCTTGGCTTATATGGCATCGGTATTGCCGCTGTGGGTATGCTTTCCACGCTGGGCATCACTTTGGCGACTGACGCTTACGGTCCTATTGCCGACAACGCGGGCGGAAACGCCGAAATGAGCGGTTTGGAACCCGAAGTTCGCAAACGTACAGACGCTCTTGACGCTTTGGGCAACACCACCGCCGCTACAGGCAAGGGATTTGCAATCGGCTCTGCCGCTTTAACGGCATTGGCTCTGCTGGCGGCATATCTCGAAGAGGTGAAAATAGCCTTGGATCATGCAGGAAACAAAACTTTGGAATTTGCTCAAGATTCATTGATGGTCTTTACAAACGGTTTGAAAGAGATTGAAGTAGGGGCGGCAACAATGGTTGATATGATAAACTATTATCAGGTAAACCTGATGAACCCCAAAGTATTGGTAGGTATTTTCATCGGCTCGATGATGGCTTTCGTGTTCTGCGGCTTGACTATGAACGCCGTTGGACGCGCCGCACAGGCAATGGTTGAAGAAGTACGCCGCCAGTTCCGCGAAATAAAAGGTATCCTTACCGGCGAAGCGCAGCCCGATTATGCACGTTGTGTTGAAATATCAACCAAAGGCGCACAAAAAGAGATGATGCTTCCTTCGCTGCTGGCTATTTTGGTGCCTATTATTACGGGTATCATATTTGGCGTGGCAGGCGTGATGGGCTTGTTGGTAGGCGGCTTGGGCGCCGGATTCGTATTGGCAATATTTATGGCTAATGCAGGCGGCGCTTGGGATAATGCCAAGAAATATGTAGAAGAAGGACATTTCGGCGGAAAAGGCTCAGATGTGCATAAAGCCAACGTAGTGGGCGACACTGTAGGCGATCCTTTCAAAGATACTTCAGGTCCGAGTTTGAACATTCTGATTAAACTGATGAGCATGGTGGCTATCGTAACCGCCGGCTTAACGGCTGCTTGGAGTTTGCTTGGATAATCAGCAGTTAAAAATTAACAATTAAGAATTAAGAACGATGGGGAAAAATGCTTATTGTTCTTAATTCTTTTTTATGGATAATTTCCTGAAAATAAACATTAAATTATTGTTCATAAATTATGATAGAGTCTTCTCATGTATTAACAAGTTTGCCGCTATGGTCGGTAATTCCGTTTGTTTTAATGTTGCTTATGATAGCCGTTGCGCCATTGCTTTGGGAGCATTGGTGGGAAAAAAATCAGAATAAATTAATTATTTCGTTAGTTTTGGGAATTCCCACGGCAATTTATTTAATAATTCTCGAATTAACCCCTAAATTAACCGAGACCCTGTTGTTTGACTATGTTCCATTTATAATTTTACTTGGAGCATTATTTACTGTAACAGGCGGAATCCATTTAAAAGGGGACATAGAGGCAAGACCATTGATAAATACATTATTTTTGGGAATTGGAGCAGTCTTAGCATCGTTTATGGGAACAACAGGAGCGGCAATGTTGCTTATACGTCCGGTTATTAATACAAATCAACAAAGAAAATATAAAGTTCATACAATATTATTTTTTATAGCCATTGTTGCAAATTGCGGTGGATTTTTACCTCCGCTTGGCGACCCGCCGTTATTTCTGTTATATTTAAGAGGCGTAGAATTTACATGGTTCTTCAATTTGTTTCCGGCGTGGATTTTAACTAATTTAATACTATTAATAATATATTTCATTTGGGATAGCTATTTATACAGAAAAGAACCTGAGGAAAATATATTGGAAGACATTATTGATGTGAAGCCTATCAGACTGGTTGGCTGTTTGAATTTCTTGTGGTTAGCAGGAATTGTTGCCTCAGTTGCATTTATAACGCCGAAAACTTTTTTTGCAGAAGCCGATATTGATACTCATAAGGAAGAAATGTTCAAACTTCTGCAATCGG
>Ga0099364_10011301_pt1 | contig 12205 bp, 11 predicted proteins | sample TergutTh196P3_FD_73070 | JGI IMG/M metagenome (GOLD analysis project Ga0099364, IMG submission 73070) | Microcerotermes parvus P3 segment gut microbial communities from Pointe-Noire, Republic of the Congo - Th196 P3 | ecosystem: Host-associated > Arthropoda: Insects > Digestive system > Gut ...
GACAGGGCTTTCCCTTAGTTCCATTTCATCTGCAAAAAACGCCATGCGCACAAGGCCCTGTTCGCTCAAATCCAGAAAGTAGTGGCCCTCCGGGTCTCCTGGAGCCAGGGAAATATACTCCAAAAAATTATAATAGGCCAGAATCCATTCATTAGAAACCAAAGCCCTGTACGCTTCCTGTTTTAGATGAAAAATCCTAAAGGCTTCTGTTTCCCGCGCGTTTGGCGCAAGGGAGGAAACAGCATTCCAGGCCTGGCTGGCCAAACGGGCTGCCAGGGCGGATTCAGCGCTTCCCGGGCCTGCTAAATCGCCGGCCAGGGTTGCCAGCCAATGCGCGTCAAAAAACCTTTCCGCCTGCATTGCTCTTTCTGCCAGTCTAAGGGCTTCGCTTGCATTAAGGATGCCGGGTTCCGTTAATTGAAGCCGTGAAGGAAGGGCCGCAGCCTCATAAGGCTCTTGTCTATGGGAAAATTCATCAAGTCTTATAAAGGCTTCTGTACGAAGTTCCTCGACATCCTTATTCCCCGGCCAGATCATTTCGCAAATTGCCAAAAAGCCGGCAGCTTCATACCACTCGCCTTCCGCCGCATAGGAACGAGCCTGTTCCACAGAAAGCCGGTAAAGCCGGCCCTGTGTCTGGAGATCGGTTTTTTTATTCATAACCATTGGCAATAAAAGAATAAAAATAACTCCGTAAATCGCTGCGGCAGCTATCGCGCTGAAGATCGAAGGGCTTAAGGTTTTTAGAAAGCGCGGGGAAAAAGATGAATATTCATCCTGCCTGCCATGGCGAAACCCGTAGGGTATAACCAGTGCGGATAATGCCAGGGCAGGAAAAAGATTGAGCAAATCTTCCCAGCCTCTTAATAAACGCCACTGAACAAAAAAATAAGCCAGCGGCGGCGGCTCTCCGGGGAAAATAAATCTAAAGCCCATAATTACTATGGAAGACAGCAGAATATACAGAATAAACATACCGGCAGGAGAAGTAATTTTTTCCCGATCAAGTTTGATTCTAGGCATGTTTGCTCCTGCTTTTTCGGGATAAAAAGCTCAAAAAAGTATAAAGAATAATAACAGCGCTTAAAACACAAAAAACCGCAGGTATTATTAAATAATCAGGGAGACGCCCGGAAACAAATGTGTCCAGAAATGTTTTAACTTCCCGGTTATTCAGAAAGACATTAAAACCAAGGATAAGCCGGAAGATTAAGGCGCAAAGAAACAGATTTGCCAAAGGCCAGGAACTGAAATCAAGTAAAAAACGAAGGGAAGACAGCAAAAAGAAAAAAGCCGAGGCAAAAATCAGGAAAGACATAAAATCTTCGCCAAAACGGGTTTCAAATTCCCTGGAGCAAAGGCTTAAATCAACCAATATGCTATTAACAAGCCAGGACTTCCTTTCCCCAAAAGACAGGGAAAAAACAGAATAATTAGGCCCAAGCGATGTTTCCTGATACAAAAGGGGCTGTTCCGGAAAGGATATTACTCTTGGAAAACCAGGATTTCCCGCGGAATCGGTTTCCTCTCTAAGAAAAACAACGTCAGTATCAAGCTGCGAAAGGATGAATCCGGCCCTCCTGGAAATACTGTCGGGAACATACATAGCCGGATCATAGGCTTTTACCCTTTCAATTCCAAGGAAAAATCCCATATAGAAAACCACGGAAAGAATGGAGACTATGATAATACTGGGAGGAGCCGGGATTTCCTTTCTGGCGGAATAGCTTAAAGAAAACAAAATTGCTAAAAAAACCGCCGGCATAAGGGCTGATTTGGCCGCGTCAACAAGAACTCTTCCCTGTTCCAGGTTATGTGAGATAATACTTGCGGATTCAATCCAGGAGGAAAGGAATCTGAAAACACATGAAATTAAAAACAGGATAGTAAAAAAGAGACTATAAAAAATTATAAGACGGGCTAATTTTTTCATTGTTTTCCCAGATAATCTCCGATATACAGCCTAACATGGGAATAGCCCGCATGCAAGACAGGCAACCATTAACAACTTATTAACAATAAAAAACAGGCTCTAAACCCAAAATCTCCAAAAGAAATAATATCAAAAAAACCAAATGATGCTAATTTCAATAAATAAATGATGTAATTTTATATAATATAAGGAATTACGTGTAAATTAATACCCCCTTATATATTTTGGCAGGGCATGATGTATGAAAATAAATACACCTGGGGTTTTTCCGGGAATTATTAACAAGTTATCAACATTCCATACACAATAAATTAATCAATTATGCTTGCCTCCTGCCCTGCTTTACTCCTTATCCGGCAGAGCTTTCATCTTCTCTTTAAGCTCCAAAAGCATCAAATCTGCGGAAGCATCTGACTTTTCCAGCTCTGCGAACTGCTTTTCCAGGCTGGCATTGGAGCTAAAGTCCTCTAATTCCTTTGCAGCGTCTGCCTGGGCTTCAAGCTGATCTACTTTTGCCGCCATTCTGTCAAAAGCATCAAAGGCGCTGCGGTTTCCTGTTACACTGGATATGGTACTTTGTATTTTTTGCTGTGCTTCCGCCCTTTTGGCGCGGGCAATAAGCAGATTTTTCTTCCTCTGGGCCTCTTCAATCTTGCTTTGCAACTCTCTTAGCGATTCTTTTAGCTGATCTACCGATGTTTTTTGGGCTTGCCATTGCTTATGATATTCCGCGGCAGTATTGTCTAATTCCTTCTTGCGTAAAAGGGCTTCCTTTGCCAGGTCGTCCTTGCCTGCATTTACCGCAAGCATGGCCTTGCGTTCCCATTCCTGGGCCAAAGAAGCCTGTTTTTCAGCTTCCCTCTCCAGCTTTTTTTCATCGGCAATGGCCATGGCAACTGCTTTCTTTGATTCAATAAGCTGCTCATTCATGTCAATAAGCAGTTGATTCAGCATTTTTTCAGGCTTTTCAGCCTTGCTTATCATGTCATTTACATTGGAAGAAATAAGGGTTTTTAATCTTGAAAATATTCCCATTAACCGGATCTCCCTTTTATGCCATTCAAAAAATTAATTATCCCGGAATTCAGACAAAACAGGATAATGCTGGGTCAGGGACAAACTAAAGGCATCCAAAATAGCCCTGAATTCAGAATAATCCAATGTGTCATAATCATGAGTATCAATCAGGACAACTTTATCCTTATCAAGACCATAAGACCCCTGAACAAGATCGCTGCCATTTAACTCCAAAAGCCTTGTAAAAAACTCAAGCCGCCTGTCTTTGGGAGCATCCATAACCTGAACCCTGATTATTACCAAAGGATCGGCATATATTATGGCAACCCCTTCCAGGCTGTGCTCCGGGTCTTCCAAAACCCAAAAATTGGGTTCTACTTCACGATAGGTATACATGAGGTTTATCAGAAATTCTTCGATTTTATTGGCTGCCATTCTAATTATCCATGCTTAACCCAGGAAAACCTGGCCTGAATTATCTATAACCAATATTGTTTTACATTCAGAACACCGGAACCTGCCGGGTTTTAATGTTTTGAGTTTCTTGGAACAAATGGGACAGGCAAAAATCTTTGGGAACAATGCAATGGTCTCTGTTTTACTGCCTATGCGGAAAAAATTAATGGAATCATCCAGGTTATCTTTGATATTGAAAAACTGGGAAAAACCAAGGAGCTGAAATACCTCATAAACCTTGGGCTGAATCTCCAAAAGCACCAAATCCCCGCCCCGCGGCTTTACAGACTTAAGGAAGGCGGTAAAAGACCCAATTCCTGTGGATGATACATAATTCAGGCCGCCGCAATGAAATATCAGACGGATAAATCCCGATTCAATGGCTTTGGCGACTCTTTTCTGGAAATAATTGGAATTATAAGTATCGATGTATCCTGTTAATAACAGGATAAGACAGCCTTCTACTTCATTGACTTTTTGCAGCTTTATTTTGAGGCTTTCGTCTTTTTCATCATCAAATCCATTAACAATATCGTTGTTTGTCATGACGCTCCCTTCGATATAATAAGTGAATATTATATAGGCCTTGGTGAAGATTATATCATAATTAAATCAATTATACAAGACTTTATTAAAGTCTGCAAGTCAAAAAACAGCCAAAAAATCAACAACAGGAAAACAGGGTTGCCGCGCTGCGGAAGCAATGCGAGGTAGACAGATTAAGCCATCATGTCTATAATAAAAGTCTCATATTATATAATAAAAAAAGGGGGGAGCCATGATAAAAACACTGGCAGCCCAAACCTCCGAAGTGGATGATGTTAATGCGGCTGTTGAAGAAATACTGTCTCAACTGGGACCGGTAAGCGGATTTCTTAAAAATACCATAGGTGTTGTAGCATGCCATTATGAATTTGTGCATTCAGGTGTTCTAAAGAAAGTGTCTGAAGCCCTGCCCTTCGATCTTGTCGGAACGATTTCATCAGGTCAGGCGGTTGCGGATGGATACGGTCCGCTTCTTTTTACCATGACGGTTTTTACCAGCGACGATGTCGAGTTTGTCAAGGTCCTGACCCCCTCCCTTTTGGAGGAGCCGGGGCGCGTGATCGCGGAAACCTATAAGGCTGCCGCTGTCAGGGCGGAAAAGCCTGCCCTGCTGTTCAGCTTTGCGCCATTTATGGTCCAAAACTCTGGCGATGAATATGTCAACGTGCTATCCGAAGTATCGGGCGGGATACCCTGCTTTGGCACCATTGCGATAGATGATACCCTGGATTTTGCCAACTGCTTTATGCTTGCAGAAGGCGAACAGCACCGCGACCGTATGGCCTTGGTTCTTGTCTATGGAAACATACAGCCAAAGTTCTACATAGCCAATATTTCGCAAAGCAGGATACTTGAAAAAAGCGCCAGGGTGACCAAAAGCGCAGGCCATATACTAATGGAGGTTAACGGGCGGCCGGTTACGGATTTCTTTGAAGACCTTGGACTGACAAAGGCCAGCGAAACCCAGTACGCCATGAGCAACCTTCCGTTTCTGCTTGACTATAACGACGGTACGCCAATGGTCTCAAAAATACTTGTCACCCTGACGCCCGAAAAATACGCCTTATGCGCAGGGGCAATGCCCGAAGGAAGCACCCTCCATATAACATCTTCGGACAAGGATGATGTGCTTCTTACAACAGGCGAGGCGGTAGATCTCCTGCTTAAAGACATAAAAGACAATACCGGAGGGCTGTTGATTTATTCATGTATATCGCGGGGCATGACCTTTGGCGCCGAGCAGTTCAGGGAAATAGAGATTGTCAGGCAAAAAATCGGCGCCAGCGTGCCTTTTATGATGGCTTTTTCGGGCGGTGAGATCTGCCCAACGCAGGTTTCAGATGATAAAGCCATAAACCGTTTTCACAACAATGCTTTTATTGCCTGCCTTATATAAAAGGCTAATCTTTGGTAAAGGATTGACAAAGCAAGGAAACAACATTGCCGGATATCGACACTTCCCAGGAAGAAAATGAAAAACTTCGCAGCGAAAACAGTGTTTTACGCAGCGAGGTTGACAGGCTTAATCTTGAACTAAAAAAAACTTCAAGGGAAGTGCGCATAGCAAAGAGTTTTCTCGATAAAGTAATAAAGGCTTCTGAAGGAAAAGACGCCCTAAGCGACGCATTGACGGCAGCTCATGCCAAGCAGCGCGCCTATACGGATATGCTTTTGGAAAGCTGTCCCAGTATCATCATATTATTCGACATTAACGGCGGTTTTGTCCTTTGCACCAGGGCTTTTTTAACTGCGACGGACACGCCGAATTTCGACTATATAAAAAACCGCAGTTATGAAGAGGTCTTTCCCGGATATTTTTCCGGCAGCGGCATGAATGAATTCAGGGAAGCGGTCAACAAGGTTATTTCATCGAATGAAACGCTTGTTTTTAATGCCTGGGTTGATTTTTCCCGATCCGACAAGCCCAGATTTTATTCAATTGAATTGAGCCGCGCGGGAATTGATGCGGATAGCGGCCTTGTACCTGGAATTCTTGTGGTTATGGTTGACATAACCGATTTTATGCAGGAAAAACAGCGCGCCGAAGCCGCCAACACCGCAAAGTCCTATTTTTTGGCAGCCATGAGCCATGAGATACGAACCCCCATGAATGCCATAATAGGCATGAGCGAAGTGCTTGACCTTACTGAATTGGACCAGCGCCAGAAAAAATACGTTTCCGACATACGCCGTTCTTCCGGCGCGCTTTTATCAATAATAAATGACATTCTGGATTTTTCCAAAATTGAAGCCGGTAAAATGGAATTTGTCCATGTAAATTTTTATATAAAAGCGCTGCTTGACAATCTGCACTCAATGTTCAGCATATTTTGCAATGATAAAAACCTTGAACTGTACTATTGCGTTGCGGAAGATTTGCCTGAAACAGCCTATGGAGACGAAATACGGCTTCGTCAGGTGCTTACGAATCTTTTGTCCAACGCCGTAAAGTATACCAACGAAGGCAGCGTAACATTTTCGGCATGGCTGGACAGGGAAAATATGCTGCGTTTTGACGTAAAAGATTCAGGGATAGGCATAGACGAAAAAAACAGAGGCAGATTGTTTAAGCCCTTTGAACAGCTTGACGCATTAAAAAACAGAAATGTTGTTGGTACCGGTCTGGGGCTTGCCATCAGTTATGAACTATGCAGGCTTATGGGCGGCGAACTGTGGCTGGAGAGTGTTTACGGCGAGGGTTCTACTTTTTCTGTCTCCATACCGTACATTACGGCCCGTCAGGCAATCGAAGATGAAACAGGCAATACAAACGGATTTGTGTCGCCTAATGCAAAAATACTTATTGTGGATGATATTGATATTAACCTGGAGGTGGCCCAGGCCATGCTTGAAGCCTTTGAAATAATCCCGACTCTTGCCTTAAAGGGATCGCAGGCCATAGAACTTGCCAAAAACAACCGCTACGACATAATATTCATGGACCACATGATGCCCGAAATGGACGGCCTTGAAACAACAAAAAACATACGGGAACTGGGCGGCTGGAACGAAAAAGTTCCAATTATCGCACTGACTGCCAACGCGATTGACGGCATGGACAAAATATTCCTTGACAGCCGCATGAATGATTCTCTTTTCAAGCCATTAAAAATATCCAGTCTTAAATCATGTTTAAGAAAATGGCTGCCGCCGGAGCTAATCTCAAAGGGCAATGGCAATACTTAAAAAACTATACACATATCCCCTTGTCAACAGGTATTATGGCCCCATTTATATTGGGGTTCTCCAGAATATCAAGGCTTACAGCGGCAATATTTTTTGGGCTTAGAGCTTTGCCTAAAGGGCTTTTTTCCCTGTTATAAAGAATCTCATGCTCGCCAAGGTATTCGGTATCAGTCATACCCGGACAGATAACATTACAGGTAATGCCTTGCCCGCCGAATGACCTGGCTGTTGATTTGGCAATAACTCCCAGGCCTGTTTTGGCAGCCGAATAAGCCGTGGTTGTCAAAAAACCTCTTATGGTATCGGTATTTGTTCCTCCAAAAAGCAAAATCCGGCCCCAGTTTTTACTGATCATGGCCGGCAAAACCAAAGAAACCATGGCTCCGGGAAAAGCCAGGTTTCCCATTGCCATAAATCGCCAGGACTCGGCATCTGTTTTATCCAGGCTGCTTCTGCAAAAAGGCCCAAAGGCGCAGACCAGAATGTCAACTTGTCCGGCGGAGCATCCAGGCTCTGCGGCCCGCTTATATATTTCCTCCGCCGCAGTATGGTCAGTAATGGGAAGCAGGAAACCCCGGGCTTTTGCTCCAACTGCCTTTACAGCCTTTACTGCGCTTTCCAGGCGTTCCCGTGAACTTCCCCCGTGGATTATAAGGTCTGCGCCGCGCTCTGCAAGGCCAAGACTTATTGCCCGGCCAATGCCGCCGGTGCCGCCCACAACAAGGGCTTTTTTACCGGAGAAAATTTTGTCAAAATCCTTTACTGACATACGCATTAAACTGATATTATAATGCCAATAATGCAATTACAAGACATAATCATCATCCTTTCCCGTCCCGGGGAAGCCGGAAACGTTGGAGCCGTGTGCAGGGCCATGAAAAATACCGGCCTTTACCGGCTGCGGCTTGCGGCGCCGGAATTCACGGTGACTGACACCCAGGAAGCAGGCTTCAAAGGAGAACTCTCCGAGGCCGGCTTTGGTTATGGAGGAACGCAGGCCATTATCAAGGCCAGGGCTGTTCACGCGGGAGACATTTGGGAAAAAGCCGAAACAGTTGATTCCCTGGCCGCTGCTGTAAAAGACTGTTCCCTGGTCATTGGTACGACACGCCGCAGAGGGCGTCACCGCAAGCAGATTACCATGACCCCGCCGGAACTGGCGGCCTTTCTCAAAAGCCATCCGGGACCCGCGGCCCTGGTTTTTGGCAATGAGCGCACAGGGCTCGAAGACCATGAGCTTGATCTCTGCAATATGGCCTCCCATATTCCGGCGGATGACGCTTTTCCTTCGATTAATCTGTCCCATGCGGTAATGATCTACGCCTACGAGCTTTTCTGTAATCTGCGGTCCGCCAAAGATTCTACGGTAAAAGGTCAATGGATTCCCATGAACCAGGAAAAAACAAAACTCTTGGTAAAAAATCTTACAGACAAATTAAAGGTTCTGGGTTTTTATAAAAAACCCGGAAGGGAAGAACAGGAAAGATTTTTACTGGATCTTTTTTCCCGTGCAGGTTTAACAGAAAGAGAAGCGCAGTATTTCCATGATTTATTAATACGTGCAGACCGTTTGAGCCAAAAGCAGGATTTTTATTGAGCTTTCCCTGATAATTTATTAAAAAGAAGCAAAAAATTATAACGTATATAAGAAAAAATCCTGAATATTCTAAAGGGATTACGGAAACAATAGAAAATCCATTCAAGACCAAGAGCAAAAATCCTATCGCTGGGCCGCTGCCTTTTTTCTGCAAAAATATCAAAAATATCGCTGCACCATATCCTTAACCCCTGGTTCAGCTTTTCGTTATGTTTGGCTATCCACATCTCGTCTCCGCGCACGCCCCGGCCCACAAGGAGCAGATGCGGCGCCGCCTTGCGGATTGCCTCAATAATAACCGCCTCGTCCTGTTTATGAAACGAAGCCTTGCGGCCAACAATACGCAGCCTGGGGAAAGTCTGGCTGATATTTTTCTCAACTCTTTTCAAAGTCTTTTCCCTGCCGCCCAAAAGATAAATGGTATGTTCCAGGTTTTCCAGTATGCCCAGCAGGTTTATGATAAATTTGAAAGGCATATACCTCTCCGGGGTTTTCATTTTTAGAAAAGAAGCTCCCCTTACAATGCTCTTTGAGATGGGAATAACCATAAAAGCCTTATTAACAAAATTCCTGTATTCAGCATTACGCCTAACTCTAAGAAAATCCCAGAGGGAAAGCAAGACTATATTTTTGGCCTGTTCTTTGCCGGAAATATTTTTGAAAAGGTTTTTAAGCTGTTCGTCAATAATATCCGGAAGTTCGCTGGGGGGAATAATATCCAGGGGAACTCTAAGTAAATTTATCCTGTCCTTTTCTATGGTTTCTGATCCGTTTTCAACAGCCAAGATGCTCTCTCCGATAAAATGGTTTGTATTGCGGCAGCCCCGTACAAGGCCGCGGTTTCTGCCCTTAATATATTATCACCTAAAACCAGGGAGTTAAAGCCCGCGGCCTTAAACCTCTGTGTTTCAGCAGGACTAAAACCTCCTTCCGGCCCCACTGCCATAACAACAAACCCGGGCTTATTACCAAGATGATCATGTAAAGTCCCTGATTCCAAATGGTCCTGATGAAAAAAAATCCCAACGCCGCCCGCATCTTTTTTATTAAGCTGCTCCCAAAAAAGGAAAATTTCATCAAAATTACAGGGCGCGTTTATTTGAGTGGGTATGGCTGAGCCTGACTGCTGTCTTGCTTCCCGTATGATCCGGTTCCACCGTCTTGTTTTTTCTGTTGATTCATCTTTATTAACGGAAGCAGCTCCGCCGGCCCTTATCCTGACCTGGGAATATTCTGAAACAAAAGGTACAACCGCAGAAATACCACATTCAGCAGCCTGTCTGACAATTAAATCCATTTTTGCGCCTTTGAGAATAGCCTGAAAAAGATATACAGGCGGCAGAACATTGGAGTTTTTAGTAATTGCATCCTTTTCCGGGCCGCATTGGGCAGTTAAAACTTCATTACTTACGGAAAGAATCTCCAGTTCTTTTACTGTTCCGTCAGGCAGAAAAGCCTTGAAGAAAGAGCCTTTTCCAAGACGCCTTATACGTACAAGATAATGAAAATCATTTCCTTTTAGATAAATCTTCCCCAGTGAATCCGGAGGGTCCGGCAATATAAACTTTTTCAAGAGGCAAGCGCGAATTCACTTTCCTGCATGGCTTCCTGCTGCAAAAGCTCCAGGGTCTTGCTGGTCTCCATAAGAGCGCGGAAATTCTCCTGATTTATGATCCTTACAGCTTCCTGAAGCTGAACATCATATTCAAGATCGTAAACCGGAGAAGTAACGGTTCTGTTCTGCTCATTCCGTATGAGCCGCCGCAGAAAAGAGATATCAAGGCTATACTGTTGGTTAAGCTCCCTTACAAAAGCATCAACCTGGGATGCGCCGGCCCCGGGATTGGCTGCGACAAAATCCGGAATCACATTCGCGTTCAAAAGTTCGTTTAACTGCATTGCATCCTCGCCTGTGAATTCGGGAAACAGGACTTCACGGTCAGGAGGAATGCCAATCTTGTCTATATTAACATTGCTGGGCGTATAATAAAGGGCTGTGGTTAATTTGAAACCCATATCACCAAGCGGGAAAACCTGCTGAACAGAACCTTTGCCAAAAGTCTTTTCACCCACAAGATAAGCCCTGCCGCGATCTTTTAATGCCCCTGCAACGATTTCGGAAGCCGAAGCAGTGCCCCTGTTAATAAGAACAATAATCGGAATGTCCTGATCAACAATAGCCCTGCCGCGCGCATAAAACACATGGTTGTCGGAAGGAATACGTGATCTTGTGGAAACCACGACTCCTCCTTCTATAAAAAGATTTGTTACCCCGACTGCCTGATCAAGGAGTCCGCCGTAATTATTACGCAGATCAAGTATGACTGCCCGGTAATTGTTTTCCATGAATTCGTTAATGGCTTCTCTGGTACGGTTTGTTGTATAGGGGGTAAAGGTAAGAAGGTTGAGGTATCCTATATTACCGATCATCGCGTGTCTGACCGTGGGAACTTCAATTACTGCCCTTGTAAGGGTAACGGGAAATTCAATCATTTCTCCCCGGCGAATGACTATTCTTACTTCTGTCCCGGGAACTCCGCGCAGCCTGGTTACTGCTTCATCGCTGCTCATAACATCGGTCGGGTCCCCGTCAATACTGAGGATCAAGTCCCCGGGGTTAATGCCTGCCCTCCATCCGGGCGTGTTTTCAATGGGCGCGGCCACTTCCAGGAAGTTGGGCCTGCCATCGGAACGGGATGCCGGCTTGGGAGAAATATAAAGCCCCACTCCGCCAAAGTTCCCCTGGGTGGTTTCGTTCATATCAGACATTTCCGACTCAGGCAAAAAAGCCGAATAAGGATCTCCAAGGGTATCGAACATCCCTGTCATGGCTCCCTCAAAAAGAGCCCTGGAATTCACCTCTTCCACATAATGATTCTGAATAAAATCAAAAACATGCCTGAAGATGGAAATATATTGAGCCGGACTTTCTTCCTGCTGCTGCTGCCGGCTCTGGGCCTGTATTGACGGAATGGAGGCGGCAATAAAAATCGCACATATAATAACGGTAGAAATTATCCAGACAAAAGAAAACGGAAAATTTCTTTTATTAAGGGTATTTTGGTTGTCCATGTTTACAGCGTACTACACTGGAATAAAAAAAGAAAGTGCGGGGCAGGCTGGTAAAATTTCAGAAAATCTCACGCGGGGAACACGGAGATCGCCAAGAGCGCGGAGAAGAAGGGAGAAATGAACAATGCACAATTAGCAATGCACAATGCACAATTAGCAATGCACAATGCACAATTAACAATGCACAATTCTCCATTCCTTCTCTGCGTCGCATCGAAGATGCGCCTTTGCGTGAGGAATTGGGGAAAAGGTCCGCAAAAAAAAGCATTTTTGCCCTTGACAATTTGACCTGAAAAGGGCAGAATATAACCATGAGACAGGAAACTGCCTATTGGCTTGAAACACAACCGAAACCGCGTGTGAATTCAAATTCTCTCTCTCTCTCTCTCTCTCTCTCT
>Ga0099364_10011302_pt1 | contig 12205 bp, 12 predicted proteins | sample TergutTh196P3_FD_73070 | JGI IMG/M metagenome (GOLD analysis project Ga0099364, IMG submission 73070) | Microcerotermes parvus P3 segment gut microbial communities from Pointe-Noire, Republic of the Congo - Th196 P3 | ecosystem: Host-associated > Arthropoda: Insects > Digestive system > Gut ...
CTAGAAACTTCAGATCCATGAGCTTCCAAATGGCCGAATTCGGTATCCTGGCCATCGGCATGAGCCTGGTGATTCTGACGGGCGGTATAGATCTCTCGATCTCCTACACCGCCACGCTCTCCAGCATTATGGGCGCCCTTTTGATGCGCTCGATGGTTAATAACGGCATGAACCCAATCTTAACGATCATTGCCGGTATCGTCGTAATAATGATAATAAGCGTAATATGCGGCGCGGTGAACGGCTTTTTCGTCGCTTATGCCGGCGTTTTGGCAATCCTCGTGACGCTCGGGACGCGAAGCGTCTTCGAGGGTATAGGTCTTAACCTGACGAGGGGCAGCGCTGTCTCGGGTATGCCCGACGCGTTCCAATTCATAGGCAACGGCAGCGTGTACGGCATACCCGTGCCGATAATCATTTACGCCATAGTCGCGATAAAGGCGTATGTAATCACCAGGCGCACGACCTGGGGCGTAAGCGTATATATGCTGGGCGGCAACCCGCGCGCCACGGAGTTCTCCGGCGTGAACACAAAGGCCGTGTTAATGAAAGTTTACATAATGTGCGGCGCGCTCGCGGGCGTTGCGGGCGTAATAATGACTTCGCGGTACAATTCGGCCAGAACCGACTACGGTTTTTCATACGTCATGCAAAGCGTTGCAGCCTCGGTGCTCGGAGGAACGGATATCATGGGCGGGGCCGGTTCGGTGGTCGGAACGGTCATAGCCGTCGCAATATTGCAGGTGATCTCAACCGGCCTCAATATATTCGGCATGAACCGCAATCTGGTCGATATTATCAACGGATTGATACTGCTGATCGTACTCACGATAAACTTCTTCTCGGAGAGAAAATCGAGGAAGGTTTAGAATCATTGCTTTGGTTTCATCGGTTCGCCCGGTTGGACGCGCCGAAAACAAAATAAAGGAGGAGTAACATATGAAGAAACTGTTTTTACTGTTAATCGTGGCGGCAATGACAATCGGCATGGCGGCGCCGGCGGTTATGGCAAGTGAATGGACAATTGCCATCATGCCGAAGCTCATCGGCATCCCGTACTTTAACGCTTCCGAGGTCGGAGCGATTCAGGCCGGGAGAGATCTGGGAGTCAATGTGAGGTATGTCGGCCCGACGAACGCGGACGCAACCGAACAGGTAAGGATGATCGAGGACCTCATCAATCAAGGTATTGACGCGCTCTGCATCGCTCCGAACGACCCGGACGCTCTATCCCCCGTACTGAAAAGAGCGGTGGAAGCTGGTATCGTAGTGCTTGACTGGGACACCCCCGCCAAGCCGGAAGACGTCGTATACTCGATACAGCAGATCGATAACGTGGAATACGGCAAGCTTTACTTCGACGAACTCGTGAGACTGGCCGGTTCGAGCGAGTTTGAGTACGCGATAATAACGGGCGGGCTTAATGCCGCCAACCTCAACGGCTGGATCGATGCCGGCCTGGAATATGCGAAGACTGCATACCCGAATCTAAAGCTCGTCACCGACAAGGTTCCCTCCGACGAGTCCCAGCAGTTGGCCTATGAGAGAGCTCTTGAACTGATGACGGCTTACCCGAATCTCAGGGCTATCCTTGGCTATTCCACCCCCGCTCCTCTCGGAGCCGCCAAGGCCGTTCAGGAAAGAGGCCTCCAGGATAGTATTATTGTCCTCGGATCCACGACTCCGACAGACTCCGTTCCTTATCTTGAGGATGGATCGCTGGACGCGGGGCTTCTTTGGGATCCGGCACAGCTCGGTTATTTGACGATCTTCGCCGCCAAGGAAGTGCTCGAAGGCAGAACTCTGTCGGACGGACAGGATGTGCCGAACGTTGGTAAAATCACCGTCGACGGCAAGGTTGTCGTTATGGGCCCGCCGTCCATCTGGACGAAGGAAAACGCGCGCACGTTCGACTTCTGATAATTGCGGCCGCCCTTGGCAGTGGAGCGGCCGCTATGTTATAATACCCTCGAACTAGTTAATAATCCGCAGTATCTTGAGCAGTAACTCAAGAACGCGAACGATCAACTGAAGCAGAGGAGCGAGATAGATCACTCGGGTAAGTGGGTCTCGCTCCTCCTTTTTCTTGTCGTCCGAGGGGCGCTCGTTGTCCTTCGACAATCGAATCACCACCTCCAGAGGGGAAAACCCTACCCACCGGCGCCCTGCTTCCGCCGAGGATCTGCCGAGATTATTTTACCATCTGTTGTGTATTACACGCGCTTTAACAGCACGTTTTCTTCGTATTCGCGTATCTCCGTTAGAAAATCGCCGTACTGCGGCACGTTGTTCCGGCGGCAGAATTCCTCCCACACCGCGCCCAACGGCATCATTTTTAATTTTTCCTGCATGACCATCAATTCGGTGAATCTTGAACCGTCCTGCAAATCCCTCAGCGTTTTCCACGGGTTGAGCAACGCGTTCAGCAGCGCCTTTTGCATATTGCGGACACCCACGACCCAGGCCGCGATGCGGTTTATCGAGGCGTCGAAAAAGTCGAGTCCGATCAGCGCCTTGTCGAGCGCGTCGTTTCGGACAATCTCATAAGCGATCTCCTTGAGTTCGTCGTTAAATAAAACGACGTGGTCGGAGTCCCACCGGACGGAACGCGTGACGTGAAGCGGTATCTTGTCGAAATAAACGAGCAGGCTTGCGATCTTGTCGCTGACATTTTCCGTCGGATGATAGTGCCCGTTATCGAGCAGATTGTAGACGTTAGGGCGGCTCAACGCGTAGGCGAGATAGAATTCTCCGCTGCCGACCGTGTAAGACTCCAGGCCGATGCCGAACAGCTTGCTCTCGACGCAGTCGATAACGCCCTCGATTTTTTCATCGAATATCTCGTCGAGGCTTTTTTTCAAGCGCAAACGAGGCCCAAGGCGGTCGGCCGGCACGTCTTTAAAACCGTCAGCGATCCACAAATTGTTGAGCACGGGCTTTTGCAGCTCACGCGCAATCGCGCCCGCGATTCTGCGGCACGCTTTGCCGTGGCGCACCCAGTAGGAGCGGACCTCCTCATCGGGGCTTGACAGGGTCAGATTATCCTTCACCATGGGATGGCTGAAAAACGTGGGGTTGAAATCGATGCCCAGACCGCGCTCTTTGGCGAATTCAATCCATTTGGCGAAGTGCTCCGGTTTGAGCTGGTCACGTTCAGCCGGCTTGCCGTCAAAAACGGCGTAGCTTGCGTGCAGGTTGATGCGATGACGGCCCGGTATAAGCGACGTCGCTTTATCGAAGTCCGCCATCAATTCATCGGCATTTCGCGCTTTCCCCGGGTAGTCGCCCGTGGTTTGCAGGCCGCCGCTAAGGGACTCGCCCTTGTTTTCAAAACCTCCGACATCATCGCCCTGCCAGCAGTGAATCGAAATCGCCGTCCCCTGCAATCTCTTGAGAGCCTCTTCCGTATCCACTCCAACTTCTCCGTAACGTTCCTTTGCTATCTTGTAATACTCAGACATAAATATCCTCCTTCCATTGCTCACTATTAACTGCGGAGCGCGAGGTTATACAGCGCGGAGAATCTTATTCAAATTTTCTGTGTGACTCCCGCGCATTTCAAAGTTTCATTTGCACTTGTTCGTTTTGTGAGACTTCCGTCAACGGTAAAATTCCGATTTTTAATCGGGCTATACCATATATCATGGTCGCCTTTGCCATGCCTGACAAAATAACATCCATTATCGGACAACAGCTTTTTAACCTGTCGTGTGTAATCTGCCATCAAGCCGGCACCGCTCTTAATTTCAGATTATCCACACGTTCGACTTCAAAAATTAATTGTACCTCGCCTTTGTATCCGCAGTTCAACTCCAGCATTTCAGGAACGGCTGTTCGCACTCGCTCAACAAGGGCATCAAATGAGCCGGACTCTAAAACTATGCCAAGCTCCTCATCAGTTTTAGTGTACCAAATACCATCATCCCATATTAATTTAACCGTGCATTTTTTCATGTTGATTACCCCTCCTGATTTTGCAATGATTTGGTCATCAACCGTTTGGCTTCATCAGTGTAGCATTGCCAATCCGGTAAAACAATCACTTTGTAAAATCCGGCAGTTCTGTAAATTTAATGAAATGATGCTATGCTTAATAAATGGAGGGTGTTGATATGACTGAACCGATAATAGAAACCCTTGCTGTTATTCCGGCTAGAATGGCGAGCAGCAGACTGCCGGGAAAGCCTCTGCTGAAACTCGCGGGGCGCGAACTGATACTCCGCGTGCTTGACGGGGTGCGCGGCGCTTCCTCGGTTGACAGGATAATAGTCGCGACGGACGACGAACGTATTGCCGCGGCCGTCCGCGCGGAAGGAGGCGAGGCTATGACGACGCCGGGCGATCTTCCCACCGGAAGCGACAGGGTTGCATACGCGGCGCGGCGGATAGAATCCCGCTTCGTGCTGAACGTGCAGGGCGACGACCCGTTGGTCTCCGGCGCGATGATAGACAGGATGATTGATGCCCTCAAGAATAACAGCGGGAGCGGGCTTGCCGTTTTGGCGAAAAAAATCGACAAACCGGATGAGATAGAGCGGGACTCGATTGTGAAAATGGTATATGACGCGGGCTGCAGGGCGCTGTACTTCAGCAGGTCGCCCATACCGTTCGTGAGAGACCGGGGGACTCGCGCCGATTTCTTCAAGCATATAGGCCCGTACGCCTGGAGACGGGAGGCGCTGTTTGAGTTTGCCTCTTGGGAGCAAACCCCCCTCGAACGCGCGGAGAGTCTGGAAATGCTGCGAATGCTTGAGCGCGGGCGCACGATTTTGTGCGTCCCCACCGACATGGACAGCATCGAGATCGACACGCCCGACGATGTCCGTCGGTTTGAGCACTATATAAAGGAAGGTGTTTTTTAATGCCGGGTTGGGAATTGTTCGACGAGGAAGAGAAAAGACAGGTAAACGAGGTAATGGAGACGGGCGTTCTGATGCGCTATGGCTTCGACGGAGCGAGGCGCGGACGCTGGAAGGCGCGGGAACTGGAGCGCGCCATAAAGGAGCGCACGGGCGCGGCTCATGCCCTGGCGGTGTCGAGCGGAACAGCCGCGATTACGACGGCGCTGGCGGCGCTTGGCGTGGGCGCCGGTGATGAGGTGATAATGCCGCCGTTCACGTTCGTCGCCTCTTTCGAGTCCATAATAGCGGCCGGGGCGACGCCTGTCATGGCGGAAGTGGACGAGACGCTCTGCCTCGCCCCGGCTTCGCTGGAGGAATATATCACTCCCAAAACGAAGGTGATAATGCCGGTCCACATGTGCGGCGCGTCAGCCTCGCTTGACGAAATAGCGGGCATTGCCCGCGGACACGGCCTGATGCTGCTGGAGGACGCCTGCCAGGCGTTCGGCGGGTCTTACAAAGGCCGCGCGCTGGGCACGATAGGCGACGCGGGGTGCTACTCCTTCGACTTCAACAAGATGGTGACATGCGGGGAGGGCGGCGCGTTAGTTACCGGCAAACGGGAACTGTACGAACGCGCCGATATATACCACGACCACGGGCACGACCACACGAACAGCGACCGCGGAGCGGAGGGCCACCCCTTCGTGGGTTATAACTGCCGCATATCCGAACTTCACGCGGCGGTCGGGCTTGCGCAGATATCCAAGCTGGATCGTTTCCTGTCGATACAGCGGCGGAACAAGTCTGCCTTCAAACGCGCTCTTTCGGATATATCGGAGGTCAAATTCCGCTCGCTGCCCGACCCGGACGGCGACTGCGCCACATTCCTGTCGTTCTTCACGCCGTCGGAAGCGTCCGCACGCAATGTGACCCGTTCCCTCAAGGAAGCAGGCGCCGAGGGCGCCTTCCACTGGTTCGACAACAACTGGCACTACATCCGCAACTGGGAGCATTTTAAAGACCGCAGTTTTGCCGCGCCTGTCTGTTCGGACATACTGAACGGGATGCCGGATTACAATAAGCGCGTGTTCAAATCCGACGAGGTAATCTCACGCTGTATTTCCATCACTATAAAGCTCGGCTGGAGTGAGGAGGAAGCGGAGGAACGGGCGAAACGGGCGGCGGAGGCCGTAAAAAAGGCGCTTTGAACGGAAAAGCAGGGGCGGCCGCCTTCGGTCGCCCGCGTTTTTGACAAAATGCTTTTTATTCGGTATTATCGTTCATAGTTTTTTCATCATGTTTTTAATTTATCAAGTTGGGAGGTCGCTTTATGCCAAAAAAAATAACTGTATTACTTGGCAGTCCGAGAAGAAACGGGAACAGCGACACGCTGGCGGCGTCATTCTCGAAGGGGGCCGCGGAGTCCGGATTTAAAGCTTCCTCAATCAGAATCACCGGTCTCAAAATCGGGGGATGTATCGACTGCAGGCGATGCTGGACCAACAGGGCGCAGCACTGTTTTTTGAATGACGACATGAAAGATGTATATGCGGAGATAGACAAATCCGACGTGATAACCTTCGTAACTCCGCTCTACTTCTACTCGTGGTCGACCCAGATCAAGCCGGTCTGGGACAGGTTGCTCCCATACTTCCATCCCAAATCCAAAGTCGACTTAAAAGGACGGCGTACCGTCCTGATAGCGACCGCCGGAGACGACGACCCATCATGCTTTGACGGGCTGAAGAAATCTTTCGAGCTTGCGTGCGATCATTCAAAATGGGAGATAGCGGGCCTTCTTCTCGCTCCCGGGCTTCACGATGCAAACGAGGCGCAAAACAGCGAGGAGTGGCTGAAACGCGCGTTCGACATGGGGAAAAATCTCGGCTAGATATCGGGCGTTCTCATAAGACGATAAGTTATGAAAGACACGAATTATTGGAGGAAGCGAATAATGAGCGGCACTCTTAAAGTCATCGCGATAAACGGAAGCCCAAACAGGGAAGGCAATACCGCGGCGGCAATCGACGCAATGGCCGAAGTATTGCGCGAGGACAGCATCGATACCGAGATACTGCAAGTCGGTGGAGAAAGTATTCGCGGCTGTTCGGGCTGCGGTCATTGCCGGAAGTCGGAGAATAATTTCTGTTTGTTTACCAACGACGTTGTAAACGACTTCTCACTGAAGATGCGCGGCGCAGACGGAATCATCCTTGGGGCTCCGACTTACTACGCGGGCATTCCGGGGGACATGAAATCTTTTCTCGACCGGATTTTTTACAGCAGTTCGAGATATTTCAAATACAAGGTAGGGACTGCGGTGGCGGTCGTGAGACGCACCGGAGGGATCGACGCGCTGCAGGGCCTGATTAATTTCTTGGACCTCGCCGAGACTGTGACGCCCCCCAGCCAATACTGGATGGTCGCGTATGGCCGCGACAAAAAAGAGATACTCCAGGACGCCGAAGGTATGCAGACGATACGCAAAAACGCCCTGGCTATGGCGTGGCTGATGAAGATGATAGCGGAAACCAAAGGTAAAATTCCCACGCCCGACGAGATAAAAAAAGAAAAACGAATCTTCACCAACTTCATAAGATAAAAAAGAGCGCCTGCCACGGACTAAACGGCAGGCGCTGATGCTGCACATTGATACACATCATAAAACGTCAACAAAAAAAAGAGGGGAACTTTCCCCTCTTTTTTTGTTGCTTGACAGGATATACCTGTTTATCTATAGGGTTAATTTTGATACAGCGGCCCATGTTCCGCTGTATGCTCTCGCGGTTATCGTACTGCGCACCCTTGGTCTCATACGAAAAAAACAACAATATTACAAATTGTTGCGTTACAAATATTCTATGCCAAAAAATCTAATAGGGGAAGAGGTTTTACAAATTCAATACTAGGTAAATGTTGCCCTTATTTGCCTCGGTGATGCTGGTGAAGCGAGTGTGTGCCGGTGTTTCGCGAATGCAACAATTTGTAAAAATGTTGCGTTTTTAAAAGAAAAAATTTTTAAGGAGGAATTGAAATGAAATTTTCCACACGTGTAAAGGTAGTGTCTCTTTTGGCTGTGTTTCTGTTAATGCTGTCGGGTTTGCCGGTTGTCACCGCGGAAGCGGCGCAGGGTATAACTGACCCGGCGCTGAACGCTTTCTTTCATCCTGATCCAAAGCCTGGTGCTGCCGCATCTTTATTGACACTAGCGCCTAAGAGTGGTCAGGATTTGGGTAATTATAAGGTTAGAGTCTTGGGGTGGAAAACCGTTAGCGATGAGCTTGGAAAAAGACCTGATGGTGATACTAAAAAATTTATCATAGATGGACTTACGCGTTTAATGAATGAAGCAAAAAAGCGCGGATTAAGTAAGGTTCACTTAACAACCTTTGAAATTACGTCAAAGGGCGGAAATCCGATTAGAGACATTATAGACTGGGGGAAATCAACATATACAACAAATCCAGGTGAACTCTTTTTACATTGCAATTTTGAAAAATTGATTGAGAAATGGGGAGATCTTGATATATATATGAATATGGATCAAGCTAAGGGTACCATGGTGGGATTTATGACCTTTACACCCGCCGCCGGTATCGCTCCTGTAAGCGAGGAGGCGCTTGCTGACATCCAAGGCGAGATCCAAAGCAAACTGGGTATTACAACAGTTGTGAGTGCGACAAATCCGACGGTAAAAACAGGCACTGACGTATCAACGGGCAACAAGGCCAAAACGTCCTCGGTCATTTCCGTCAGCCAGTCTGTGGCACAGGGCGGCGGTGTGGTATTCGGTACCGTAACAATGCCCGTGACCGATGTTTCGGAGACTGGAGCGTCTTTGCCAACCGTCAGCAGCTTCAATGAATTGCGTTCATCGTACAAGGTGATGAAGTATTTCGGCGGGGCAAGTGTGGATTTATTGGAAGTATTCGGGGACGAGCTCTTCAAATTTTCCAATGGAACTGCGGAATTTAAAAAACCCCTCGTAGTAATCGACGATGCAAGACCATCGAAGGACATAGAAGGACTCAAGCCTTACGGCGGAACATATGGACTTCTGCTCACTGATACATGCCTCGTCGTTTACGACGGTAACAAAAACGGCGCTGCGGAAGACCCGATTGCTCTGGAAGCTAAAGGCGGCGGTGGTGGCGGCGGATGCAGCGCCGGTTTCGGAATCGCAGGATTGCTGCTCGCGGGCCTTGCGGTTCTCAAATATCGGAAGAAATAAATCCGCCGAAACACCGCGGCGATAAAACGTCAAAAAAAGCGAGGGGAAATTTTCCCCTCGCTTTTTACGTCACGCCTCATTCTCATCCGCTCATATAAACTGCTGTCAATTTGTCGTTCCAATTCACGTTTAGAATAATTGTTTTTTGCCGAAAGCAGTAAATAAAATTCACGTTCTTCATCAGTTTTTGCCGCCATCATTATCAAGAGGTTATTTGACCAACTTAATTCTCTCACCAGTGGTGAGAGTTTTTCATTTCCGGCATAGGTTTCATAAAATTGTTTCATACGCCAGATGTTTTGCGGCGAAAATCCTTTTATCCCCACAAAATTAGATTGGATAAATAATGGGAGTTACGCTATTTTCTCTGCTATAATTCCTCCGGTGTTTTTTCGGCTCAATCTCGCTGGAGATTCGAGTATCTTGCGCAAAAGGGACTGATGATTTAAGTGGAAACGCAAAACAGCAAAGGTGACTGTTCCTGAAACAAACAAAAGAATGAATGATATTATTAAACACCTGAAACTATCTCTGCCAGCCTCTTTACCTTCGCGTGTGGTGAGAAAAATTCCGGGAATTACGGTTTAGTACGATGACAAGGAGTGAGATATATGGCAACTACAAATATAAACATCAGCATAGACAACGAATTAAAAGACAAAGCGCAGTCTGTTTTTGAGGCGTTGGGGCTTGATATGTCCGCAGCAATAAATATGCTTTTGCGCAAAGCGATTTATCAACAAGAAATACCGCTTAAAGTTTCCTCTGAAAAATCGACGGTATCCGAAAAGAAAGACCGTAGAACAGCGTTTGGTTGTCTGAAAGGGAAAATTCATGTCCCCGACGATTTTAATGAACCGCTCGATGATTTTAGGGAGTATATGCAATGAGATATTTATTAGATACTCATGCTGCGCTTTGGCTGTTTGAGGGAAACAAGAAATTGTCGCAAATCGCTCAAGATATTATTTTCGGCGGTGAAAACGAGATTTATGTGAATATTGTTTCAGTTTGGGAAGTAGCAATCAAAGTAAGCCTTAATAAACTGGACTTTGACGGCGGCTCTGAGATGTTCCTTTCCGCAATCGAAGCAAGTAATATTGATTTATTGGGAGTTAGCTGCGATTATGTAAAAATGGTCGAGAAACTTCCATTTATTCACCGCGACCCGTTTGACCGCATGATTATTTCATCGGCAATCGCGGAAGATTTAACAATTATCACGATAGATGAAAACATCCAAAAATATGACGTGTCGTGGGTTTGGTAAACTTGCCGCTCGACGGAATGGACGTGGGAAAAAATTTACGCCCGTTAGGGCGTATTTTTTCATTCTGCAGAGATTTTCGAAATATACTCAAAGGTCGCCAGGCTTACGGGCTTGCCCGTGGACAAGCTCAAAGGCTTGGTTCAACATTAGGGATCGGCGCAATACCCCCTGATCCCACAGAGGGCGCTCTACGGGCGTCCTCTGTGGGTATTGCCGGCCGCCGGGGTTTTTTAATTCACCTGCATTGTAAGAAGAAAAGCGTTATTTTGCAAGTCTGCCTCCGACGGAACGCGGAATGATCGGGATATCGATGAGCCTCTTGAATTACTGACGCCGCCGTAAACACCTGTGCTGGCTGCATTTTTTGCAATTTTAGCCACTACGCCTCTTTTTAGTCGAGTGTTATTAGGATTATTCCCCCGCGAACCATCAAACAAGAAGCCGATGCATATAACATCCGAATCCATGACTCCATCTACAGACGTTCCAGTCGCGTTTCTGACTATATCACCGTATCTAGTCATATCCAAGGGACGGTCCAAATACGCCAAAAGGTCTTCCAGAACTTCGTCGCTTATGTTAATAGCATTCGGCCTCACACTAGCTGGCCACTCACCCTTATCGACGTAGTACATCCTTGCCGCGCTGCTCAAAACGCGCAGGTCATTGACGATTCTCGTGGCCTCGGCGTTGTCCCGCGCCTCACCCACCGCCAGCAGAACCAATCCCGCCAGGATGCCGATGATCAGTATCACTATCAGAAGCTCAACCAGTGTGAAACCGCCGTTACGTCTATGTTTCATTTCAAAATGCCTCCTTATTTTTTTAAAAAATAGAAAAATACGCCGCGAAACCCCAAAACGTTCCTACCCGCCGGGCGTCACCCCCCGGCGGCCAAAAAAACGGCGCCGCGGCGTGTATTTCGCCGCGACGCTGATATGAGCGCTATTGAGATTGAACGATTTTACATTGAATAGTTTAGAACATACTTGTGCCCGCTGCCCGCTGAATTGTATCCGGCTTTCTGGATTTGCCAAGGGCTTTTTATGCAAAAAAACACCTTCTCATTCCTCAATATTTTCTTTGCGTAATTATATTACAGAACAGCCGATAATGAAACGCAAATTTCAAAATCGCCGCGTTTATTTTTTTAAACCTTATTTTTTTCAAACGCGGCAAGTGTGAGGTAAAATAACAAACGTTGGGCAGGAAGATGAGGTGAGTTATATGGCAACTATCAATATAAACGTCAGCATAGACAGCGAGTTGAAAGACAGGGCGCAGTCTATTTTTGAGGCATTGGGGCTTGATATGTCCACAGCAATAAATATGCTTTTGTACAAAGCTATTTATCAACAGGAAAAACCGCTTAAAGTTTCCTCTGAAAAATCAACGGTATCCGAAAAGAAAGACCGTAGTTCAGCGTTCGGTTGTCTGAAAGGGAAAATTCATGTCCCCGACGATTTTAATGAACCGCTCGACGATTTCAGGGAGTATATGCAATGAGATATTTATTGGATACTCATGTTGCGCTTTGGCTGTTTGAGGGAAACAAGAAATTGTCACAAATCGCTCGGGATATTATTTTCGGCGCTGGAAACGAGATTTATGTGAATATTGTTTCAGTTTGGGAAGTAGCGATTAAAGTCAGTCTTAATAAACTGGACTTTGATGGTGGTTCTGAGACGTTCCTTTCCGCAATCGAAGCAAATAATATTGATTTATTGGGAGTTAATGGCGATTATGTAAAAATGGTTGAAAAACTTCCATTTCTTCACCGCGACCCGTTTGACCGCATGATTATTTCATCGGCAATCGCGGAAGATTTAACAATTATCACGATAGATGAAAACATCCAAA
>Ga0099364_10011303_pt1 | contig 12205 bp, 10 predicted proteins | sample TergutTh196P3_FD_73070 | JGI IMG/M metagenome (GOLD analysis project Ga0099364, IMG submission 73070) | Microcerotermes parvus P3 segment gut microbial communities from Pointe-Noire, Republic of the Congo - Th196 P3 | ecosystem: Host-associated > Arthropoda: Insects > Digestive system > Gut ...
AAAAAAGCGTGAAACTATTCGCGTATTATGCTTATACATTTCTCGTGGCTCTAGTAAACCCTTTCATCCGATATAAGCACGAACAGTTCACACTCTATGAGTGTAAACTTTCGTACCCTTATTCATCGGATGAAATTTACTAGATTTCGAGAATTTAGAATAAGAGTAAAAAGCTCAATTATCTGTTATATAAAATTTTACGTTTCTAACTTCATAAATTATTTAATTGTAGAACGATTTTTAAATAAAGTGCAAAGATAATAAAAAAGGGAGGAAAAAAGAAAAATGGAGAAAAAAGTTTGTTTAATTAAATTAATGGATGATGTGCTTGTGTCCAATCCGCCTAAACCGTATATTACACAATAGATATATTAACGAACCTGAATAGCTTCAGGAATTAAGGAAAAATTAAAAAATTCAATTCAACCCCTTTAAAAGAGTATTTCTTTCATTTATTAAGTGCAAAAGTGAATTTGCGATTGAAAAAATAGTATCTCCTGACTTCGACACTTTTAAAAAATATTTTTGTAACACACTGAAAATCAATAGAATAAGATTTCGGGCGGGTGTCGCAAAAAGTCCTAAAAGTGGCTTAAAATGCCAATTTTATACTATTTGGGTGTCGCATTGTCGAAGTCAGGAATAAAGGAACAACAGACAGAACCGCTTTACGAGATTTAGATTCTTTGACTGAAAAAGGAGTTTTTCAGCGTATTGGAGAAAAAAAATCTGCATATTATGAATTAGCAAATGTCGGATATGTCGGATAAATGTCGGATAAATGTCGGATATGTCGGATAAAACAAGGTAAGTAAATATGAGTCATATTTTTCAGAACTCCTGACTTAGCGCAAACTCGATTGTCGAATATTTTTCACAAATATTTCAGACTTTTAGACCTCACTCACCCACATCCCGTACGTGCATGCCCCGAGCTGCAATTAATTTATGATTATATCCTTTCCTAACTACCTAATTTATAACGAAAAAAGAAACAAAATTTCATTTTTATTGTCGCTACCAATTGCATCATTTATTGTATTTTATTGGTTTAATTTCCAAGTTCAAGTTGGTTTTTGACTAATTCAAAATATTTTCCTTTTAATGCTGTAAGTTCGGCGTGGTTGCCTTGTTCTACGATTATTCCTTTGTCTAATACGACAATTTTGTTTGCATTTTTGACTGTACTTAGGCGATGTGCAATTATTAAAACGGTTTTACCTTCAAAAAAATTGTCTAAATTGTTCATTATTTCCTTTTCGTTGTTGGCATCTAATGAGTTTGTTGCTTCATCGAAAAAGATGTAGTCGGGGTTTTTGTAAACGGCACGAGCGATTAAAATTCTCTGTTTTTGACCGCCGCTTATAGGAAGTCCCGTTTCACCGATTTTTGTGTAAAACCCCATGGGCATTTCTTTGACAAAATCTTCTAAACAGGCAAGTTTTACGGCTTTTTGCAATTTTTCAAAATCGGGTTTCTCTTCTGAAATTGCGATGTTTTCGGCAATGGTTCCACTGAAAATATAACCGTCTTGCATCACAACGCCACATCGTTTTCGCCATTCGTTGCAGTTTATTTTTGAAATATCGTTGTTGCCTAACAAAACTGCGCCTTCAACAGGATAATAAAATCCTAAAAGTAATTTTAAAAGCGTTGTTTTTCCGCTACCGCTGACACCAACTACTGCCGTGATTTTTTTATGTTCAATTTTTAGAATGATGTTGTTTAAAATTATTGGACTTAGGGTGCCACTATATTTAAAATTGACATTATTAAACATTATACCTTTGTTTAAAGTTGTGTTATCTAATAATGGCTTTTTGTCGTTTTCTTCTTTGGGGCGTTCTAAAATTTCAGATACTCTGCCGTGTGATAATTTGCTGAGTTGCAACTCGATAGAAAAATTCAACAATCTGTTTATCGGACTACCAAGTTGACCAAGTAAAAAACTTGTTGTCATCATTGTACCTATGGTCATTTGTTCCTGAATAACCAAAAATGCGCATAAACCTGTTACAAAAAGATTTTTTAAACTACCTATAAAACCCACGCCCTCAGAAAAGAAAGTTTCTAAATAGATTGATTTTAAATGAAGTTTATTGATTTTCAACTGAAAATTATTCCAATTTAAAATTCTGATATTTTGCGAGTTATTTATTTTAATATCGGGCATACCCATAATGGTTTCATAAATTGAATTGCGTCTCTCCGATTCTAATGAAAACAAAGAATAATCGATATGTTTTCTTTTTCGTTTAAAAAATATAGTGTAAAAAAACGATAAAATTGTAGAAATTAAAAATATTGCAAAAACAAAAGGATTAAAATAAAACAATATAGAACTGAATACCAGCAAGTTTACTATTGATAGAATCATAGTCCCGAGTGTATTTGTAACAAAGCTGTTAACTCTATCTTGATCATTTAATCGTTGTATTAAATCAGAATTAAAACGTGTATCAAAATAACTAATTGGTAAATCAACTACTTTGAGCAGGTACTTAGCAACTAATTCAATTCCTATTCTGAATCCCGTTTTTGACAACAAAAAAGTTGATATACTGTTTGTTACCGTGAAACCAATATAAAAAAGAAGTTGTGAAATAAGCAAAATCCACACTAAATTAATATCTTTAAGAGCAATTCCTTCGTCAACCGTTTTTCTGAAGATCATTGGCAAAACCCATGTTATTGCCATTGAAAAAAGCGTTAAAATAGTTATAAGCGTAAATTTTCCTTTGTGCAGACTAAACATTTCACGTGCAGATTTCCATATATTGTCTGAATCATCTTCTTTTAACTCACTGTTTATTTCATTGAAATTGTTGTTTGGAGCCAAAACTATTGCAATACACTGTTCGTTTATAAATATTTTTTCGTAAAACTCTTCATAACTGATTCTTACGCGTCCTTCATCGGGGTCGATAATATAAAAATAATCTTCTTTTTTCCGCTTAATCTTCTCCAACACAACAAAGTGTCCTCTTTTAAAATAGAGAATTGCGGGCAGAGGCATTCTCAAAATTTCTTTAAGATTAATTGTTACGGCATAGCCTTTTATTCCAATTTTTTCGCAAGTGTTGATAACATCTTTCACAGAGAAACCAAGACGAGAAGTTTCGCAAAAACTTTTAAGCGTTTTTAAAGAATATTTACGTCCGTAAAAATGGGATAGCATCTGTATGCAAGCAGGCCCGCAATCATTACTCTCTAACTGTCTGTAAATCGGTACTTTTCTCATGTTTTTTTACAAAATAGTTATAAAATCGGTTTAAAACAATCTCTTTTTTTGCATTTTCATCATAACCATACGTGCAATCATCTCCATAACAACCTTCTACGCATTTTTGACTGCACCCACCCCCGCACAAAGGTAATATAGAACAGGTTTTGCACACCTCTTTTTGCATTTTTGTTTCGATCCTTTCTTCGGGAGTCATTATGGTCCAAACAATATCGCCAGTTTCGGAAAGATAACCAAAACGGTTTTCGATAGAAAAATCTCTTGCAGTGCACTTGTAAACATCTCCGTTATAGTTAATAAGAACTTGGTTTAACTTATCGGCATAACAAGAAAATTTTAAATTATCAACATTATGAAAAGGAGAAGACACCATAAAGCCTGCATCTGCAAAATTATCCAGAATAGGGTCGATGTCCAACTCGCTCATACCGTCTTGCCAAACACGTTGAAAATCAATTTTTAAATAGCTTTTACATTCTTCTTTCCATTCTTTTAAGTCTGTTAAAATAGAGGGAATAGAGTATAAATTCTCGGTAGTATAGTTAATTCTTAAAATAACTGATATTCTGTTTAGAGCCAAAAGTTGAATATTTTGTAAAATTTTTCTATATGTTCCTTTTTTTGATGGAAAAAATCTTACTTTGTTGTGTTCAATTTCACCGCCATCCAATGAAATTTGAAAACTGACTCTATCACTTTGCCCAATTAAGAAATCAACCATTTTTTTGTTTATTAAAACTCCATTTGAGGTAAACGAAATGTTTAAACTTACATTATATTTTTTACAATTATCTGCAATAAAATTAATTAATTCTTTCGTTTTAGAAAAACCAATCAGCGGCTCTCCTCCAAAAAAACTAAGACTAAAGGCTAATAGAGTTTTATTTTGTTCAAAAGTTTTATTAACAAATTTTTTTATATTCTCGGCAGTATTGTGCGTTATTTTAGATCCTTTAATATGCTTTTCGTAACAGTACCAACATTTTAGATTGCAATCCAATGTTGGATTAAGCATTAGTTTAAATTCACTTGGACTTTTATCTATTTCAATACTTTGTAGTCTTATAATTTGATATTCGTTATAATTATCTTCTACAATTGCACTTGCTTGAAGTAATTCTCCATATAGTTTGCTATTTTTTTGCAATAAAAGAGCAGTAGGAAGATTAATATCTTCAACTATTTCGTTTTTGATAACTACAAACTTATCTGAAAGTGCGTTGTATATTGCACTTACTTTTTCAGTAAGCGAAACTAACGTGTTATATTCGCTATATTTCATATTATGAGTTTTTTAATAGAAAATAATAAAAAATGGGGGAACCCACTCTTCATGTGTGAATTTCACCCCATTTCATCAATTGAATTTGTTGCCTACTTAATCAGCGGTAGCAGCAACAGGTTGGTCCAATTTTACAGGACCACAACTTCCTACGTTGTGAGAATCAGTGCATTTTTTTTGGTTTACACAGTCGCCCCCATTTGTACTACCATTGCATTTTCTAGGATTTGTGCAATCTTTTCCATTGTAGGTAGCTCCTCCCATTACATCATCGGGATTAACCGCTAATGTAAATTGTTGCTGATCTGATAGTTGTTCACTTTCAAGGGTTGCAACAAAATTTTCGATTTTTGCAATTTTATTTAACATAATTAATAAAATTTTAAATGCCTACTCTTTGAATAAAGGATTTTCGGCTACTCCTTATATTTATATTATTTTTATTATTTTTATTTATTCTTGTATTCTATTTTGAATTCTATTACTTTCTCGGTTCTGCGTGCCGCGTGATTTGCTATTTCCAAATCTGATATTATAAGATAAGAAATACGTTCTACCAAAATTGTTAAATTCTTGTATAAATGAATAATTTTCACTATTTAAATATATTCTCATAGGAGTGTAAATAATATTTCTAACCCCAAAAGATAAATTTCCATTTTTTAATTTTTTTGAAAAATTAGCAGATAAAAGATAGAGAGCTTTTAAATTTGAAGCAACGCTTTCAGCTTTTGGTGTGAAATGGAATTGAGTTTCAAACCTCCAATCTTGTTTCCTATTTAAAGCAGTATTTATATTTAGGTTAGTTTTAAAAGAATGCCCAGATTCGTTAAATGCTATTATTTCGTTTGGAATGTCATTTGCATAAAAAAATCTTATACTCTGATTGAAAGAAAGAAAAAGATAATTCTTAAATAATTTCTTATTTATAAAAAAACCTATATAATATTCGTGATCTTTTCCATAATTCATAGGTTTAATTTTTGTTATCCCATTCCCCAATGGAATTCTAAAATCTGACCATGTATTTTTTGTATAACAATATTCAAAAATCAACATATAGTCTGAAAAAAAGGTATAATCCAATGCAAACTCATATTCTTGGTATGGTTGTAAGTCAGGATTACTCTCTTTGTAGAGGGTTGGAGAATAATAAGTTTTAAAAGGATTTATATAATAATAGCCTGGTGGCTCATAACTTGTTGTAAAGTCAAAACCCAATTCGTGGTCGTCGTGCAATTCATAATATAGTGAAATAGAGGGCGATAAATTGAAGTGTTGATTAGAAACTATTTGGTTGTAAGTTTTTTGGTTACCTTCATATGTATAATATTCACCTCGCAAACCTGCCGACAAAGATAATTCATCTGTTATTTCCCAATCAAAATCTATATACGCTGCACTTGTTATATCTTTAAAAATAAAGCGGTTAGTTTGTAATGTGTCGCTTATATAAATGGAATTTATTTTATTTCCTAAAAAATAATCATTATCTCTTTGTGCTCCGTAACATTCCATTCCTGCCTTAAGTTGCATTTCAGAATTAAATTGATGTTGAAATCGTGTTGCAAAATTATAACCATTTGTTATTGCAGAAGCTTCTGTACGAAATTCTGAAAATTCAACAATTTGGTTTTTGGTTTTTTCTATCTTATAATAATATGGCAGATCCGATTGTGAATGATAATAATCAAGGTCAAAAGTTATTGTTTGCTTGTCATTAAACTTGATATTATAATTCAAATTGCCTGAAACTGAATAATTTGGATTTGTCATTTTAAGTTTTGTGTTTGTAACGTCCGATGAATCAATAATATTAGAATTCAAAGCACGAAAATTTGTTTCGGCTATATTATTTTCTTTTTGATTAATAACTCCCGATGATACCCGAAATCCAAATGTATGTTTTTTATTTATATGGTAATCCAAATTTAGATAAGTGCCTAATCCATAATACGAAGAATTGTGATTAATTTTATTGTTCATATCCAAATCCTCTGAGTAGTAATTATATATACCCGTTTCTTCGGAATAAGATGGTCTGTAATAGGTTGAAAATCCAGTTGTAATATTAATTTTTTTCTTTTGAATATTGAAAAATATACTTAAAGATGGAGAATTTAATTCCCATTTTTCTTTTTGCATATCGCTTATACTTACGCTTGCCATTATACCGTCTTCAGGTGGTTTGCGCAAAATGATATTGATGATTCCTCGACTCTTATCAGTTGTTCTGTATTCGCTGCCAGGATAAGGTATAATTTCCACCTTTTCAATATTTTCAGCTGGCAAACTTTTTAAGTCAATGGAACTTCGCCTGCCATTTACATATATTATGGCAGCTCCCTTATTTAAAATTGATAGGACATCGTCTTGACTTACATTTATAAGCGGAGCAAATTTTAAAAAATCTACAATGCTTTTTCCTTGCGCCAATGGTGATTGGTAAATTTGCGGTACAACAAATTTATCCATTTCTCGCTTTATTGCGGGTCGGTTCGCAGCCACTATTACTTCATCTAACTCATGCACAATGTTTTCTAACGCAAATGATTTTTGGTTTTGTGCTTCTTTTAATGTAAACTTTTGCGGTCCGTAACCAAAACAACTGATATAAAATTTGTACTTTTCCAACTCTGCTGTAGGCATTGTCAAAGAAAAAACTCCTGTCGAGTCGGTAAATTCGGAGGCAAATACTCTTTCTGTTTCATCTAAAATCATAACCAAAGCTCCTGCTACAGATTGTTTTTCATTGTCTGTTATTTGTCCCGTTAATAATGTCTGCCCGTTTGCTGTTAAAAAGCAAAAATTTAAGGCAACGCTTATAATAAGGACTAAAAAATTACGGTCAAATGTTTTAGAAATCCTAAACAATAAAAATGAGTCCATTGATGGTTTTTTTAGCAATTTGTAAATATTTCTTCGTTCATACCCTAATGTTTCAGCCAACCATACCTTAGTTTGTCCATTTTTTTTTAACTGTTTATCAATAAGTTCTCCCATATGTATCATTTCAGCCATAATTATTGCAAAATTAATTAATTACTCGTTGCCGCGCTATTTGCGACTGCTATTACATTTGTTATTGATGCCATAATATAAGTTATTAGTTTATAAGCATTTACCCTATTTTTGTGTCTGGCGCAACTTCTACTTAAAAATATTTTGCAAAAGTATTATAAATTATTTAATAATCAACATTTCTAACGTGCAAAATTTGCCTAATAATCGGGCAAAATTTGCCTGTTTTTTATTCATTCTATTTTTTCTGATAACTTTTTAGAAAAGAAAGCAAAAAAATCTATTTCAAGAAATTCAGAAATACGAAAAAGTAAGTCGGTGGATATATAGTATTTTTTGAGGGATTTTCGCAAAGCGCTTGCATCACATCCTAACAAAGCGGCTAACCATTCCACTGAACGTTTTTGTTCGGTTAGATGGTTTTTAATTATTTCTCCTATATAGATTGGCGTGTTCATAAAAAAAGCGTGAAACTGTTTTTAAGCATATCCTCCTGTTTTGGCTCTGGTAAACACCTTTGTATGTAATAAGCCTAAACAATCCACGCCAAAGACGTGAACTTTCGAAACTTATCCTACCATACTGAAATTTACCAGATTTCAAACAGAAGAGAATAAGAAAAAAACTCAAATATCTGTAATATAAAATTTTACGTTTCTAACTTCATAAGTTGTATAATTTTAAATAAAGTGCAAAGATAATAAAAAAGAGAGGAAAAAAGAAAAATGGAGAAAAAATACAAAACAAGATAGATTCCTCATTTCATTTCGAAAACTGAAAACTTTTTATTCATTTTTTTCTGAAATTTGGAAAATTGAATTTTTTCAACTACTTTTGTCGCTGAAATTCACTTTAATTTTCACTTGATTTTTAAATCATAAAAATAAACACAATATACTGATAATATGGTATCGAAAGAAGAATGGAACAGCATAAAAAATCCTGTAATCAGGATTAACAAGGATTTGGACAAGTACAATGAGAAACCTGTTTTTCAGAAAAAACTTAAATTGGCTATGGAAATGTTGGCTAAATATCCACTTCCTAAAGAAATTTATGATTTTGAAATGATAACAAAATGAATTTGCCCATATATGAATTGGATGTGGGTGAATGTTTTACAACTTTCGAGTTCATCAGTCATGGACAGAAGGGCAAAATTCCCAAAATTATAACTTTTACTGAGATGATGCCATTTGTTTATAATCTCGGATTTGGAGACAAAAATTCTGAAACTGGGGAAATGGACGACCTAGCTATTTCAAATAACGGAGATACAGAAAAAGTGTTGGCTACGGTTGTTTCTGCTGTCTATGCATTTACTAAAGACAATCCTGAAAATAGGGTATATGCAATTGGAAGTACAAACGCAAGAAACAGACTTTACAGAATTGGAATTTCGAAACATTACGATGATGCAATAAAAGACTTTGACATTTTTGGTCTTCGCAATGGTGTATGGGTAAACTTTGAAAAAAATGTTGATTATTCAGCGTTTATTGTGAAAAGAAAATTGTAGTCAGCCCTTAGCAACTTGCGAAGTTTCATTTAATTACGCACCTCCCTTCTGGTAAATTTAAAATCTTAATGTTTTGTTGGTCAATTTAGAAAGTTACCTGTAATTTTTGGGGAAAGTTATTTGTTGATGTCTTTAAGTAAGTAGGTTTCGCTGTAAAAATTGGATTCGAACATTGCATATTTTATATTGTTAAGAACAACAAGCTCAAATTTCTGTTATATAAAATTTTACGTTTCTAACTTCATAAATTATTTAATTGTAGAACGATTTTTAAATAAAGTGCAAAGATAATAAAAAAGGGAGGAAAAAAGAAAAAAGAGCACTTTTTAGCTAACTTCAGATTTTCTGACCATTAGAAAACTCTACCTTCTTTTTGGTTTCTTAGACGCTAATTCTTTCTATCAAAATTTTTAGTATAGAAGAAGCATCTTTAATGTATAATATTTCAGATAGTTAGGTTGTCAGATAGTTAGGTATTTCATCAGTTCTATGAAATTCTCTTCGATAACTTTTTCATCAGGAATTGTTGTAAATGCCAACATCGGAAGTACCGACAAATATGTTTCTCTTAACGTACTCCATAAGTCGTGAAAATCTGAAATCAAAGGTGAATCTTTTATTGTCTTTGTCTGCCAACCTGTCGGTTCGTCAAATTCTTGTTGGTCGTGAATGAAAAGTTCTTGTATATCTTTCTGAAAATCAAGAGATTGAAAATATTTTGCACATTCGTCATCATTTGCCAAATAGTACAAATCGTAGAAATGTCGAATTTTACTTGTTAATTCTTTTTTAGGATTTTCTGAAAATGAAAAACGTAAAAGCGAAACGATTTTTTCAATCATTGTACGACTTTTGTCAAGTACATTTACTGAAAAAGTACCAAGATTGTACTTTTCGAGTAAGTCGGTACGGTTTAATGTCGTAAGATAATCCGATACAAAAGAGGTAATTTGTTGTTTTTGATATGGGTATGGATTTGCAAAAGTGTTAATCTCAATCAATAGTTGTCCTGATTTTACGGCGGTTTTCGTTTCCTCGCCGAGAATATTCGGATACAAATAAATAGCTTTGTAAAAGCGTGAACCTTTGCTTGTTACTCCCATAACAACTCGTTCTTCCAAATCTGTAGCCATATCTTTGGCAAGTCGTTTTATTAGCATTTTTAATTGATTGCCCGAAAAAGAATCTGCCTCAATCACTGCAATGTCAATATCTTCCGAAAAACGGTTTGTAAGTTGGATTTTCGATAATGCCGTTCCGCCTTTGAAAACGACTTTTTCGGCGTTTGGGTTTTGGGACAAACGTTGCAGCGAGCGTGTGAGCCAATAATCTTTTTCGATATAAACCTCTGAAATCGAAGTTTTTTGGGCCATATCGCGGATTATCGCAATGAACAAATCTTTATTTTCGTGCAAGTTCATACTATTCGCCATTTTGTTTTTGTTGGTAAAATATTGTTTGAAATATCTAATTTATAAGTCGTTACTCCATTTAATGATTTGTCAAGCAAAACAAGTAACGATTTATCAGCATTGTTCATTTCCAAAATAGCACCGCACAAAGCACGAACATAATCAGTATAATTTAAGGCTAAATTAGTGATTTTTGTTTGTTCTTCGGTAGTCAATCCTTTGAAAATTTGTATTAAACGTTTGCAGGCTTCGTTTGTTGTTGTAGCAGGAATGGAACGAACAAAACGAACTGCATCTAAAATTTGTAAAAAACGAAAATTTGTTTTTGTAATTTTGTTAGGTTGCAATATAAATAAACTGATGTAATTACCTCGTTTTAACGGTCGTCGGTATTTGTTTGTACCAATTTGTATACTATTGGCAATTTGCGTTGTCAACAGTAATTCGTTATAAACTGAATAACCTGTAAGATAACCGATTATTTTTCCGTCTTTTTCGATAAAATCTTTCACAATTTGATATGAAGACGGCAACAATGTACCGAACTCAGTAACTTGTGGCTTGTAAAATTTCCCTTTTGAAAGCTTGGCAATTTTGCCTTTTGCTACAAAGTTATTCAAAGTTTTCACAATGGTGTCTTGTCTTTCTACATCAATATCGAAATCGGTATAGGTAAAGACTTGTCCTTGCGGGATTTTTTTTATTTTAGATTCTATTTTATCAACGATTTTCACTTGATTTTAATTTAATTTTTCATGTTTTTTGCGTCAAAAACATGAATTTTGAATTTTCTAACATAAAATATATTTTATCACTGCAAAGATACATTATTTTCTTGTTTTCTACGCAAAAAACTTGAAGTTTTTTTGCGTTCGCGGAATAAACACGGCAAAAGCCAACTTTCTATAAAAAATATTTGCACCATTCTTCTACTTTTAAGTCATTTTTTCTTTTTATACACTTTTTCCTACAATTCTTAACTTTCAATATATCATTTAGTGGTCAGCAACTCTCCTCTTTTTTCGCTTCAAATGCACCAACGTTGTCCCAAAATGACAAATAACGCTTGTTTTTGCTCCTCTAACGATAAATCTGTCCTATTATTTTCTTTAAACCAATCATCTTTTTTACATTTTGTTCATAATTTCAATTTTCTCCCATAAATAAAATCCTTATTTTCTTTTAAAACCTTCTGCAATAATACGTTTGGCATTATTGACCACTTGTTTTATGAAGTATTTTTCACAAAAGGTTACAAAATTGGTTGAACGTGTTTTCAGAAGCATAGCATTATCCTATTTTATTGAAAAATATTTTGCAAAAGTATTATCAATTATTCAGTAATCAACATTTCTATCGGGCATAATTTGCCTGTTATTTTATTTTTTCTGATAACTTTTTAGAAAAGAAAGCAAAAAAATCTTTTTCAAGAAATTCAGAAATACGAAAAAGTAAATCGGTGGATATATAGTATTTTTTGAGGGATTTTCGCAAAGCGCTCGCATCATATCCTAACAGAGTGGCTAACCATTCTACTGAACGTTTTTGTTCGGTTAGATGATTTTTTATTATTTCTCCTATATGGATTGGCGTGTTCATAAAAAAAGCGTGAAACTATTCGCGTATTATGCTTATACATTTCTCGTGGCTCTAGTAAACCCTTTCATCCGATATAAGCACGAACAGTTCACACTCTATGAGTGTAAACTTTCGTACCCTTATTCATC
>Ga0099364_10011304_pt1 | contig 12204 bp, 6 predicted proteins | sample TergutTh196P3_FD_73070 | JGI IMG/M metagenome (GOLD analysis project Ga0099364, IMG submission 73070) | Microcerotermes parvus P3 segment gut microbial communities from Pointe-Noire, Republic of the Congo - Th196 P3 | ecosystem: Host-associated > Arthropoda: Insects > Digestive system > Gut ...
GCGAACACCGCTGATCGAACAATGGAGCATCACCATTGAACCACAAAAACTCGATTGATACTTTCTGGTGAAAGCCTTGCTCCGCCGCTTTCCGAAACCACTTGACCGCCTCCTTTTCATCGACGCTTGTGCCGTTGCCGTCTTTGTAACAATTACCAAGATTGTTTTGCGACTGTGCCCAGCCTTTTTCAGCGGCTTTCTGATACAACTTGAACGCCTTTTTCAGGTCTTTGTCCACGCCCAACAAACCATTCGCGTAACAATATCCAAGAGAGTGAAGAGCCGGAGGGCATTCTTGATCCGCCGCTTTTTGATACCACTTGAACGCCTCCTTTTCGTTCTTGTCAACGCCGCTACCCTTGGCAAGGTACTCGGCAAGAAGAGACTGCCCCAAAGCAAATCCCTGTTCGGCTGATTTCTGTGCCCATTTGAACGCTTCCTCTTTGTCTTCGTCAACACCATTGCCATTATAGTAACAGCGGGACAGTTCGTATTGGGCTTCCGCATCGCCTTGTTCTGCGGCCTCTCGATGACGTTCAAACAAGACTTTTTCAATCAAGGTATTGATATTGTCGAGAGCCTGTTGTGCCGGTTGATGATCCTGTTCGGCAGATTTTTGTAACCACTTGACCGCTTCCTCAAAGTCTTGGTCAACACCATCGCCGTCAAGATAACGAATGGCAAGGTCGAATTGTGCCAGTGGATGTCCAAGTTCCGCCGTTTTTTGACATCGAGCGAGCAAGTCTTCTATTTTATTCGCCTCAATAAGATCAAGTGCTTGTTGAGCCAACTTCTTTCCTTGCTTGGCGGCTTTTTGATACCATTTGACGGCTTCCGTCTCATCTTTGTCCACGCCATCACCACTTTCATAGCAGGCACCGAGGCCAAGCTGAGCCTCCGAGTATCCTTGTTCGGCGGCTTTTCGGAACCACTTGACGGCTTCAACCTTGTCTTCGTCAACACCTTTGCCACTATGGTAACGCACACCGAGTTCGCATTGTGCCTTTGCGTCTCCTTGTTCTGCCTTTTCTCGAAGCTCTGTGATTAAGCTCGCTTTTGCCGTTTCTTCAAAGAGATTGAGTATCTTTTGTGCTTTCTCATTTCCCTGTTCGGAAGATTTTTGTAACCATTTGAAGGCTTCGTCGATGTCCACCTCGACACCTTCGCCCTTGAAATAGCAAACGCCAAGATGAAGTTGTGCATCTTCATTGCCTTGTTCGGCAGCCTTGCGGAACCACTTGACGGCTTCTGCTTTGTTTTCGTCAACACCTTCACCGTCGTAATAACAACGAGCGAGTTGACTCTGGCCCTGTGGGTCTCCTAGTTCGGCGGCTTTCTGAAACCACTTGACCGCCTCTTTCATATCTTGAGGAACGTTCCATCCTCGCTGATAAACGGTGCCGAGAGCACATAACCCTCTCGGCTCTCCTTATTCCGCTGCCTTTCGATACCACTTGATCGCCGCCTCCATGTCTCTTTCGACCGTTCTGTAACACTCGCCAAGAATAAATTGAGCCGGAGCGAGTCCCTGTTCCGCTGCCTTTTTGACCCACTTGATTGCTTCTTGCATGTTTTCGTCAACGCCATAGCCTCGCATCAAACAGACTCCTCGGCATAGTTGAGCGGCTGATGATCCCTGATCGGCAAAGGCGGCTCCCTTCCGATAAAACTCGGCTCTCTTCTCGTCGTCTTTGGCAAAACCTTTGGCTCCAGTGGCACTGTGCATGGCGATGTACAACAACGCCGTCGGATTGTCTTTCTTAGCTTCCGCTTCCAACACGTCGCGGGGTGTGTTCCAATCAATTTTAGCGGACTGATCGTCGCCGAATGATTCGCTTGTAACGAGTCCGATACTCAGTATCAGCCAAGCCGTACCGAGTAGTAATCCGCTCAGAAAAAATTCATGCCGTTGCATGGTTTTATCTCCTTCGTTGGTTGTGCCGAAAACAGCGTCTCGGCGTTGGTTGTATTGTACGGTGTTTTATGAAAATCGCCAAGGTCAAAAGATTTTATGCCGATTGCGGTACATCGGACGGCAGTTCTTCGTCGTCCGGCAAGTGCTGTTTCATATTGCCATTGCTTCACGAAGGATACGCCTTTTCTCTTCCGTGTCGGCAACGTCCCCATCAACATGTAAGCAGTTTCTCGGCAAGTTCCAGCACGTCAACAGGCCAGAAACATTCCGGGCGAGGTCGTCGAGCGGCGGGATTGTCCGGCGAGGGACGGCAATTCAACACGGCATGACGCCATCGAGGCGGAATTGATTCAACTCCATGCACCGCACCGAGTAACGCTCCGCAGATTGCTCCGTTGGTGTCCGTGTCGCCCCCCCCGCTTACCGTTTCAATGATCGCTTGCTCAGTATCCTTCGCATGGAGCAAATGATAAAAGGCGTTTTGCAGGGCAATCAGTACCCAACCTTGCTGTGTCTTAAAATCTTCCGGTAGTACATCCTCCGCCTTTTGCAATGTTTCATAGACAGAGGGGTCGTAGAACTCCTGCCGGGCACGAATCAAAGCAAGATCGTAAAGATCATCGTGCGACAGGCCATTTGAAATCGTCGTTGCTATTGTCGTTGCATAAATCGCAACGGCTTTTTGGCAGACGGGATGCGGATGCGTCAAGCGAGAATCCTGCATTGCCCATTCAGCAACCGTATTGAGTTCAAAGCGGCTACCGTAAATACCGAGTGGGCTAATCCGCATGAGCGAACCATTGGCTTGCGACTCTTTGTTCTTGCCAAACCACCTACAGGATAGCCCCCTCATTGTAGTACCACCGCAATCAAACGGTCCCGAATCAAACCAATACCGATAGGCGTCATACACCTTTTGGGCATCAAACTTTTTCTCTTCGACGATACTTCGTGCAAGCATAAGTGCCATTTCGGTATCATCGGTTGGTTGTCCTGCGAGGGTATTCCACGCTCCACCGTTTTCCATATTTTGAACACCATCTGGATATTTATGCAGAATTGCTTCTTTCGACCAAAACTCGACCATCTGACCGAGAGCATCACCGGCACATTGACCAAGTAGGCAACCCTGAGCACGGGAGAGAATGGCGTTGTCAGGTTTCATAGTTTCTCTTGTTACAAATTTTGTTCAATAAACACTCTGCCGATTGCGACACATCGGACGGCAGTTCTTCGTCGTCCGGCAAGTGCTGTTTCATGTTGCCATTGCTTCACGAAGGATACGCCTTTTCTCTTCCGAGTCGGCAACGTCAATCGGCAAGTTGCCCTGATTGTCTTTCAAGTCGGTTCTGGCTCCGTGATTGAGCAAAAATTCCAACGCTTCAACAGGTCCATGCTTTGCAGCCCAGTGGAGCGGCGTTTCGTCGTCGGAATCAAGAGCGTGAATATCGGCTCCGGCTTCCAATAACATTACAGCAACCTCTTCGTGCCAATCCCAAATCGCCTGATGAAATGCCGTCCACCCTTTGGGGTATTTGTCGGAAGCATTAACATCCGCACCGGCATCTAATAACAGGCGACACGCTTCACGACAATGCCACGTGGTAGCACACATGAGCGGCGTTTTCCCTTTACCCTCTTTCACTTCGAGATCATTTCCTTGACGGATGAGGGTTGTAAGTGTCTCTGTATCGTTGGAGGCAGCAGCAGTATGAAGTGGATGAAAGGAATCTCCGATACACAACATTTCCATTGCTGGCTCATACCCTTGTTTTGCGGATTCTCGCAACCATTTGAGTTCCGTCTCACTGTCCTTGCTCACACCGTCTCCATTGCGGTAGCAGCGTGCAAGACAATACTGTGCCTCGCCGATCCCCTGTTCCGCCGCTTTTTGAAACCAGTTGAATGCCTCAATCTCATTCTTTTCAATGCCGAAAACGTTTCTGTAACAAATACCGAGATAGAATTGTGCCCCCGCATGTCCCTGTTCCGCGGCCTTTCGCCACCATTTGACGGCCTCTGCCTTGTCTTCGTCAACTCCCTCGCCGCTGTAGTAGTGAAAACCGAGTCGATACTGACAATACGGTTCACCTTGTTCCGCTATATGTTTATCGAAGTTGAAAATGACCTGCTTCGCCGATTCGCATCCCTGACCGGCGGATCGTTCCAACCATTTCATTGCCTCATCTATATCATGTTCAACTCCATCGCCGTTGAGGTAAAGCACACCAAGAAGACACTGGGCTTCAGCATTGCCCATTTCCGCTGATTTTTCGATCCATTGCACCGCCAGCCCTTTGTCCACATCAACGCCGTCGCCGTTGTAAAAACATCTGCCAATGTGCAACTGGAAATCGGGATCAATGTCAGCAAGTGCCTGCATTGCCGGTGGCTGCCCTTGATCGTATGCTTTGCGAAACCAGCGTATGGCTTCCGCCCGATCTATTTCCACGCCGTACCCTTCAAGATATGCCACGCCGAGATAATACGAAGCCTCGCTGAATACTTCGGTATGTTCACGGAACCAATGGATCGCCTGTTGGAACCATTTGTCTGCTTGTTGGTCATCCTTCTCAACGTATTGCCCGGCGGCGTAGAACTTGCCGAGTTGAAACTGTGATACTCCGTACCCCCCTTCGGCCCCCTTGCGATGAAATTTAACTGCCTCGTCCATGTTCTGCTCAACACCTTGACCGTGTGCATAACAAACGCCGAGACTGTAAAATGCCTCTGCTAAACCTTGTTCGGCGGCAATGCGGAACCATTTCACGGCTTCGTCAAAGTCCTGTTCGACACCAAAGGCATTGATGTAACAATTTCCAAGGTTGCGTGCCGCCAGAGCATATCCCAATTCCGCTGCTCGTCGATACAGCCGGACGGTTTCTTTTTTGTCTTCGGAAAGACCTCCCTCGCCAGTGAGATACCAGACACCAAGATTGTAGAGAGCCACTGGATGATCTTGCTCGGCGGCTTTTCGCATCCACTTGACCGCTTCCTCTTGGTTTTGTTCGACCCCATCGCCGGTTGCATAACGGAGGGCAAGGTCAAACTGTGCCTCTGCATCTCCACGCTCTGCCGCTTCGCGGATTTGGGCGATTTTTGCCTCGTTTATTCTGCCTTCAAAATCGTCGAGTGATCGCTGTGCTTCTGCATGTCCCTGTTCTGCGGCGACTTTTAGCCACTTAATTGCCTCTTTTCTATCGACGTTGACACCGAATCCATTTACGTAGCAACCGGCAAGTTTGTATTGAGCCTTTGCGTCGCCCCCTTCCGCCGCTTTTTGTATCCACTGTATTGCCATTTTGTCATCCCTGTCAACGCCTTCACCGGCAGCAAAACAAATGCCGAGATTAAACTGAGCCTCTGCAAGTCCTTGCTCCGCTGCTTTTTGCCACCACTTGGCAGCCTCCTTCATGTCTTGCTCCACTCCTTCGCCATAACGGTAACGTAGGGCAAGGTTATATTGTCCCCCAGCTTCTCCTCGTTCCGCCGCCTCTCGAAACCATTTGACCGCCTCTTGAATATCCGTATCAACACCCAGACCGTCGAAAAAACAATAGCCGAGGCTAGACATGGCTCCCGCGTGTCCTTGTTCGGCGGCTTTTCGGAGCCAGTTAACCGCCTCCTTCACGTCTTTGACAACAGTCTCGCCTTCAAAATAGCGATGCCCCAAAGCGTACTGTGCTTCGGCATTTCCACGCTCCGCCTCTACTCGGAGCAGTGCGAGTAAATTCGGCATGTGATTTTCCAAGTGGTCGAGCAGTTGCTGTGCCCATTCATATCCTTGTTCGGCAGCTTTACGGAACCATTTTATTGCTTCCGTCTCATCTACATCAACACCTTCGCCTTGGAGAAAACACTCTCCAAGCTGATATTGGGCATGACCAAATCCTTGTTCGGCAGATTTTCGCAACCATTTGATTGCCTCCTGCTTGTCCTCTGTAACCCCTATCCCGCTGTGATAACAATTGGCAAGGGAATATTGAGCAAGAGGATTTTCCTGGTCCGCAGCTTTTTGGAACCACCTGAACGCTTCTTTACCATCCCTGTCAACACCTTCACCTTTTTCATAATAGGCACCGAGATAACACTGTGCTTCCGCATGTCCTTGTTCGGCTGCTTTTTTGCACCATTTTACCGCTTCGACTTTATCTTCGTCGAGTCCTCCGCCGTAGCAGTGGCGTGAAAGATCGAACTGTGCCTGTGGATGTCCAAGTTCTGCGGCTTTTTGACACTGCATGAGCAAGTCCCCTGTGCTCCTTGCTTCAATCAAGTCAAGCGATTGTCGAGCCTGCTCATGCCCCTGCTCGGCGGCTTTTTGATACCATTTGACGGCTTCCTGCATGTCCCTGTCAACACCTTCCCCCCCCTCGTAACAAGCCCCCAAATAACGCTGTGCTTCCGCATATCCCTGTTCGGCAGATATTTTTAACCACTTAATCGCCTCTGTCTTATTTTGGGCAACGTCAGAGCCGGAGAAGTAACAACGAAAGAGCACATACGCTGCGTACGCCGCCTCTGGGCTCTCTTGCTCGGCGGATTTGTGCAACCACTCAATTCCTTTCGTTGCATCTCTTTCAAGTCCATCACCGGCAAGGTAATGAATGCCAAGACGAGTTTGGGCTCCTGCGTTTCCTCCCTCGGCAGCCAGTCTGAACCACTTGAAGGCTTCGGTTCTATCTTCGGCAACCCCTTCACCAAACAAGTAACAATTACCAAGACGATTCTGTGCTTCGGCATCTCCTTGTTCCGCCGCCACGTATGCTGTTTGATATGTGAATAATTCACGAAGCCCCGTGAGCATTTCTTGGGCCTGTCTAAATCCTTGTTCGGCGGCTTTTTCCAACCAATTTATACCGTTTTTAGCGTCCATCTCAACCACTTCACCTCGGAGGTAGCATTGACCGAGAGCGGTTTGTGCCAGCGGCTCTCCTTGTTCGGCGGCATCACGGAGCCACTTGATTGCTTCTTGCGAGTCCTTCTCAACGCCTTCACCATAGAGATAGCATTGACCGATGGAAGTATGTGCGGGAATAAAGTTTTGTTCGACTGCCATGCGAATCCATTTGACCGCTTCGTGAGCATCTTTATCAACGCCGTATCCGTTTTTATAGCAAATTCCGCGACAAAATTGAGCGGCAGGCAAGCCTTGATCTGCAAATGCCGCCGCCTTTTGGCAGAACCCGCTTCTTTTCGCTTCGTTTTCCTCGAAGCCATTGTTCCCGAAAGCCGAGTGGATGGCCATGTAGCAAAACGCTTCAGGATTGCCCTTCTCGGATTCCTGTTCCAAGACATTGCGGGGAGTATTCCAGTCGATTCTAACAGGTTCACTAACTGTCACGCTATTATCTCCTTGTTTGTTGTGCCGTTGTCTCCAAAGAGCCTCGGCATTGTTCACATTCTACATCGAGCTGCCAAAATCGCAACGGTCAGTTGACACGAAACTTACTGTCACAATTTCGGCAGCGGACTCTTTCGGCGTCGCTACGGATTTTCATTCGATTGCCGCAGTTCGGACACGTTCCACGGTACGAATCGTCTTCCTCATAGAAAATGAACTCGTCAAGAAACAGAGGATCGGGGCCGTTTTCGAAATCATCATCGTAAAACGAACTCATTGGACCGAAACCAAATGGCGACATGGGATTCTCCTTCTCAAGTTCAATCGAGAAAACCAACCAGTTCTTGTGAACGTAATTGCCCCGCGGGTCGTTGCGTTGCAGGCTTCGCCGTCATCACCTGTTTGACCAGTTCAACGAATTCCTGACGGTATTTGTCATCACCGGGTTTGGCAAGTTCTAATACGGTATCCCAATTTCCGTCGCCGGAATAGCAACTGTCACGGAGCAACATTCCGAACAAGGCAACGGCAGCGGCAAATTCGAAATCGCTTGACATTGCAACCGTTTCAGCAGACACCGGCGTTTCCAACAGGTCGCTCTTGTCGCCGTCGGGCGCCTTGTAACGCAATTTGACGAACATTAATTCGTCGTTATGATCGTTCGCCGCGTCAGCACCCCGCAGGGCGGGGCGGCTAACATCGTCATACCGTGACTTATCCACATCGCCCGGAATACGCCCACCGACAGGAACGATCTCGTACAATGCCGTTACGGAATGGCCCGCTCCAATGTCTCCGGCGGAAACTTTATCGTTATGAAAATCCTCGTCTCGCATCTTGCGATTTTCGTAACCAAGTAACCGATACGCCGCAACCCGATTCGGATTGAAGTCAATCTGAATCTTAACATCCTTCGCAATCGTAATCAGCGTTCCCGTCAAACCGGCTATCAGCAACTTTCTGGCTTCGTCGATGGTATCAATGTAACCGTAATTGCCCTTTCCCTTGGTGGAAAGAATCTTGAGCATCCGATCATTGTGATTGCCCATTCCGAAGCCGAGAACCGTCAGAAAAACGCCGCTCTTCGCTTTCTTTTCGATCAGTTTTTGTAACGCTTCATCACTGGTTGCACCGACATTGAAGTCTCCGTCGGTACAAAGAATGACACGGTTTTGACCTGCCTTCGTAAAGTTCTTTTTCGCCAACTTGTACGCTTCTTGAATACCGCCGGCGCCATACGTACAGCCGCCTGCGGAGAGTTCGTCGATAGAGTCGATGATCGCCCGCTTTTCTCGTCCGGAAATCGACGGCAACAACACACGGGTATTATCGGCGTAAGTTACAATGCCGACACGATCATGTTCCGTGAGCATTTCAGTCAGTTCGGTCATTGCCTGTTTGACGAGCGGCAACCGGTTGCCCCCTCCCATTGAGCCGGAAACGTCGATGAGAAACACGAGATTTACCGGCGGACGATCATCCTGCGGAAACTCTTTGCCTTTGAGTGCGATCCGTGCCAACAGGTTCGATGAGTTCCACGGACACACTGCAACGTCAGTATAAGTCGCAAATGGCGTGCCGTCCGGTTTGTCGTCGGTTGGCGGAGCATAATTGTAATCGAAATAGTTGATAAGCTCTTCGAGCCTTACGGCGTCGGCGGGCGGACGTTGATTTTGTTCCGTGAGATAACGTCGCATGACGGAATACGATGCCGTATCCACATCGACCGAAAAGGTCGAAAACGGTGCATTCTCCGGTCGCAGAAACTCGTTTTCGACGAACTCTGAATAACGTGGGGTCGATGGCCAATCGTAATCGCCGTAATTACGGAGCAGATTAAGAGCTTCAGGAGTCAACGCAAAATCCGGGCCGTTGTCCAGAAAACCGGCTAACTCTTGACTTCGACGCGGCTGCTGAAGTTTTCGGATGGCCTTCGCTTCGACTTGGCGAATTCGGTCTTGTGTGACCTTAAAGATATGCCCGACTTCCTCCAGCGTGTACATATTCCCATCGCCGAGACCGTACCGCAACTTGATAATCTCGCGTTCTCGATAACTCAAACTCTTGAGAACCTTGGCGATTTTGGCTCGTAGCATTTTCTGCGTTGTCAGGGAAGCGGTGGCGCCTTCAGGCAACAGGTCGCCGAAATGGGTATCCTCACTGTTTCCAACCGGACTGCTTAGGTTGATCGGGTGACGGTTCATTGCCATTATCCGTGCAGTTTCATCAACGGAAGTTTGTGCAATGGCGGCAATTTCATCGTTGGTCGGTTGGCGTCCGTATTCTTGCAACAGATTCCGAGAAATATTCCGCATCTTCGACATCGTTTCGACCATGTGGACGGGAATGCGGACCGTTCTCGCTTGACTGGCAACGGCACGGGTAATCGATTGGCGAATCCACCACGTTGCGTAGGTGCCAAACTTGAAGCCGCGTCGATGCTCGAATTTCTCGACCGCCCTCATCAGACCAGCGTTGCCTTCCTGAATCAGATCAAGGAAACTGAGTCCCCGGTTTCGGTATTTTTTCGCAATCAAAACAACAAGCCGCAGGTTGCCTTCGGAAAGACCACGCTTGGCATCCTGATACTGTTTGAAGAGTTCCTTGACCGTTTTGACTCGGCATCGAAAACTGGTCGGCGTTTCCTGCATAAGTTGCAGAGTATTACGGAATTCATCCTGCCACATCCGACGTTCGGCGTCCGGACGTCCGGCGGCACGGTGTGCTTTAATCCGAATTCTTAATTCGTCCACCCGACGACTGAATTCTTCCAGCGTGGAAAGCATTGATTCGATTCGTTGCGTTCGCAGTCCGAGTTCATTGACCAGCCGAGCACAACGACGCAGACTCCGCCTCAGCCGACGCCAAGCGATTCGCCGTTCTTCTTCACTGCGTGATTTGCTCGTTGCAATCCGGTAATCCTTCCGATTTCGTCGGATCATTTTCTCCAGTAAACGAAGGTTGTGAGGAAATCGAGCACGGATTTGTTTCTCTGTATGGATGGCCGTCGCGGAAATCTGAATGTTCCTATCAAGGGGCAGTTCATTCCGATGAATCCGGCGGAGTGTCCGTACAGCGTGTTCGCATACATAAGCAAATTCAAGCAGCTTGGTATGGAACTTTTGCCGAGTGCTCGCAATCTGCTTGGCCAGTGTGATCTCCCGTTGCCGGGTCAAAATGGGGAGTTCTCCCAACTGTTTGAGGTACATATTCACGGAATCATCAGCCCAGATACCGTCCGCCTCCAAGTGGAGGGACTCTTCATCAATGAAGGATTCTTCGTCAATGAGGATGATTTCTTCGTCTTCAGCCTCCATCGGCAACGGCTCCTCCTGAAGGTATTTGATGAGCATATCGACGATTTGTCGAATTTCGTCGACGATGCGTTTCAGTTCGGGATCGGCGTCGATGGCCTTTTGGATTTTCTCCGCTTCGCGTTCGGACAGTTCGCCGAGAACGAAAGCGACAAGTTTGGTGGTATCGTATGTCATTGTATTATTGTATTGGTTAATCGTTCTGCGGTGAGAGCAATTCTTTTCGCAGTTTTTCAATGGCGTCGCGTAACAGCCAAGCGACGGTCGTGGTAGGCTCTTTGATCGTTTTCGCAATTTCGGCGTAGGTCAGGTCTTCTTGAAATTTCAAGCGGATGGCTTCCCGATGACGCGGCGAAAGATCATTGAGTTTGTCGTGTAACATTTTGATTTGTTCCTTTTGTTCCGCCTGATGAAGCGGTCGGAAGCGTGTTGACTTGTCCGGAAAGTCGGTCAGCACTTCCGTTGGCCCTCGACAGGCACGTTCTCGAAAGTAATCAATCACCAGATTCCGTGCGGTGCGGTACGCCCACGCCCGTTCGTTGCGAATGGATTTTTGCTTCTGTCGTCGCAGAAAGACTTCCTGCGTAACGTCATCTGCAAGTCCCACATCGCCGAGTAGCCGCCAAACGTACCGTCGTACTGCTTGGTATAGAGGGTCTGAAGTCATAAAGGGAGTAGTTGGGGAGGCTCCATGAACATCCTAGACGGACCAGCGGCGAAAGTGATAGTAACTTTTCCGGAATTTTTCCAAAATTTTTGAGACCGCTCGATTATTTCGATGGAACCGGGACCTGCCGGGTTTTCAAGATCGTCGCCATAGAACTCGCCCATCGGATCAAAACCGAACAGGGCATGATTCTGCTTTTCTTTCAAAATTCCAACCCCGGCAGAGCGTCGATAATTTTAACACTTTCGACGCTCAGTGTCACGATACGTTTGACAAGATCGACGATGTAGCGTTCGTCGTTGTGCTCGCGGCACCAGTCGTTCGGGTCTTTGGTGATGCGGCTTTCTTTGTCCGTCTTGACTTGGTATTGGTCCATGATCCACCCCAATGCTGATTTGCCGTTGACGATGTATTGGTATGTTTCCGGTGGAATGCCGTCGAGCGTCAGACTGTCGTTGTAGAGAATGGTCCGCCCCTTGTCTTGTTTCGGCGGGAATTTCATTTTTGTTACTTTGAAATTCGGCTTCGATCCCGTCGTAATTTCCTTGAGTGGATACGGCTTAAGCGTTTCGTAATTGACATGCAGGTCGCCGAGTTCACGGCCTGCCTTGGAAAACGTCCAAAAATCGTCCACCAGAGGAATACAGGGTAACTGTCTGCTTAAATATGCAGCAAAATGCTCTCGATAACTGCGGCTGTGGAGAATGCCGTAGACGTAATAGAAAATGTCTTCTTTGCCGATCTTTCGGTCGCCATAACGTTCCCGGAACTTTTGCAGCATGGCGTCTGAAATGTTTTCTCGGCGGCCATATTGCCCACTCTGTCCCCCCGATTCTCTATTTCCCAACAAACCGGGGCTGCCCTTTGCCTCTTCGTAGGTGTAGAGAGGGAAACATTGACTTGCACCAAACAAGTGTAAGTCCGGTAGCGCTTTCGTTATTAACACGCTAAAATCTGCTTTTCCGCC
>Ga0099364_10011305_pt1 | contig 12204 bp, 8 predicted proteins | sample TergutTh196P3_FD_73070 | JGI IMG/M metagenome (GOLD analysis project Ga0099364, IMG submission 73070) | Microcerotermes parvus P3 segment gut microbial communities from Pointe-Noire, Republic of the Congo - Th196 P3 | ecosystem: Host-associated > Arthropoda: Insects > Digestive system > Gut ...
GATATTTATTGGCGTGGTAGTATTAGGGCTGTTTTCGCTGCAGCGACTGTCTATTGACCTAATGCCCGAAATGGAAATACCGTTTATCAGTGTTATGACGGCGTATCCGGGCGCAAGCGCGGCAGACGTGGAAACAAATGTAACGCGACCGTTGGAAGATAATCTCAACACGGTCAGCAACTTAAAGAGAATAACCTCTATCTCTAACGAAAACTTTTCGATGGTAGCGTTGGATTTCGAGTGGGGCGTAAATTTAGACGAGGCTACAAACGAGGTTCGCGACGTGATTTCGCGCGTTGAAGGCTCGTTGCCCGACGCTGTGGAACGTCCAGCGATTTTCAAATTGGACATGACTATGATACCCATACTCTATCTAACGGTCACAGCCGAAGAGAGTTATCCGGCATTGTCAAAAATGCTCGAAGACGCGATTGTCAACCCGCTCAACCGCATTGACGGCGTTGGAAGCGTGAGTATTACGGGCGCCGTAACGCGCGAAGTGCAGGTAAACCTCGACCCCGTGCGAATGGACGCTTTTAACCTCACAATCGAGCAAATCGGGCAGGTCATAGCAACCGAAAATATGAATATTCCCGCAGGCACGATGGATATTGGCTCGGGAACGTTTTCGGTGCGTTCGGAAGGCGAATTTCGCACGAGCGACGAACTGAAACGGTTAGTAGTCAGTCGTCTTGGCGGTAATACAGTGTTTTTGAACGATGTAGCCGAAGTCAAAGACACTATCCGCAAAGCCACCAGCGAACAACTTGTGGACGGCAGAGTTGGCGTGACGATTATGATACAAAAGCAGTCGGGCGGAAACTCGGTGGCGGTATCGAATGCGGTGTTGGCTGAATTGCCTAATTTAACGCGAAATCTGCCACACGACGTAAAAGTGGACGTGTTGATGGATACGTCGGAATATATTCAGGACAGCATCAACTCGCTCACAGAAACGGTTATGTATGCGTTTATCTTTGTGATATTGGTCGTTTTGTTCTTTTTGGGACGCTGGCGGGCAACGTTTATCATCTGTATGACAATTCCAATCTCGCTCATCGCAGGTTTTATTTACCTTTTTGCAACTGGCAGTTCGCTGAATATCATTTCGTTAAGTTCGCTTGCAATAGCCATAGGAATGGTGGTGGACGATGCTATTGTGGTTTTGGAAAACATCACCAAACACATCGAACGCGGCAGTTCGCCACGCGAAGCGTCAATCTACGGCACAAACGAGGTATGGTTAGCCGTTATCGCCACAACGCTAACTATCATAGCCGTATTTTTCCCCTTAACGCTCGTGGGCGGCATGGCGGGCATCATGTTCAAGCAGTTGGGCTGGATGATATGTATCGTAACAACTGTTTCTACGGTCGTTGCTATTACCCTGACGCCGATGCTTTCCGCAAAACTCCTTTCGTTTCAGGCAAAACATACCTACAAGGGTTTGGGCATGATATTCAAGCCAATAGACCGTTTCCTTGACAAATTGGACGACGGTTATGCGAAAGTTTTGACATGGTCGGTGCGCCATCGTACTGTATTACTGATAACTACGTTCTCAATATTCTTATCAAGTCTGTTATTACTGACTTTGGTACCTGTTGAATTTATGCCCGAAAGCGACCAGGGACAACTCACAGTCAACATCGAACTTGAGCAGGGGCGCGGATTGGACTACACGCGCGGCGTAACCGCCGAAATAATAGACTACATTCAGACGAATTATCCTGAAATAGAACGTATTTCGTCAACATCGGGCAGCGGCGAGGGACTTGCAAATTTGATGGGCGGCGCTTCGGGCAGTCACGCTATCAGCCTGACGTTACGCGCTGTAGACCGCGCCGACCGCGACCGTGACGTTTTCGAGATGGCAGACGCGATGCGCGATAAATTCGACACGATGCCCGAAATCGTTAAATACTCCGTTGGCACAGGCAACGCCGGCTTTGGCGGAAGCGGAATAGAGGTAAAAATTTTCGGACACGATTTTGAAGTTACCGAAGCGCTGGCGCGTGATTATCTTGCTAAATTCGGCGACATAGACGGTGTTCGCGACCTTCAAATAACGCGCGGCGATATGCAGGCGGAATACCGCATCATCTACGACCGCGAAAAACTTGCCCTCTACGGCTTGAATACTGCCACCGTTTCGACTTTCGTGCGAAACCGTATCAACGGACTTGTAGCAAGCAAATACCGCGAAGACGGCGACGAATACGAAATTGTAGTGCGCTATGCCGAAGAGCATCGTCGCTCGCTCGAAGACATTGAGAATATCAGGCTTTACGGCTCGTCGGGGCAGATGATACGTTTGAAGGACGTGGGCGAGATAGTCGAGTTTTTCAGTCCGCCGTCCATTCAACGCGAAGACCGTCAGCGTGTTGTAACCGTAACGATGGCTCTTTCGGGCGTTGCATTGGGTACGGTAGTAACCGAAATCAACGGTATAATAGCCGAAACCGAACTGCCGCAGGGCGTATCCGTTATTCTTGGCGGCGCCGCCGCAGACCAGCAAGAAGCCTTTGGCGACCTCTTTACGTTGCTGATACTGATAGTGTTATTGGTTTACATCGTGATGGCAACGCAGTTTGAGAGCCTTCTCATGCCGTTTATCATCATGTTTATCTTGCCGTTTGCGTTCACAGGCGTATTTGTGGCGTTGTTCATAACAGGCACGCCGTTAGGAATGTTGGCGTTGATAGGCGCAATAATGCTCGTCGGGATTGTTGTAAAGAACGGTATTGTAATGGTGGATTTCACTAACCTCTTGCGTGAGCGCGGATTATCGGTCAATCAAGCCGTCATACAGGCAGGCAAATCGCGTCTGCGCCCCGTCTTAATGACCTCGCTAACAACCATTTTGGGTATGTTCCCATTAGCGCTCGGCATCGGCGAAGGCTCTGAAATGTGGCAACCAATGGGTATAGCCGTAATCGGCGGCTTGACGATGTCCACGCTACTGACGTTGGTAGTGCTACCTGTTGTATATTCTGTATTTTGCAGCAGAATGTTGAAACGGCAACGAAGACGACAGATAATTGATGATAATGAGTGACAAGTCGGCAGTCGGTAGTCGTTAGTCTGTAGCGCTTTGCTAACGACTAATGACTAACGACTAATGACTAAATTAAAAATAATTAAAAATCAAAAAATAAATCAATATGAATAAAGCAGTTTTTATAGCCTATAATCAGGCTCTTACAGAGGCGGTCAGCAGCATTCTCGACCGCAACGGCATCAGAGGTTTTACCAAATGGGCAGACGCTCAAGGACGCGGCACACACGGCGGCGAGCCTCACTTCGGCACCCACACGTGGCCCGCCATGAACTCGGCAATACTCGCCATTATCGAACACGAAAAGGTTGAGCCATTGTTGGAAAGTCTTAAAAAATTGGACGCAAGGGCGGAGCAGCAAGGGTTGCGGGCGTTTGTGTGGAACATTGAAGGAATGATATAATAATTGTAAATTAAAAAATTTTAGTACGATGAAAAAGATTATTATAAGTCTATCAATCAGCATTTTGACAGTGTGCGGCATATATGCGCAGGATGTCAAATTTGGAGTTCGCGGCGGGTTAAACCTGCCCAATATTATGGCAGGCGGCACGAATACGCCTGTCAGCGAAGGCTACAGTTCGCGGCTTGCCGGGGGTTTTGGGCTTTTTACAGAGTTGCAGGTTAATCCCGCTTTTTCTTTGCGTTTGGGCGTGGAATACAGCGGATTGGGCGGCAAAAAAGACGGTATGCAAGCGTTGCCGTCAATGCGGCTTTTGACCGAAATGATGAGCAGCAATATCAGCATGGCGGGAATGACGCCCGAACAGGAAATGGCGATGGGCGTTCTCGCTACAGCGTTGCCGCAGTATTATTACGCCGACGTGAAAAACACCGCCAAATTCGACTATATCGTGATACCGATGTTGGCGCAATACGGTTGGGACATAGGGCAAACACCTTGGCGCGTGTACGTTAATGCGGGACCCTTCGTATCGTTCGTTCTGACGGGCAAACAGGCTACAAGCGGCAACAGCCGACTGTTTTCTGACGCTTCGTCAATAACTACCCTATGGGCAAATATCCCCGACATCGTGACGCTTGGCGAGTTTCCCATACCAAAGGCGTTAGTTGGAAGTCAGTTTCCCGAAATTCAGGCAACGTTGGACGGACAGGTAGAATTTGGCGAAACCAACATCACAGGCGAGTTGCGGAGTACGAATTTCGGCGTTACCGGCAACGTTGGTATCCGCTATCAGCGCGGGCGCAACTACTTTTTTCTTGAGGCGGGCGGCAATTACGGCTTCATAACCGTTCAAAACGACGACGCCAACGGCAGTAACCGTCTTGGCGCGGCTTCGGTAATGTTAGGGTATTCGTTTTCTTTGTTTTGAAAAATAATTGATAAATCTTTTGCAAACGGCGGCATCATAGCCGCTGCCGACGACAAAAAAAATATGATGAAGCGCACTATTGAAAGTCTTCGCGGTTTTACCGAAGACTGTTTGAACGGCGCAAAAGAGAAGGGTATAATTTACGGTGTTGGCGCATGGAATATCGGCGATATTAAACAACTGTCCGCAATGCAGGAAGCATACGAAATGGGGAAGAATGTTTAAATGCTATCAAGTTGAATATCAGTAATGAAAAACACCACAATCCAAATGAGCCGCAAAACAAAATTATTTGAGCCGCAAAACAAAATCTATATAAAAACTTTTGCCTAATTTTGCGGCGTCAAATTTCTTAAATTTATCATGGAACGAAGAAAATTTTTAAATACAGTTGGAGCGGCAACTCTGGCAGTAGTTGCAGGGAAAATAGGCGCTTGTAACTCAACCGATACTGAAGACCCTAATGAAGACGACAGTTCCGAAAAGTCTAAAGTCTTTATCACAAAGGAAATCAATCCGTTGGGACTGATGACTGTTTATCAGGCTTTGGAACGGACTTTGCCCGAAAAGGTGGCAGTAAAGATTAGCACGGGCGAACCCGGTGGGCATTACTTTCTTTCGCCCGCTCTGATTAAAGATTTGGTACAATCGGTAGACGGTACGCTTGTGGAGTGCAATACTGCTTACGGCGGTCCTCGCGCCACTACCGCCCGACATAGACAAGTGGCGGCAGAACACGGTTTTACAGACATTGCGCCCGTTGATATTATGGACGAAAACGGACACATAAGTTTGCCGTTTGCAAACGGAAAAATTATAAAAGAAAATTTTGTAGGCTCAAATTTTGCCAATTACCAATCGCTTATTGTACTTTCCCATTTCAAGGGTCATCAGATGGGCGGCTTTGGCGGCGCAATCAAAAATATTTCAATCGGTATAGCCTCATCTTCGGGCAAATGCTGGATACACAGCGGCGGCAGAAGCATGACAAGTATAGGAGGAGGCTCTCAAAACGCCTTCCTTGAAGCGATGGCTGATGCAACAGGGTCAATAATCAATAGCATGGAAGACAATATTTTATACATAAACGTAATGAATAATTTGTCGGTTGATTGCGATTGCGTTAGTCGCCCTGCGCCTCCCGAATTAGCAGACATCGGCATACTTTCGTCGCTCGACCCCGTTGCGCTCGACAAAGCCTGTGTAGATTTGATTTATGCCGCTGACGCCCGTCGTAGCGCATCGTTGCGGCAACGTATCGAAGCAAGGAACGGTTTACTAACCCTAAATCATGCCGCCTCCCTTAAACTTGGCAATTTGCAGTATGAATTGATTGATATAGACGAAATAACATAAAAACAAAGTAAAAATGAATGTATTTTATATAAAGATATGACTGTAAAAAAAGTAAAAATACTTAAACCACAAGCCGTTAAGATACTGAAGATGGTACACATTTTGTCCTCGTTAACTTGGGTAGTTGGCTGTATTGCGCTTACTATATTGATGTTCATCACTTTTCCTAAAACGGGCGACGAACTTTACATGCGTTCAGTAGTCTTGAAAATAGTAGACGACTATTTGATTATTGCCGGCATCGTTACTTCCATACTCACAGGATTAGTGTACTCTATCTGGACAAATTGGGGTTTTTTCAAACATCGTTGGATTATCGTAAAGTGGATAATGGCAATAATGCAAGCCACTTTTGGCGGAGTTGTACTGGGACGTGTTATAAATGAGAATGTTATCATAGCAAATAATCTTCGCGATGCAGCGCTGACAGACCCTGTTTTTCTGCAAAACATGCGGATATTGGAAATATTTAGTCCCCCATACGCCGTCTTAACTATTTTTCTTATATTTGTATCAGTTCAAAAACCTTGGAAAAAGAAAAAAGCAAGTCAGTCGGAAACATAGCGCAAATGAATGAGCCGCACAGCAAGGCACAGCAAGATAATTTGTGCCGCACAGCAAACTTTTGTGTATCTTTGCGCCGTTTTTACGTACATTCAAAAAAACAAATATGATTGAATATAAATCGGCAGCAGACCGAATTGGAACAGAGCCTATCGGGCGTTTATTATTGAAATTCTCAATTCCGGCAATAATAGGAATGTTGGTAAACGCTATTTACAATATTGTAGATAGAATTTATTTAGGACAAGGCGTTGACGAATTGGCTATAGCAGGCGTTGGAATTGTTTTGCCTGTAATGATGATTATTCAGGCTGTTTCGATGCTTGTTGGCATAGGCGCTAATTCGCTTTTTTCAATCCGTCTTGGCGAGGGACGTTCCGATGAAGTCGAAAAAATCATGGGTCACGCCTTCGCGCTTCTTTTTCTGTTACCTGCCGTGTGCATAATTGTTTGCTTGATTTTCATGGAGCCTATTTTACGCGACATTATGAAGGTAAGCGACCAAGTTTATCCATACGCATACAGTTATTTACGCATCATTTTATATGGGTCTATTTTTGCCGCAATGAGCCCCGGTCTAACGCATTTCATACGTTCAGACGGACATCCAAAAACTTCAATGCTGGTTCAGATTATTGGCGCTGCAACAAATATTATTCTTGACCCGATTTTTATTTTCACTTTCAATTTGGGCGTTGCAGGCGCGGCATGGGCAACTGCTATATCGCAATTCGTATCGTTTGTTTTCGTTTTGGGTTATTTTTCTTCAAAATGGACACGGTTGAGATTTCGTATTAAACACATGCGGTTAAACGCAAAATTGACAGGCAGCATTTTAGCAATCGGTTTAGCGCCCTTTATTATGCAGTTTTCCATGAGCCTTGTAGGCGTTATGCAAAATGCGGTAATTATTCAATATGGCGGCGACCAAGCGCTTACCGCTATGACAATATTCTTCAGTTTGCTTACTATTATTATTATGCCGCTTATGGGAATAGGACAAGGGGCGCAGCCAATAATCGGGTATAATTACGGTGCAAAACAGTATAACCGCGTTAAAAAATGTTTTAACTATTCGGTTTTCGCCTCTACGCTTGTTCTTACCGTTGGATTTATTGTAACGCAGTTTGCCCCCGGATTTTGTTTTTCCTTGTTTAGCAAAGATACCGGCTCTTTGCGCGAACTTGGAATTTTGACCATGAAAATATGTACGACCGCTTTCCCAATTATAGCGATACAGATGATGGGCGGTCAATTATTTCAGGCTATTGGAAAACCCGTAGAAGGCGCTATTTTGAGCCTTTCACGGCAAATAATATTTTTTATCCCTGCGCTTTTATTTTTGCCGCTTCTCTTTGGCAAAGCCGGTTTACTCCATATTTATGGCGTATATTGGGCTTTTCCCATATCTGATTTTTTATCCGCAGTACTATCGGCGATTTTTATTTTTCGGGAATTTAGAAAATGGAAAGGACTTGAGAAAAAAGGCGCTGAAATCAACTATATCAAGTTGAATATCAGCAGCAAAAGCGCCACACAATCTAAATGAGCCGCACAACAAAATTCATGTAAAAACATTTTCGTAATTTTGCGGCGCCGCCGAAGCGTCAGAGAGAACAAAAAGCAAACGACAATGATTACAAAAAATCTTATTATTTTCCTATTCCCTCATTCCCTGCATGATACCGCTTTCAGTATCAGTATTTTCAAACAGTTTTCTACCGCCTCTGAATTGTTTTCCGTAATTCAGGTTGAAACTCAATCTAATGGCATAAGCCGTTGTGTTTGTGGTGTGGATTGTTGAACTGACCGGATTGAGCGCCGCCCAACTTTCATGTTCCGTTTTGTATTCTCTCATAAAAGGATTGAGAATGCCCAGCATCAGCGACCATTACGCTGTGCCTGCGGTAACTTGCAAGCCGCGCATTCCGGGAAGGTAACGTTGTGCCGAAATTGTCGGCACAACGAAACACAACGCGGTTATTGAAATAATGATAATCCTTACAACCCATCAAATTTCAGTCTCATTTTCAATAACTTTTGCCCTACGCTTTTATTTTCTCCCTAATCCCGTGCAAAACACAATACACCGCCGGCACAACCACCAACGTCAGCAGCATCGAACTTGTCAATCCCCCGATTATTACCCATGCCATTCCGTTTTTTATTTCGGCGGCGTTGCCGGCAGCGAGGGCTATGGGCAACATGCCGCAAATTGTGGAAACGGTAGTCATCAGGATAGGGCGCAGGCGTTCTTTTCCCGCTTCTATCAGGGCGTTGACGATGTCCATGCCTTCTGCTTGGCGCTTGTGGTTGGCGAAATCTACCAGCAAAATCGCGTTTTTGGAAACAATGCCTATGAGAACAATTATTCCGATAATCGAAAACAGGTTTAACGTACTCATTGTTAGCGCCAAAGCCAGCAATGCGCCGATGATTGACAGCGGAACGGAAAACAGCACTATGACAGGGTCGAGCAAATTGTTGTAAAGCACAACCATAATCAAATATATCAGCACGATGGCGGATAAAAACGCCATTCCCAAAGTACCGAACGCCGCGTCTTGCTGCTCCAACATTCCGGCGGGTCTAACCGTTATGCCGTCGGGAATTATGTCGGCTATAGCGTTCTGAATTTCAGCGCCTACCGTGCTTGCGGGACGACCGACAACGTTAGAATTTACCGTAATTGACGACATACGGTCGGTGCGCTCCAAAACGGAGGCTCCCATGCCGTATGAAATGTTGGCAAACTGTTGCAGTTCAACTAATTCGCCGCGATTGTTCTTGACGGTCAAGCGGGCGAGGTCTGACGTGTTACGGCGGTCGAAATTGTCGATGCCCACGCGGATGTCGTAGTCGTGGGTTCCGTCGCTGAATTTGGCGTCGCTGTTGCCTGTGAGCGATGTTCGCAAGGTCATTCCTACGTCGCCTGCCGATAAGCCCAGAGTAGCCATGCGGTCGCGGTTTAACTCTATTTGTGCTTCTTGGCGCGGGTCGTCTATCGAAAATTTGGCGTCGGCAGTTCCGGGCGTGTTTCTTACTGTTTCCAAAATAGCGTCTGCCGTGTGTTGAACCATTTCATAATCAACGCCTTGAACAATAAACTGAATGGGATTTGCGCTTGCGCCTCCGCCGCTGCCTCTCAAGCCCGGGTCAATAGCGCGGGCGCGAATACCCGGAATGGTTGCCATGATTTCATTTTTAACCTGTTGCGCAAAATCCTGAACTTCTGCATCACGCTCGCTTTTATCTACCATCAGCGCGTAAATGGTTGTGATGTTGTTTCTTGCGCTGCGTCCCGAAATTCCTACATTGGTGTAAATACGTTGCACTTCGGGTTTCGAGGCGATGAGGCGCTCGGCTTGCATGGTTAGTTGATTGTTCTGATAAACAGTCAGTTGCGGGTTCATTTCCAATGTAATAATAAATTCGCCGCGGTCTATTTCGGGCATCATGTTTGTGCCGATAAATCCGGCGGGAAGCAGCGCAACAGACCCGATAAACAGTATTAATGCCGATAACAGCGTTATTGCCTTGTGGCGCAACGCCCACGATAATATTTTCAGATATTCGTTTTTAGCGTTTCAAAAGCGCCTTCCACAAGAAGCGAAAAACGTCCCGACAAGGATTTGCGGTCGGCGTTGGTCAGTCGTCCGAAACGCGACATCAGTAAGGGCGTGAACGTTACCACTCCCAGCAAACTAAACAGCGTTGCGCTGATAATGGGAATGGCAAACTGATTTAGCGCGTTGCCGATAAATCCGCCGGCAATAGCCATAGGCATGAAAACCACCACAATAACAAGGGTCATCGCCACGCAGGTAAACATTATTTGTCGGCAACCGTCTAATGCGGCGTCGCGGCGGCTTTTTCCCATTTCCATGTGGCGAAACATGTTTTCAATAACCACAATGCTGTCGTCTACCAAAATGCCCACCACCAACGACAACGCCAATAATGACATCAAATTGAGCGAATAACCCATTAAAAACATCACAATAAACGTGGGTATTATTGCTAATGGTATGGAAATCATTATAATTACGCCTGCTCTGAAATTGTGCAGAAAAACGAAACAAACCGTCGAAACAATCAAAAACACTAACAGAAGGTCAATGACTACGGCATTTGCAGCGGCTTTCGTGAAAACGCTGTCGTCCAACGGTATTTCAAACTTCACGTGGCTGTCAGAAAATTCGCGCTCTACGGCTGCTAACTCTCTTTTTACCAAATCGGCTACCTGTACGGTGTTTGCGTCTGATTGCCTGATAATGGAAATGCCTGTCGCCTGACGTCCGTCAATGCGATTAATCAGTCTTTGCTCGGCGATACCGTCGTGTACGTCTGCGACGTCCATCAGGCGTATTTTTCCGCCGTCGGGAAGGGTAGCAACGGCTGTGCGACGCAATTCGTCGAGGTCGGTAAACCGCGCCGTCAAACGAACAGAAAATACTGCCTCGCGGTTTTCGATGTTTCCGGCGGGTATTTCAACATTAGCGCTCTCAATAGCCTGCAAAACCTGAAGTATGGACAAATTACATGTTTTCAGTTTTTCGGCGTCTATATTTACACGTATTTCGCGTTGTGTTCCTCCCGTCATACGCACCTCGCCAACGCCCTCCAACTTCGCCAGACGCGGATGAATACGGTCTTCCATAAATTTGGAAAAGTCCACAGGCGACATCTGCGCCGAAGCCGCTATGTTCATTATAGGCAATTCGTCTGAAGCCCACTTGTTTATAGAGGGGTCTAACACATCGGCAGGCAACGCCGACTTGACGACTGATACCTTGCGCTGGGCATCCTGCAACACTAAATCAACGTTGGCGCGTTCGTTCAACTCAACGGTGATAACCGATACGCCCTCCATCGAAACGGAACTGATTTTGTTGAGATTTTCCAACGACGAAAGCGCGTCTTCCAACGTTTTTGTAACAGCGTTTTCAACCTCCGAAGCCGAAGCGCCCGGATAAACAGTCTGCACCGTAAGAACAGGACGCTCCATCTTGGGCATCAATTCCAAATTGAGTTGCGTGTAACTGATTAACCCGCCCAAAGTTAAAACGGTGAAAACGACCGCAATAAGTAGCGGTTTTTTGATTGATATTTCAATTATTGACATGATAATTAAGAATTAAGAATTAAGAATTAAAAATTAATTATTTACTGAAATTACAGAAATTTTAGCGCCATCTCTCAAATTTATCTGTCCGCCGGTAACTACTGCATCGCCTTCATCAAGACCTGCAACAACCTCTAAATAAGCGCCATAATTCCTGTCCGTCGTAATTTCCACGAGGCTAACCACATCGCCGTTGACAAGATAAACAGACGGCTCTTTAACGCTGCTAACAATGGCATCGCGGGGTATCATCAATGTTTTGCCTGTTTCGTCGCCGTTAATATTTACGCTTACATTCACAAATGTCCCTGCTTTCAGTCGGTTTTGAGGGCTATTTGCCATGATAATTTCGACGGGATAATTGTGTGCGCTGTTTCCTCTCACGCCAACAGCCGAAATATTGGCAGAAAATTGAACTGCGGGAAATACATCGGTTGTAACGAGCGCTTCCATACCTGTTTTTAGTTGATATGCGTCTGTTTCTGAAACAGAAAGCCGTATTTTCAACTGCGCTATATCGGCAATTCCGGCAATAGCCGTACCCACGCCCACAAATGCGCCCAATTCGGCATTTTTGGAAGTGATATAACCGCTGAATGGCGCAGTTATTTTGCAGTCGTCCAACTGTTTTTGCGCCGTTTGCAACTGAATAGCGGCAGTTTCATAGCCTATCCGCACATCGCGCAACTGATTTTCGGTAATCGCATTGCCATCAAGCAAAACCTGAAACCTTTCGTAATCTTCCTTGAACTTACGATAGTTGATTT
>Ga0099364_10011306_pt1 | contig 12203 bp, 11 predicted proteins | sample TergutTh196P3_FD_73070 | JGI IMG/M metagenome (GOLD analysis project Ga0099364, IMG submission 73070) | Microcerotermes parvus P3 segment gut microbial communities from Pointe-Noire, Republic of the Congo - Th196 P3 | ecosystem: Host-associated > Arthropoda: Insects > Digestive system > Gut ...
CGACGTGAAATCTATCAAAACAGATGTTGCCGAAATAAAACAAGCAGTAACCCGTCGCTAGGTTTGTCCCGATTGTAGTCGGACTTGACTTATCGGCACGAACGTTCTTAAGTACGTGGTGGGTTGCCCCGAAAATTCGGGGGCTGGGCATCCGTTTTGACAAAAATGGGCAAAACGTGACATGGGGAAGTGCGGGGGTGGAATCAAAGGGATAAATCCCTTATTTTGACACACCCTTGAGTCGCTTAAACAACTCTGGCATGATTTTGGACAAATTCGCCACTTGCGGCAGTCCCCTTGAAACAATGCCCTTCTTTTGGTAGAATCACGGACGGTTTAGAGTCGTCCGCACATTTCCCCCTTTATTCAATGCCAACCTTGAATGTTACCGTCGCTCACCAACTCACTCAGGCGGAAGCCACTGAACGGTTGAAAAAAAAACACTCGGAAATCAAAGAACAGAAAACCTATACTGTTACCGATATCAAAGAAACGTGGACTTCTCCTGACTCCCTCGATTTCGCCTTCAAAATCCTAGGATTCTCCCTGACAGGAACAGTCGAGTCTCTGGAATCTTCCGTGCGTATCATGGTCTCCCTGCCCGCCGCCGCACTGATGATAAAAGGAACAATAGAAAGCCAAGTCCGAAAAGAACTCGAACAAGTCCTAAGTTAACCCGCTTGACATCCGCAAATCCATTTGCTAATATATCCCAAACGATTCGTAATTTTCAACCGTTTTAGAGTTTTGCCATGACACGAGTGCTCGTTGCCGACGATTCCAGTACGATGCGTAAAATCATTCTGCGCTCCCTTCAAGCCGTCGGCGTGAAGGATGTCGCCGAAGCCGCCGACGGTCAGGAAGCCATCGCCCTTTTCGCACCCGGAAAATTCGACCTCGTCCTAACCGACTGGAACATGCCCGGTATGAACGGTCTAGAACTCCTCAAAGCCATCCGCGCTCAGGACACCGCAATTCCCGTCATCATGGTAACGACCGAAGCCGAAAAGTCCCGAATCCTAGAAGCAATCCAAGCAGGCGTTACCGATTACCTCGTCAAACCCTTTCAACCGGATGCACTTCGGGAAAAACTCGAAAAACATGGCTGTTAGCCGCTCCGCCTGCGGAGCGCAAATTCCGTTCCCCTCGCAGGCGAGGGGGCTAACCCCCTTTTTGCAAAATGAAAAACAAACGCCCTTCCCTTGTTTTATGGTCAATCCTCTGTGCGATGTCGTTTCTGCTCATCGGAAACTCGCCGCTCTTCGCACAGGGCGGTATTCGTATCGATGCCCGAGGAGTAGTATCACGTTACACCATAACGGATTTCGGTAATATGACCGCCCGAATACTCGATAGCGCCAGAACGTCCTACACGCTCTCCGATGACGTTACCGCCAAAAGTCCGATGCGCTGCGTCAGCCTCAATCGAATGGAAAAAGCGATCATCGAATCCGGCGGAACCATCACCGAAGAAATGAAATACCTCGCTGGTATCCAACGGATTACCCACGTTTTCTATTTTCCTGACTCCAAAGACATTGTGATTGCCGGTCCCGCCGAAGGTTGGTTTCCGGGATTCGAAGGGGCGATGATCGGCAGAGAATCCCTGTTGCCGGTCTGCGAATTACAACACTTGATCACCGCTCTGCGAGCATACGCACCCGGCAAAGAAGGACCGCTCGTAACCTGTTCCATCGACCCGACTCCAGAGGGAATTGTCAGACTGGCACAGTTTCAAGCGCAATCCAGAATGATGACGGCGCAGCGATTCGCCGATGGAGTGCGTCAAAGTGTCGGAATGCAAACGATTTCGGTAGAAGGAATTCCTGATACAACCCACGCCGCTCAAATGATGGTCGCCGCCGATTACCGAATGAAACGCATCGGACTCGGATTGGATTCCACCGGAGTACCCGGCTTTCAGACGTTCATTGCACATACCCAGCCGAATCATTCCAATGCACTTTTCCGTTGGTATTTTGTGCCGGATTACGACTCGGTCATTCTGACGGCAGACCGCACCGGTATGCAACTGGTCGGCGATGGAGTCAAACTGATCGGCGAGATGGAACTGTCCGATGAGGTCGGTGGTCGGCAAGCGATGGGGGGAGCGTTAGACCCCGGCACGGCGGCGTTTACGCGGAGTTTTACGCAAAACTACACGAAGGTGGCGGAGCGGGCGTTGGTCTTTGCGCAACTGCGTAATTGGATCGACATGTTGATTTGTGCCGCTCATATTCAGCAGGAGGATTTCTACGGTCAATCCGGCTGGTCGATGGATTTCTTCGGCAGTGAGGAAAAGTATCCATTGGAAACGTTTGTCGCCGCCAAGGAGGTCGCACCGGTGGTTGCGACGCGAACTATCGGCAGAGTTACGGTTGCGCCGGTCGGCGGCGGCATCGAAATCGATGCGGAAGTTGCGTTGAGTGATGAGCATGCCAAACCGGACGAGGACGGCAAGATAGCGGAACAGCAAAAGCAAATTACGTTGAACTTGCCGGACGGCATGTGGTGGTGGGACGTGAAATGAGTGTTAGCGGTTTTTGCCCGCAAAACCTCGTTGGTAAGATGGCTAGCGACCGAGAACGACGCAAGCGTTATGTCCGCCGAAGCCGAAACTGTTGGAAAGAGCGACGTTAACTTTATGCTCCTTCGCCGTCAGCGGAGTGTAATCGAGATCACATTCAGGGTCAGGCGTTTCCAAGTTAATCGTCGGAGGAATAATACCATCCCTGATCGCCAGCAAACAGAAGATCGCTTCGACCGCTCCGCTGCCACCAAGAAGATGTCCAATCTGACTCTTCGTACTCGAAATCGAAACCTTGTAAGCATGCTCACCGAGCGCATTTTTAATCGCCCGCGTTTCCGCAATATCACCAAGAACCGTTGCCGTACCATGAGCGTTGATGTAATCAACATCTTCGGGCGAAACCTTCGCATCTTGCAATGCTTTCAAGATTGCCTTCTTTGCGCCGGTGCCGTTTTCGTCCGGCTGCGTTATGTGCGTGCTGTCCGATGTTAAGCCGGTTCCCAACACTTCCCCCAGTATGGTTGCGCCCCGTCTTTCTGCATAGTCTAACGATTCCAATACCAAAACTCCGCAGCCGTCCGACATCACGAAACCGTCTCGATCTTTATCGAATGGTCGGCTTGCCTTCTCCGGTTCATGATTCCTTTCGGACAGCGCATGCATGGCTCCGAACCCTGCTAATCCCATTGAATTTGCCGAGGCATCACTGCCGCCGGCGAGAACGATGTCTATTTCGCCGTATCGGATCATTCGCATGGCATCGGCAATCGCATTGACCGATGTCGCACACGCCGTCGAAACAGCGTAGGAAGGTCCCGTGATACCGTGATAAATCGAAACGTTTCCCGCCGCCGAATTCGGCATACTCTTGGGAATCGCAAAAGGTGAAACTCTGGCGGGTCCCTTCGCTGTCAACTTGTTCATCTGGTCTCCGAGTTCGCGCAGCCCGCCTTGTCCGCTACCGATGATGACAGCACAGCGGTCTCGGTCAACTTTCTGAAAATCGAGACCGGCTTGCTTGACCGCATCGACCGACGAAGTGATAGCAAATTGAGCGAACAAATCCAACCGCCGGGCTTCTTGGACGGAAAGGTATCCTTCCGTGGTGAAGTCGGTACACTCACCGGCAATTTGCGCACGATAGACTTCGACTTTGTCGAAGGTCAATCGGCGTATGCCTGACTGACCGAGGCACACCGCTTTCCATACCGCCTCGATATTGCCACCGAGCGGTGTAACAAATCCACATCCTGTAACGACGACACGCTGCATTGCGGTGAGCCCGGTTATTTCACCGAGATAGTCCTTTAAAAAAACGGGCGTTGTGAAAAAACGGGCGTTGTGATAGACTTTTGCCAATTCAAAAGTCGCAATAAAGTTGCAACACGCTTCATAAACAAACGACCAGGATACAGTGTATCAGAAATTCCGAACTTTTGCAACCGCCCGGAAAGTGAGAAAAAACGCCAGCAGTGTTAACGCCGTAAAATTCACCAGACGCTCATTGCTAAAACGATCGGCACTGTTTTTCGGTGCCTCTGCAATACAGACTCCCCTCGAATTGCTTGCCGAAGAACCAGAAGCGGCAGACGTTTGGGCATTCGCTTCGGATATGCACATTGCTGATTGGACAACCGCTACGCCGGAGCATAACACACGATTCCAATCAGCCATCACTGCGATTCTAGCGGAGCCTGTGAAACCTCGACGACTCTTTCTGCTTGGGGACAACGTCGCAAGCGGCACGCAAGAGCAATACCACCGGTTGCTCAAAATACTTCAACCGGCGGTCGAATCAGGAACAGGAATTCACGCATCGTTGGGAGACCACGACCATCGGGAAAATTTTCAGGCAATCCGCACGCAACTGCTTCCACCGCCGGAACGAAAGGATGCTTCAATCACACACATTGTCCGCACTGAACCGTGGCAGGATGGTGAAGTCAAACACTTGGAAATTATCGAAACGAAAAGAGCCAATTTCTTTGTGTTGGATTCGCACGACAAAATCAACCAAGAAGAGGGAAAATTCGGCAAAAATCAACTTGACTGGCTTGTAGCCGAATTGGATCAAAGGAAGGAGAAGCCTGCGATTTTGATGGCACACCACCCTGCTGTTGATATTGCCAGAAGCGGATTAGCGGATTCGGCACCTTTTTGGCAAGTTCTCCGTACGCGTCATCAGGTTAAGGCGTATTTCTTTGGACACACTCACTTTTGGATTCACTATCGTCTGGGACGTGTGCATCAAGTCAATTTTCCGGCAACGTCTCGTTGTGCTCCTTTGACGGTTCTCGGCTGGGTACTACTGACGCTTTACGATGATGGTATTCGTTTGACGTTAAAAACCTGCGATTCAGATAATCCGCGAAACGGAGAGAATGTCGATTTGAAGTGGGTGTAAACTTTGACACTGTATCATGAAATTTGATATTTTTCTCACACAGAGGCGCAAAGGCACAAAGGAGTGAGTCCTGCCCCTTGTTTCTTTGTGCCTCCGTGCCTCTGTGTGAAAAAACAAAAACGAAACGACACAATGCCTTAAAACAAAACACGTTACGTTTAATGCCGGCGACTTTGTTGCTACATTTTCTAAATTTTAGAGGATTCACGTTTCCACGAGGATCAATTCTGCGATTTTGTGGTCGAGGGCGATTCGTGTTTCACCGACGGCAAGCAAGACGGGGATGTTGGAAGTGGGCGTTCCGTTTCGGAGCAGTTGAAAACGTGTTCCGACGAAGAGTCCCATTCCCATGAGTCTGCCTTGCAATTCGCTGTCGGCGATCACATCGACGACGGTGCCGTGCCAACCATTGGGAAACCGGCTCAGAGAGTCTATCTTTTCGGAGCGAAAACCACGTTCGATATTCATGTGGAAAATTGGGGAGCGCACGGCGAGCAAGAGCCGACGATGGAAATATACCCGAAAAACCGGAAATCTGCCAGCCGGGAATACAGTCGGATTGCCCGCAAAGTATGCAAAACGTCAGTCCGTCGACACGTTTGTCGATTCGGTAACATTGTAGATGATTGTCGAAATGAAAACCTCATTATCAGCCTCATTTACCCCATTTTGGCGGGCGCAAAATGGGGTAAATGAGATGAAAATGAGGATCTTAACTCTCGATACTCTACAATGTTAACACAGATAGACACGGATAGAGCATATTCCGAATTGCCTTACAACTGCCGAACCCCATTTTTTGATATTCACAACGCACTAGGGCTGGGACAGTAGCACCCGTTGCGATTCGCCAAACGCTTGCCGAACGGTCGCCAAAGAATCCACAGAAGCCGTTTCAATCGGCACAAGCACACAAGACAAACGCTCCGCAAGGTCGTCCGGCGAAAGACCTTGCAACTCATGAACCAATGCCCAAGTCGCAAGAGATACAATAAACATCGAAACCTCTACCCGAAAGTTTGCATCCGCTTCGGACATAACATCATCGTCATCCGAGTCCTTTTGGAATTCCCGACGAAGTACTCCCTTCGACATTTGAAAAACCCCCTTCGACATTTCAGGAGCAAAGAAACCCAAAATGCCCCCCGCCCCGCCGCACACCGAAACAACATAAGGAGCAGCCATCGCCGCCACCGGTCCAAGACCAGCAAGAGCAACGCCAACAGAAGCAGTGCCCAAAATCGTACCGCCAAGAGACAACACGCTGCGCCGCTTCAACGTCTTTTGAACCCTGCCCAACCAAAGCCCCCAAGCAATGCTCTCCTTGAGTGTATCGTTCCCGAATTGCTGTATCTTTTCCGAAGCGGTACCGAACATCCCCTCCGCATCCTTTTGTATGCCGGTCAGGTCAAGATTTGCATTCCACAGACCGACGGAGACTCTTAACTTTTGCCCCTCTTCGGCGTACAAATGGGAAATCTTATCCCGGTAAGAGCGAAGCCGATCATCGACGACCGGTCGGACATCCCACGAAGCCGATGCGAATGACTGCGGATGCTTTTCAAACTCATTGAAAATCTCCTGAACGCCGGTGAGAATTATTTCCGAAGCCTCGACGTACTTTCCGGCGAGTTGAAAATCCTCTTGATTGCCGCGGAACAATTCTGCCAACCGTTTTCGGGTTTTCGCATCGTTGATTTCGTGATCAAAATAGTCGATGATATGTTCAGATGGAACACCGGCTCTTTCCAATTTGACCGTCCACTCTCTTCTTCGATCCGCCATCGCCGAAGAGTCGTTGTTCTTTTGCCGACGCAACGCCTCCGAGCGGCTCAATAGAACGAAAGTCTTGTCCCCCAACGCACCGGCGATATTTTTCACGAAGGTCAACTTGCCTACGATGGGAACGTCCGTAAGGTCAAACGCAAAGATAATGTTTTCAACGGCGACTTCCCCTTGCTTGATTCTATGCTGAACCTGTTCCCCTTCTTCACTCTTGCATTGTTCGATACCATAAATTTCACGGCGGGATCTGTGGGGGAAAATTTCTTGCCAGAACGTTTCGGAAATATCGACATCGTACATGAAAATCAACGTCTTCGGCGGTCCCTGCGCTATGATTGGCGGTGCAATGGTTTCCTTTACCGGTATTTCTTCTTCCTCTGTTTCCGTTGTTTCTCTTTCGCCTTTTACTGTATCTCCTGCTTCTATAATTTTTTCGATTAAGTTTCGGTAAAACTCTTCTTGCGGGTCGGGCTTGAAATCTCTTTGACTGAGAATGTAGAAAAAACGAATCAGAGCAAAGAGAACAAAACGGACAACAAGGGGAAGGGCGAGGGCGCAGACCATAAACCGAGTCCACTTTACTCTTTCGTCGCTTCGGACCTCTACTGGGATGGTCAAATTTCGACTTGGGTCACCGCGCAACGTTACCGCAAGGATTTCTTCGTCGGTAAGTTGCCCTCTGTATGTAAAAAACTGTATGGTTTGTATCCAGTAAAGCCGTTCATCGGTTTTCGTTACACTATCGCGCCAGTAGAAATGGTTATGGACTCCAAAACTGCTCCACACAAAAAGTCCAATGGTAATCAAAGCCAGTATAAACCAAAATGCTTGGGCGAAAGTGTTTGCCAGCAGTTGGAGGACACGGGGTTTATTTTGATATTGTTCGGCAAAGTCTATGAAAGAGAGGTTGTTTCGTTTTCGTATGGCAAACGTTGCGACTCCTAGCCAGTGTGTCGCAATCACTGCCGTTCCGATGGGGTTGCAGAGCCATGACATCAGAGAAAACGGGGATGACTGCTTGTTTTTATCCGTTCTGCCTAAAACGAGAGTTGTTGCCTCTCGTAAAAAATAGATTGCCCACAAAACTAGACAGCCGATTAAAACGATGTATTGGACACTAACGGAGGCGACGAACAATCCCAGATTCACGCCGGTATCGCCATTGTCTAATTTTTCGACACCGGAAAGTGTACCGCTGCTAAAAAGCGTATAAAGCACTAGAAAGACTGGTACGGGACTGATCCACAGCAAGACGTTAGAAAGCCCTATCCTTTTACCGGCGGAGGGATATTTCTTTTTTGCGACTCTCGCCAGCAGAGCGAGTTCTTCTTCGGCATCTCTTTGCTCGATGGCTTCTCGTTCTTCATTACTGACGATGAATCCTTCTGGGATCGCGGTATCGTCCCGATGTTTCAATGCGTTGATTAGGAGCCAATCGTGGAATCTGGTTTTATTTTTCCACGTTTTTTTCATCGGGAAACTGCTGAAAAACCGCTTCTGTGTTCTCGTTGCATTCTAGGGGGATTGTTGATTTTTGTCAAGTTGTACAGGAATATAATCGAAAAGTACGAATGGAACGCCGTCAGCCCACTCGTACCTCTTTTCTGAATTTAGCGGGAGTCCTTCCTGTTTCACTACGAAAAAACTGAACAAAATAACTGCCTGTTGCAAAACCGACAATTTCGGCTATTCCCTCAATCGCGTAGTCGGTTTCCAACAGCAATCGCTTTGCCCGTTCAACACGGATCTTTTGGATTTCTCGTAATATCGTGCTTCCTAAAAGTTTACGAAATCTAATTTCCAGCACACGACGCGAAACACAAGTGGTCGCGACCACTTTGTCGATAGTCAGTTCCGCCGGCGGTTGCGAGTGAATAAATTGAAGAGCCGCCGCTACTACTGGATCGTCAATCGCCACCGATTCCGTCGAGCGGCGTTCAACAATATGCAAGGGCGGAACCACTATTTTCTGGTGCGTGAGCGGAACTTTTCTAATCATTTCATGAAGAGTCTTTGCCGCTAAGTACCCCCCCTGAACAGCATTAAGGGCAACACTGGACAACGGCGGAAAACTTAATTCACACAACAGTTCATCGTTGTCAATACCGATGATCGATATCTCTTCCGGTACGGCAATTTCCGCCAAACTACATGCATCAAGCACTTCGCGCCCACGCTGGTCATTGCATGCCATTAGTCCGAGAGGTTTAGGAAGATTTTTGAGCCATTGAATCAAAATCGGTTCTTCACGCTCCCATTGCAAAGCAACGCCGCGTCGTGCCGGTTTCTGATAAAGATGAACATCATGTCCTTCTTCCTCCATTCGGTTGGTAAAAGTTCTTGCCCGTTTTTCCGACCAGATTTGACCGTGATAGCCGACGAAAGCGAAATGACGAAATTGTTTTGCAAGAAGATGTTCGACTGCCATGAGCGTTGCGCCTTCGGAATCGCTTACCATTTCGACTAACTGAACATTTTTTCGTTGAAATGTGGTCGCAACGGTTTCGGGAATATCAAGGACGACGAGCGGTAGACCAGTATCGAGAAGCAAATCGGCAGTTTTTTGATTGATGACTCGGGCGATGATTCCATCGCCTTTCCAGTCTTTCATTCGTGGGACGATTTGTTCAAAGTCGCCCGGCGTGAGGTGGAACTGCCACGGTCCATGCAGTCGGGAATACTTCATAATTCCGCGAAGCAAACCTCGACCATAGCCGCGAGAAGTTCCGACGAGCAAAGCGACCTTGGTAGAATTAATCATTGTCATCAACCGGAGTACGTCCGAGTTCAGTGACATCATACTGAAAATTATGAAAAAATGTTTTTTCGTGTTTTTGCCTCATACGTCATCGCAGATGCGGCGAACTGCGGCACAACTTTGCTCATCCCCTGGACGACAGACCGTCGACACGTTTGCACAAAACCGTAACATTGTAGCGTATCGAGAGTCAAAAACCTCATTTTCACCTCATTTACAAAAAAACAAAAATACCTCAGTAGCCGATGCGTCCCTGAAAAACTAACCTCATTTACCTCATCGACACGGAGTACCGGTAAAATAAGGAGAATGAGGTAAATGTTGAAGGGATTGCTTTGCTACTGAGGTTATTTTGTCAGAAAAATAAGGTTGAAAATGAGGTTTCATTTCGATAAGCCGCCATAATGTTACTGAATCGACAAACGTGTCGACGGACAGCCCCTGGACGATCTTCCGTGTAGGCAACATCTTGACTTTCTGCACCACGTACATTACACTGCTCGTATGGTTTTCAGGAACGTTCCCTTCGTGCCATTGGGGAACATTGAAATCTGAACATGATGAGGCGGCAATTGTTTTTACATCAACCGAAAATGGCGATGACTCTCTTGGAGGTCATCGTTTCCCTTGCCATCCTGGGCGGGTCGGTGGTGGTGATCGGCGAATTGGCACGCGCCTCCTTCCAAAGCGCACGAACAGCACGCGATCTAGTACAGGCGGAACTCATGGCAGAAAGCATTATGGCAAAAATCCGGCTGGGCATCATCGAAATGGAACAAGCGTACGATGTTCCCATAGGTTCATACTATACTGTCCATCCGGCTGATGTCGTCTATGACACTCACGCCCTCTCGGATAGCACCAGCGAAGTGCCTTGGTCTTACTCGGTATATGTAATGGACTTCGACGATTATTTGATTGAAGTTACAGTAGAAGTGCGTCAAAACCCGCCTGAAAACCCCAGAGCGGTCGCCTGTCGGCTCGTCCGCTGGTTCGCCCTCGAACCAGTACTGGAGGAAGAGTATGAATACGACGAGTATTAGGGAAACTTCTAAAAATCAAATTTGGGAACCTCTAAAAATCAAAATTTTGTAAATGGTGTGAAAATGTGGTTTTTGACTCTCGTTGCTCTACAACGTTACGGTTTTATGCAAACGTGTCGACCGACTGATTGACGCTTGAAAAAACGAAAATTTCTCTTGACATTCGCCGTACAAGCCGCAAGAGAAGCCGCAAGAAGAATGCAGTGCGGAAACAACATGAAGCAAATCGGACTCGCCGTCCATAACTTTCACGGCACCTATAATGCGCTTCCGCCGATTTGTATCCACGCCGACCGTCCGACGATCCATATGATGCTCTGGTCATTTATGGAAGCAACCGTACTACACGACTTGGCAGATTCGACCGGACTCTACCGCAAAGCGACTCAAACCAATGACGGCAACGTTGTCAAGAGTAATAATGACCAGTTTTGGAACGGTCTCAGTGCTGATCAACAGCGCGGGATGGGTTCTGTCAGTGCCTACTTATGTCCGTCGAGCAATGGAAGGCAGTCGACAAAAGCCAGCGGCGGAAACAAACGAGGACCGCTGACTGATTATGCTGCCCTCACGTGTAAATACAACACCCCAAGTGACCGAAATTCGGGGTACGGGTGGTGGCACTCCTATGCGACCTACAGAGAGTCGAACGACCAAAGACATAGAAGTACCCACATAGGACCCTTTAAGTTACCTGAACTCACATTCTTCGGCAGACCCAACTTGGCGGGTGCAGATTACGGCGATGAATGGTGTCGAAGTATTACCGATTGGCGGTATACCGACACTATGTCGCGCTGGTCTGACGGCACCACCAATCAACTTTTGTTCAGTGAAAAACACATTCCCACTTGGGCTCTGACTTCCACCTCTAACGAAGGTATGGCTTGGAATGGCGGTTATCAACTGCCCTACAACGGAGACTATGCTCACAATATAGCGCGGCACGTTTGGGAAAGTGGAAATGTGTTTGCCCGATCTCCCGCGGACACGAACACCAGCACCAACAATTTGAACCCGCAGGATAGGGAAGGACAATATACGCTTGGCAGTTCGCATCCGGGCATTGTTACAGCCTTGGTCGGCGACGGTTCCGTCCGCAGTGTATCGAAGACAACTCAACCCGCACTGATGTGGAACCTGACATACGTGAACAGTGGGCAATCGGTAACGCTGCCTTGATGTGCCAGAGCCGCATCAGAGCCGCAGCATCAGAGCCGCGACCGGAAGGTCGCAGTGCTTACATCGCAACCTTCCGGTTGCGGCTCTGAATTTTAGTTGCGGCTCTGAATTTCAAACAACCTAACCCCTTTTTTGGAGCAATTATTATGTTACGATTTCGCAATTTGTGTCCCCTTATTCTCCTGTTGCTTTTTGCCGGTTGCAGCGGCAATGTGGGACTTAAAGGGACGGTAACGTTCCTCGACGATGACAGTCCCCTTACCGTAGGTACGGTTGCCCTTCTGAAGGACGGCAAAATCGCCCGCGGTGACATTAAGCCGGACGGCACGTATGTCGTCGGATTCGAAAGCGAAAGGGATGGTCTTCCGCCGGGTACCTATCAGATTTATATTTTGGGATTTATCCCTTTGATTCCACCCCCGCACTTCCCCATGTCACGTTTTGCCCATTTTTGTCAAAACGGATGCCCAGCCCCCGAATTTTCGGGGCAACCCACCACGT
>Ga0099364_10011307_pt1 | contig 12203 bp, 11 predicted proteins | sample TergutTh196P3_FD_73070 | JGI IMG/M metagenome (GOLD analysis project Ga0099364, IMG submission 73070) | Microcerotermes parvus P3 segment gut microbial communities from Pointe-Noire, Republic of the Congo - Th196 P3 | ecosystem: Host-associated > Arthropoda: Insects > Digestive system > Gut ...
ATTACCTTTCATCACGAACGGATCGTAGAGCAATTTCATCGTTTCGCCAGCGTGCTTGTCGTCGGCTCCGATCACGACGCGGTCCGGCTTCATAAAGTCGGCAACGGCGGAACCTTCTTTCAGGAATTCCGGATTGCTGACGACGTGAAATTGATAGTTTTTCGCATTAACGTCACCGGAATCGATTCGCCGTTGAAGAGTATTACGAATCGTGTCGCAGACGATATACGCCGTTCCAACAGGGACCGTCGACTTATCGACGACGATCAAATTACTGTTCATAAACAGCCCGATTTCTTCTGCGGTGGCTAAAACGTAGTTTAGGTCGGCGGAGCCGTCTTCTCCCATCGGCGTTCCAACGGCAATAAATGCAACTTGGGCGTCCGGCAGGGCTTCCTGAAGCGATGTCGTAAACTGTAGGTCGCCCGATGCAAGATTTCGTTTGACCATTTCGCTCAAGCCGGGTTCGTAGATAGGAATTTCGCCGCGCAGGAGGGCGTCGATCTTCTTTGAGTCGGTATCGACGCAAACGACTCGATTACCCATCTCGGCAAAGCAAGTTCCCGTAACAAGTCCGACATAGCCGGTGCCGATGATCGTGATTCGCATGCTAATCTGTTAAGGTTCTGGGTTAATTCCTTGCGAACGCCAAAAGGCATCCACATTTTTTTTCGTCTTCGGATATTTCCGGTCCAACGGCGTTGCTTCAGCGGAATTGATTAACCAAGTACGCATGTTTTAATGGTAACGGTAACGGTTCAGCAGGTCGGATGGCACTGTGGTTCCGACCGCCTGCATTTTTTATCACGAATATGAATGTTCTTAAAAATCGGAACGCCCATCTTTCCAAGAACATAAGTTGTAACGAAAAACAGAGGTCCCATCATAAGCAGCGTCATCGAAAGAAACAGGATCGTCAAGTCACGAGGCGTCCATTTGTTTCTCGCGTAAATTTCCTTGAAGAATTTTCGGGAAACGGTCCTATTGCCGCGCAACACGACACAGATCGCTTGAAATCGGAGCAAGGACCACATCAGTACGGTATGGAGTTCCGGCGTCATTTTACCGATTTTTGTATAAAAATCATAAAGCGACGCGCGGTATTGAAAGACGAGTTCGACCAATTTCGGTGTCTTTGAAAATCGGCCTCCGATGCTCTCCGGATGGGCTCGTATATGAACCATAATGGGAAAATCCAACCAAGTGCCTTCGTCGGCAATTCCGATCAAGCGGCAGTACAGATCGGACTCCTGACCGCATGGAAGCGTTTCGTTCCAAAGTTGGTCGACGATGAGGGCTTTGTCCAGCAATTCGCGTCGCCAAATGGCATTTTGCGTTGTTATTTGCGTCCGTGTGCTGACAAGTTGGTGGAACAATGGACCGTTTTTTACACGAAAAGGACGGGATGTTTGATAAGGGGAATTCCTGTCTTCGGTAAATCGTTCCAGTTGAAAGACACCGTACTCTGCTTGAGGATTTTCGTTCATTTTCCGATCAAGCGTTTCGAGGAGTTGCGGCGAAATCAGATCGTCGGAATCGAAGAAGTAGACGAGTTTTCCTTTTGAGTTTTCGAATCCGAAATTCCGGCAGGCGCAGGCACCTTTCGGTCGGTCGTCGGGCCGAACCAAGAGTTTGACTCGTGGGTCCTTTTCGGCGTATTTTTGTACGACTTTGATCGAATCGTCGGTGGAATGATCGTCGACGACGAGGCACTCCCAATCGTCAAAAGTCTGGGCCAAAATCGAATCGAGCGTTTCGCAAACCAGCGACTCGCGATTGTAAACGGGAATAATGATGGAGATGTGCGGAGCGTTCATAGATTTTTAACCTTATTCTTTTGATTGGACGCAGTGTTGTTTTTAATGATTTGCGACTTAACGATAGAACGCATAACAACAAGTGGCACGAAAAGCCAAACGCATTGCAGAACATGCGTGTTTATCAAATTAACTAGAAAGTCGTTGAAAAAAAATGCTGGCAGCAATGCTAAACGAACATCATAAAAGACGATACGAATGGCGTGGACAAATCCCCAAAACACAATGTATAAGAACAAAGAACCGCCAACTATCCCGAGCGCCAAAAAGATTATGAGAATGTTACTATGCAGCAACATTCTAACGGGTTCTCCTTTAAGATTGACGACAAAAATAGAACTGTAACCTAAATATGGATGTTGTTTTATTAGATCAATCGCCAACTTTATCTGAGCTAGTCTCGGATCTTTGATGCCCATTAATTTGCATAGATAACGAAAATCTTCGTCCTTTAGATAGCGTATTTTTTTTGACTTTAATGAAGAATATGGGGATTCGTAAAGGACACTTGAAACCAAGGAAGAACTTTCAATTGACTTATTGTTGCTTTTATCCGACATACTGCTTTTGACAATACTCCTCTTTTGATCTTTCTGTTCATTTGTTACAGCCAACTTATTTGCTGCCTCAACAAGGCTTATTATCTTAGAACTATCGGTTACCTTGGAAATGTCGCCATCTTCTGAATCGTCAACAATTGTGGAATCATTATACGTATCTGGCTTTATTTGCGTAACATCGGTTCCAATAGACGAAATGAATGTCTGCACATCGGCTTGATACCGTGTGTGTGTACGCATAAACAGCTGTATTCGTGCCGCCATCGATTGGCGATCATTGAAACCAATGGTACAGGCGAGAAAAATGTCGGCCACAATTATAGTAACGATAAATAATACAGTTTTCAAGGTTCCTTTATTTAGACCACTCTCTCGGAACTGCCGTAAGAGAGAAATAATCAAAACGAATAGGCAGGTTCCAAGATAAGCCAGAAAAAAAGTGCGATAACTCGTGAACAAAATCAATGATGTCCCGCAAATATGAACTGGGAAGATAAAAAAATATCGTATCTTTTTTGATTCAATCAATGTCACTACAAACAAGCCGATGACCGAACCAACCATCAAAAATGTACGAGCCAGAGGAATGGAAGATCGTTGGGCTACATGATCTTGATCTGTTGACCGTTCAATACATTCGGACACGCTGACCTCATTGGATTTAAAATCTCTTGAGCGCGCAGTGAGGCCGTCTGTGAAGTAGTCGCTCCATGTAAACAACATGATTCCTGCCAAAATCAGCGCCGGAATAAAAACTCCATACCGCATGGCTTTGCTCAGAGATTGGTTGTTGTATCGTATGGAAAATGCCAGAAGCATTATATTAAACGACAAAAGTCCCAAAACCCTGGGACCAAAATGATCCCTGAGATACAAAAAATCGAAGACTTGTCTGACAAATAAAGCAACAAGCAATAAAGCAAGCGGAATAGACATGCCGGGAAAGCCTTTAAATCCTTCTATCCTAAATGTTCGAACAACAATATAGCCGAAGAAAAGAACGGAAACCGCCTGAATACCTCGAACGATGTTATTTGCTGTAATCGGTAAGCCGCCGATAGACCAGTGCGGATAGCCGCAGCACATAAAAAATATCCACACGGGCGCAAGGATGCCGTAAAATGCGATGAAGAACATCAATACGATTTGCCAAGAAGGCGTTCCTGTTTTAGGCAACATATTTTCACTCATCGTCTTCAACTCCTTATCAAAGGTTAATGAAGTTTCGATAATGGTATCTACGAGTCCGCGTCTGACAAGTGATCCCACGGCCAATTCAGGCGAGGCCACATTGCGGCAAAACACGACAATCTCACACAATTCCCTGACAACAATGCCAAGGCGAGGCCGATACTACCCCAAATCGGAATGATCCAAAAAGCGGCAAGCAAAGTCGTGGCAGCTCCTGCAATGGTATAACCACAGTTAGTCCAACATTTTTCCGTGCTCACCATGATTTGATCGACCACTTCGCCGACGGTGTGCAAAATCGCCGCCAGACTCACGAGAACAAGCGTACTGCTTCCCTCACGGAAAGGTTCTCCGAAACACCATGTCATCAGTAACGACGGAAAAAACAAGAACGGCAAGGCAATGGCTGTTGCTGCCGCCATGTTGATACTGAAGGACAAGAAGATCGTTTTACGTAACCGTTTGAGGTCGCCCTTACCAAGCATTTCACTTAAGGTTGCTATGTAAAGCCGAGCACATGCCTGCGGAACGGCGATAATCACCGTATAAATTACCATTGCAGCGTAAAATATGCCAAGTTGTGCAGAACCACCTTGTTGTGCCCCGAGCATCATCTGGCATCCCCAAAACGAAACGCCCCACACAACGGCCTTTAGTACGATAGGGAAACTGAATTGTCCCAGTACCTCCCATTCCTGAACGGCTTGTAAAAACCGATAGCGAATCGCATAGCGTTTCATATTGTGATAAATGAAAACGCTGTTGATGGCAACACTCAACCCGATGGCAATAACTGCTCCTGTTACCGCTCCGGGCAGCCCCCAATAGTAGGCTCCTGTCACGTAAATCGGAAGCATCGTCAAGCCCGCCATGATGCTCGACAAAGCATGTCCGCGGAAATCCTGAAAACCCGTCAATACACCATGTTGGGACTCATAAAATGTTGCCAGAAAAAGTAGTACCGCTCCAAGCCGCATCAGTCCAACAAGGTGGGGAGATTGAAGCACTGACACGCAGAGCCAAGGAACGGCGAGCCAGAACGCCGAGGCAACCACTAGCGATGAAAAGAACGTGAAAAAATAACTCAAACCGACAATGCGACCTACCCGCTCCTTGTCCGAATGGAGAAACTCGGCAATGTATTTTGTTGCCGTCAACCCTACTCCAAACGCTGAAAAGGTTACGAACGTCACTGCCGTTGACTTGATTAAGCCGAAATCGCCGAAGGCTTCTTTGCCCAAAATTCTGGCAATCAACACCATCGAAACAAATGTCGAACCTTTTCCGATGCCCTTTCCTAAAATTGACCAGAGCGTACCGGAAGCGATTCGTCGTGCCATCGGCGAATGCGAGATGCGGCTTAAGTTAAACTGTAATTGTTTCAGATGAAATTGCATAACCGTTTTTATCGCCAAGACTCGTTGCAGGAATCGTTCTCCATGTGTTTCTCAAGCGGCATTTTTCTCATCATCAATGATTTTGCGAACAAGATGTAATGTCGCTTGCGGAATTTGTCTGGAAGTAACAGGACTGTCTTTTTCCAGACAAACAGAACACTCTTTCATGAATCCGCTACGAAGGTATCGAAGGATTGATTCAACGGGTTCGTCTGCCGAAACACCGTTGTGTGCTAAAACCTGATTCCAGTCATTGGGAAGATTTCCTTCAAGGATACTCTGATGCACGTTTGGCAGAAAAGCACATGTGTACATGCGATTGCCAGTTATATTTGTACAATATTTTGAACGGCAGTACCGCCATGACTTTTTAGGATTACTTTTTGCGGGACGAGGCACACCTTTACCATCCAGTTGGTAAGGAGCATTCCATAAGTCACATGATTCCAACACATCAAAATCGACCAAGTGTTCGGACAACCTTGCCAGCGAATGGTCAAGACTCTTCGCATACTCCAAGCCGGTCAAGTGCCGGGAAATGACTATTTTAATCCGGTGTTCGCAAAGTTTTTCAAGGAAGTTGTTTTTGAGTTGCGGTAACAAGATTCCATTCGTCATAATCTGGATGTTCGCATTCGGCCATGCCAACCTGACGGCCTGTACTATTTCTTCGTAGGATGGATGTAAAAATGGTTCCCCTCCTGAAAGATGCAATGCACTTGGTTCAATTTTCTCCGACCACGATCGGAAAGAAGCAAATAAATCCTCCGCTTGGACAACTCCTTGTCTGTACGGATTAAAGTTTACACAGTATTCACATTTCAGATTACATCCTTTTGAAATGAAATAACGAACAGTCGGTAAGACAATTTTGCCGCTATGATTCAATCGAATCTTTCGCAACCACAAAAGGTGCCTAAGATCATTGGCAAAATTTGTTCTGCGAAAGAGTTGATAGATTTTTGTTTTTCGGATGAGATGAGGTATGAATTTCATGTGTCGGTTACTTTGAAAAAGGTTGACTCTATACCGGAAGCGATCTGTTTGGCTACCGGAAAATGGGAGCGGACAGTTTCATAACGGTAGTTTCACGAACGACAGGCAACAAACCAACCTGCCGTAATACTTAAGTCTTCTTGGGAATAGTGAAGGAATTCTTCGGCCAAAGGCAACGATTTCAAGGCATCCATCTCGATCGGAGCAGGATAGAACGGTATGTCTTCCAGCAATCGGAATCCGCTTGCCTCCAAGAGCCAACGATAGTCGCTGTGCCGCAACCGATTCTGGTATTGCAACGAAGGATTGTACCGCTTCCATTCTTTCGACGAATAGCGAAGATAATTGTACGGTGAAATCGACTTGTCGAAATAAGACCAATGATCGCCATAATCGATTTTCAGCGACACAACACCCGTCTTGGCGAGAACACGGCGACACTCCCTGAGGATGGGAAGAATGGCGTTTTGCGGAATATGTTCCAACGAGTTGTTCGAATAGAAAAAATCGACGGAACCATCCGGCATATGCGTCTCGGCCGCACTCATCGGGGCTTTGTAGTCGATTCGATACCTGGATTTCAGCACATTGCGAAAATTTTGCCTCGCAAAATTGCCCGCCCCCCCCCACTTTTTCTATTTTGCCAGTGTCCTTCATCATCGCCAGTAGTTTGACAGTATGATTCAAAAGGAACGGAGAAACGTGTGGTAGAATATCGATGCAATAAATCTGTGAAAATCCGAAAGAACTGAAAACAAGCGGATACATAAGATCCCACCCGGCACCGAATTCGTAACACGTCGACTCCGAAATTGGCTTGACCGCAGATTTTTCATAAACGTCACGGTGTCTGACGGCATTGTCGTAACGTTCCTTGAACCTCCTCTCCGATTGCGGCAAAGACTTTGTCACGTATCTCTGCATGGCATAGTTGAGAAGATGCCCATAAGGAACGCCGGAAAACAGGCTCTGGAGCAGACACTTGTTTTGAAATTTCATTGGAACACCTTTCTGTTAATCTTTCGGCATTGTTTATTTGTCACGCAATTTTCATTTTTATGGACGAAAATTTATCGTCTGTAAAGCGGAACGAATGAACCGATTTTGATCGATCGGGTTCGTTCATTGCCTTATGAATATCCTCGGCTATCTGTTCCGCCGTGAGGCGATATTGTTTCAACAAATAATCCTGGTCGCCGATGTGTTTTGTGAATACCGAAGGCAGTCCCAATCGCTTAAACCGAACCCGCCCGGTTCCATGTTCGGCAATGACTTCCGCGACCGCTCCGCCGAGGCCGCCGAAGACACTATGTTCCTCCAACGTGAAAACCATCGGAACAGTGTCAATGACTTCCAAAACGGCATCGACATCCAGCGGTTTGATCGTGTGCATACTCAAAACGGTTGCTTCGATTCCTTTTTGTTTCAAAATTACAGCGGCGTCGACTGCTTTCTTGAGCATGGAACCCGTCGCAAGGATAGCCACATCGCGGCCTTGTAAAACCTTGATCGCTTTGCCAAATTGCCAATCGATAGGTGTTTCGTGAACGACAGGCTCACCGGCTCGGCCAAGACGCAAAAATGCCGGACCAACTCCCTGAGCGAGGTGTTCCGTCGCGGCTTGAGTCTCCATCGGATCGCCGGGAGAAACAACACTCATACCAGGAAGCGAACGCATAATGGCAATGTCTTCCGTCCCGTGATGCGTCATACCGAGTGCGCCATAACAATAACCGCTGCCGACGGAAACGGAAATCACATTTGCCTCGTGGTAGCAAATATCGTTGCGAATTTGTTCGAGACAACGCAGGATCGGAAAGTTTGCAATGGAATAAGTGAACACAATATGGCCGGACAGCGCCAGACCGGCGGCGACACCCGCCATGTTCTGTTCGGCAACGCCGACGTTCAAAAACTGTTTCGGAAATCGTTCGGCAAATTCGGTAACGACGCCGAATCCCAAGTCGCCGACGACGAGCATGACTCGTGAGTCTTTGGCCGCCGCTTCCGTTAGTGATCGAATGAATGCTGTTCTCATATTGCAACCTCCAATTCTTTCATGGCATTTTCGTACTCTTCTCCCTGCGGCGAACGATAGTGCCACAAGAGTTGGTCTTCCATGAATCCGACTCCTTTGCCTTTGACGGTATGAGCAATAACGCAGTTCGGTCTGCCCGGCTGAAAGGGAATCGATTCAAACGTTTCTATTAGCGTTTCAATATTATGCCCGTCAACTTCACGGACGTTCCAGCCGAAGGCGTTCCATTTGTCGCCAAAGGGTTCGAGATCGCAGATATCCTTCGTGTAACCGAGGGCTTGAATCTTATTGTAGTCGACGATACAAACGAGGTTGTCGAGTTTCTGTTGCGCGGCTAGCATAGCGGCTTCCCATACGGACCCTTCGTTGCACTCGCCGTCGCTGAGAAGGGCGAACACCCGATGTTTTTTTTCGTTACGTTTAGCGGCCAATGCCATACCGACGGCAATGGGCAGTCCGTGTCCCAGCGCACCGGAGGAAACTTCGATGCCGGGAATTCCACGGGTGGCGTGACCGGCAAGTTTGGCACCGTCGACATAAAAACTATCGAGCCATTCGATGGGAAAAAAGCCGCATTCCGCAAGGACGGCATAATAACCGGCGGCGGCGTGTCCTTTGCTGAGGACGAAGCGGTCCCGTTCCGGATCGTCGAGCCGCTCCGGCGAGACGTTCAGGATTTTTCCGTACAGCACGGCGACGATCTCGGCCATGGAAAAGTTGCCGCCAAGGTGCGAACTTTTTGCCTTCGAAATCATTCGCGTCGAGTGGAGGCGGACTTTTCGGGCAAGGTTTTCAAGTTCTTTGATAGGCATCGGTATCCTTCCTTCTGTATTTATTTCAGACTTCTGACCATAACAAACGCTTCCGCCGCTTTCACGGAAACCTGGCTTCCTCTCCACTTGGCCAACGATTCCAAAGCATCGAGGCTTCGTGCATGGGGAACCGGCTGAACTTGGCTTTCGAAGCAGGCCATTGCCTTGAGTTTTGTGCTCAAATGGTCGCTGATGTCAAACCATGTATTCGGATCAAATGCCGTTTCGATATAAGGGATCGACCAATGTGTTTCCGACACTGTTTCGTACATGTACACTTCGCGAATGTTTTTTCCATGTTCGGTGCAGGGACGCCATGCGACGCGAAAGGCATCGGCAAATTTTCGATGATCTTCATGAACATCCCAGAGATAGGGAACAAACAAAATGTCCGGTCGGATTTCCTGCACGATATTATTGGTAAATCTGTTAATTTCTAATGTTGTGTAGTATTTCGAAATCATCAGAACAGGAAGTTCACGATAAATTGGTTCGTTGACACCAAGCACTTTCATGGCTTCGGCCCCCTCGGACTTGATTCGGTCAAATCGGTCGTGGCCTCCCAAAAGGTGAGGTTCCGGAATATCACCATGTCCGGCCATGACGACGACAAAAACGTCGTGGCCTTCCTGAGCCAGTCGTGCCATTGTTCCGCCGACACCGAGCGTTTCGTCGTCAATGTGAGGGGCTACAACGAGGATACGGTTTTTCATGAGGGAAATAGTGTCTGTTTACGATGCGCGAATAAAAATTGATTGTCGGGAAGACTTCAGTTCTTCAACCATTTGCTCAAGTTTTAGCACTCGCCGATACAGTTCATTGACGGCGTTTTGGTTCGTATATCCGAGCTGCATCCCGATTTTGAAAGCCGGTGGAGAATCGTAATTGTCTTCCCGCTCGATTTCCTCCAGTCGAAGAATGCCATTGCCCGTCTGGACCGACAATACAGAATTTTCATCAATTCGGAGTATTCTGCCGGGGACACCACGAACTTGGAGCGTTACATCTACATTGGCCCGCCATACGGTCAATCGAACGTGATTGACGAACGTATAGGCTCCCGGATGAGGTCGGGACGCGGCGCGAATCAACGCATAAATTTCTGTAGCGGAACGAGTCCAATCGATAACGCCGTCATCCGGTCTTCTGATTTCGTTATATGATGCTAGCGTCTCGTCTTGGGGAATCGGGTTCCATTCCCATTGAATCAGTTTTGGTAACCAACGATCAAGAGCCAAATCAATCGCATTAAGCATTTTCGATTCAACATCAGACGCATGGTCGTTCGGATCAACGGCAAAACGTTCTTGAACGAAAATAGGTCCGTCATCCACGCCGTTCCCAAGTTGAAAAAACGTTGCCGCTCCATCGGTTTGGTCGTGAGCAAGCCAGGCAAGGGGAGCACGCCCACGTCCCTTTGGCAACAGAGTCGGATGGAAGCCGATTGTTCCGATTCGAGGAATTCCCATTAATTCTTTTTTAACGATTTGCGACAGTCCTGTTACAAATATGATGTCGGGGTTTTGCCGCCGAATAAAATCGACACATTCCGGCTCGTTGATGTTTCTGAACGCATAGTGGGAAATTCCCTGCACGGAAGCGATTGCTCCCATGTCGACATAGCCGCTGATCCCCCCTGAATGTTCGACAGGCACTCCTCCGATCGCAACCACGTTGGCACCATGACGGAAGAGTCCGCGCAGAATGTTTTCCGTGCACCGAACCGCTCCGCAAAGAACGATTCGCGGTGAATCTGTACGAATTTGCCGGACAGACTGTTGTAATTCGAAGTTTTCCATGACCAATTTTTTATTCTGGAATATTTCGTTTGGTTTCCTCAATGACTTTCTTGACGTAAGCCGGAAAACCAAAATCAACTTTTATCATGCGTAAAGCTGTTAGAATGAAAATATGCAAGTCCATTACCAACGAACGGTTGTGAACATAGTATTCCTGTAAGGCAATTTTAATCGGATGAATGTATTTGATCTGATACTCGTCGGGATCATCCGCTTTGGCAAAATCGGCATACTGTGTAAAAGTGAACAATGATCCCCAATCACTTAATCCGGGCTTGACGGAAAGAATCAATTTCTTTTTCTGCTCCGGCAACTTTTCAATATATTCGGGAATATCCGCTCGCGGTCCGATCAAAGTAACGTTACCTATAAGGACATTGATAAATTGCGGCAACTCATCCAACTTCGTCGTCCGCAAAAACCGGCCAATCGTGGTCACGCGGGAATCCGTATGGGCGACATTTAACGCTCCCATTTTGTCGGCGCCGGAGACCATTGATCGAAACTTGTACAACGTGAAAGGTTTTTCATTGGTCCCGATTCTTCTGCTACGATACAGCACACCGCCGGGACTCGTAACATAAACCAGCAGTGCAACGAGCAACAGCAACGGCGACAATACGATCAGTGCCGTAACGGAAATACCTACTTCAATGATGCGTCGGAAAATATCAGTCATTACATATTTCCCCCATCGACATTGAATAACGCTCCTTGTGCAAAACCGGCCTGTTGGGAAGCAAGCATCACGACAAAAGCGGCGATTTCCTCCGGCGTTCCCATTCTTCCGACGGCTTGATGGTGTCGTAAAAAGTCATCGACGCGGGGATGGTTCTCTTTGACGAATTTGTCCCAATAACTCCCGTCAAATGCAACGGCACCGGGTAGTACAGCCGAAACAACGACCCCGCTTTTAGCCAATTCACGGCCTAATGTTTTCGTATAAGCATTTAAGTATGCTTTGGCGGAAGCATAAGGAGCGGCCCCTCGCAACATAACACCGGAAATGCTGGAAACATGGACGACCCGTCCCCAACTCTGATTTTGCATGTGGGGAATAAAAACACGATTCATTTCAATGGCGATGCCGCAATTGTATTGCCAGACTTTTTGCCACTCCTCAACCGATGAAAGCGGATCGCGAATATCCAACGGACCGCCAATGGCATGAACGACGACATCAAAACCGGAAAACTCATTGTTGATTTGTTCCGCCATTCTTGAAGGCTCACCGTGTTGCAATAAATCCGCCGCAAAACGGGCATGTCCGTTTCCATAGACAAGCATTTCCGTTTCGAGTTCTTCCAAGAGAGAGTCGGAGCGTGCTATCGTGACGACCCGACATTCCTCCTGCGCAAAGGCAATGGCTGTCGCACGACCGATTCCCTTGCTGGCGCCCACGACTAAGACTTTTTTATTTTTGAGTCCAAAATCCATGTCAGTGGTTTCCTCTCAAGTATTTATCAAGAGGTGATTCATTTTTTTCAAAAACTCATCCATGCCAGGCACGGGCGTTTGCAGGACGGTTTGCAGTGCGCTAACAAGTTCCTGATAATTCGGCAGTGTTTTCGCCTTCGTTTCTCGCAACTGTTT
>Ga0099364_10011308_pt1 | contig 12202 bp, 9 predicted proteins | sample TergutTh196P3_FD_73070 | JGI IMG/M metagenome (GOLD analysis project Ga0099364, IMG submission 73070) | Microcerotermes parvus P3 segment gut microbial communities from Pointe-Noire, Republic of the Congo - Th196 P3 | ecosystem: Host-associated > Arthropoda: Insects > Digestive system > Gut ...
GTACAGCTATAAAACTGCCAAAGGGAGCAAAGGTTAATCTTTCTTGTTTTCAAAAATCCAGCAAGGGCTTTTCTTTTGACACCCGCGTCCTTGGAAACCAGCAATCTCCAAAAGGGCCTGTCCTGGAACTGGCTCATTCATCAAGATCAAAACCCCTTGTTCACAGGCGCCACCGCCGCAAGGATATAAATGTAAACTGTATTTTTTATTTTGTATTTGTCGACAACACAAAAGGCGGCCGGAAGCAGGCGCCAAAACTTATTATTGATACAAGGCGTTTTACAGGGGTTATTCAGGATATTTCCGCTGGCGGCTGCTCAATAAAAACAGCTGCACCCATCCAGGTAGGCACAAGGCTAAAAATCGAGATCAACTATCAGGATGATACAATGATTGCTGCTCTTGGGCAGGTATTAAGAACAAACCGCAGCGGAACAGGCGGTACAATTGTACATATAAAATTCCTTAAAATACCGCGGCGCTCCCTTAATAATGTCAATGCCATGGTCTATGGCTACGATTAAATAAATACCCCATCCCCCTAGAATAAAAAATAATTTCTCTATATAATTATGTCTTAAATACAAAGATAAGGAGAAATTTATGAGAAAATTATTACTGGTTTTGATCAGTATAATTCTGCTTGGAACCATGGCATCATGTGACAGAACAAGAGCCGGAGGAAGCTCTTCCAGTGGTTCTTTCCCCGGAAAAATCGCCATAGTAACAAACACCGTTGACCAGAACGAAGAAGAATTCCGTTCTGCAGAAGCTTTAGTACACAAATACGGTGCAGACAAGGTCATCCACAGAACCTGGCCCGTTAACTTTGGTGCTGAAGGTGAACAGATGATAACAACAATGCGTGAAATTGCAAATGACCCGGAAGTCGGTGCAATCATTATAAATCAGGCAGTTATTAACACAAATGCAGCAATCGACGCAGTCCGCCAGATGCGCAGGGATATCTTTATTGTATCTGCCTCCCCGGCAGAAGACCCTGCACAGGTTGCTGCCAGGGTTGACCTTGCTCTTGATGTTGACAACCTGGTTCTTGGCGAACCTCTTGTCATGCAAGCAAAAGCCCAAGGCGCACAGACTATAGTCCACTATTCATTCCCAAGGCATATGGGCGTTCCCCAGCTTGCCTGGCGCCGTGATGTAATGAGAGAGACTGCTATAAGGGAAGGCCTGCGCTTTGAAGAGCTTACTACACCTGACCCGCTAGGTGACGGCGGCCAGTCAGCCACAGAAATGCATATAATGCAGGATCTTCCAAGAGCTGTTCAGGAGTATGGCGTAAACACAGCTTTCTTTGGAACAAACTGCGCAATGCAGACTCCCATTATTACCCAGGTTCTTGCAACAGGCGCTATCTATCCCCAGCCCTGCTGTCCATCACCCTACCATGGATTCCCCGGAACACTCGGTATTACAGACAGAATTCCCTCAGGTGAATTTACCGCAGATGGCCAACCCATACTGACATTGCGCAACATAAGCGAAGTAGTGGATGAAACCCGCAGAGCTATCACTCAAAGAGGCATGGCCGGAAGGCTTTCAACCTGGGCAGTTCCTGCCAGCATGATGTGGACCACAATCGGCGCTGAATATGCAATTGCATGGCTCAATGGCCAGGCACCCAGGGAATTGGGCGTAATTGACCTTAATCTCCTTAACAGGCTTGCTGAAGAATATACAGAAAGCCTTTATGGTGAACCCATGGGCGTTGCGTTTAATCACTTTACATTGGATGGTCAAACATACAACCACTATATACTCGGGCTTGTAAACTTCCTTACATATTAAGCCTATTGCGGCAATCCTGGCTTGTGATACAAACTTTTTTGTGTCACAAGCCTTGCACTTTAAGAGGCGAAAATGAGCCAAAACCTGCTGGAATTTAAAAATGTATCTAAAGTATATGCCGGCAATAAAGTACTCAATGATGTAAGTTTTGGTGTAAAAAAAGGCGAGATCCACGCGCTTTTGGGTGAAAACGGCGCAGGAAAATCCACATTAATGAATATCCTTTTTGGCATGCCTGTCATTCATTCCACAGGCGGCTTTGAAGGCTCGATCAATTTTAAAAACGAACAGCTTAATATATTATCTCCGTTTGACGCTATGGCATACGGGATTGGCATGGTTCATCAGGAATTTATGCTTATACCTGGTTTTACGATCATGGAAAATATAAAAATTAACAGAGAGATCACAAAAAATAATATATGTAATAAAATTTCAGGCAGCATATTCGGGAAACGCATGAAGACCCTTGATTATAAAACAATGAACAAGGACAGCCGTCTTGCTCTAGACAGGCTTGATATGGGTATTGATGAATTTACCATGGTGCAAGGGCTGCCCATTGGATATATGCAATTTGTAGAGATAGCCAGGGAAATTGACAAGCAGGGTGTTGAAGTTCTGGTTCTGGATGAGCCAACAGCCGTACTCGCGGAATCCGAGGCAGAAAACCTGTTACACGCAATGCGCAGTCTTGCCGAAGAAGGAATAGCGATTATATTTATAAGCCATCGGCTTGACGAAATAATCAGTGTTGCAGACAGGGTAACGATCCTGCGGGATGGTGAGCTTGTTATTACAAAAGACGTAAAACATACAAACGCAGAAGAAATAGCTGAATATATGGTTGGCAGAAAAGTCAGTATAATAAGAGAACATGGCTCTGATCGCAGGATAAGCGATGACATTATGCTTTCTGTCAAAGACCTGCATGTTGCAATGCCAAGCGAAAGGGTTAAAGGCGTTGACCTTGAAATACGCAAGGGTGAAATATTTGGCATAGGAGGCCTTGCAGGCCAGGGCAAATTGGGAATAGCTAACGGCATTATGGGAATGTACGAAGCCAGGGGCGAGGCTGTTTTGGAAGGGGTTCCATTGCGGCTAAACAATACAAAACGCACGCTTGAACAGGGCGTTGCCTTTTTAAGCGAAGACAGAAAAGGCGTCGGGCTTTTAATAGATGAACCAATAGACTTAAATATCGTATTTACAGATATGAGCATACACAATAATTTTTTAAAGTTTGGCCTTGCAGATACAAAAGAAATACGAAAGCATTCAAAGCAGATGATAAAAGACCTTGATATAAGATGCACTTCAGAAAAACAGCATGCTGGCAGGCTTAGCGGCGGCAATCAGCAGAAGGTCTGTGTTGCACGCGCTTTGACTCAAAAACCAAAAATACTTTTTATTTCCGAACCCACGCGTGGTATAGATATTGGAGCCAAAAAACTCATACTCGACCTCTTGTTAAAGCTGAGTATGGAACAGGGAATGACAATAATCCTTACTTCTTCTGAACTTGCAGAGCTGTGCAGTATATGTGACAGAATAGCCATAGTCTGCGAGGGTCAAATTTCAGGCATATTGGCCCCGGATGCCCCGGCAGCAGAGTTTGGCCTTGTGATGTCAGGTGTAAAAAGCACTGTGGACGGGAGGGCGCATGACAAATAATCCCGTGTCAAGTGTAATATGGTTTTTTAAACGTATACCGCTTACGACCTTAATCATAGGCGGATTGTTTTTTATAGTCCTTATTGCAGGCGGTATTATTGGCCTTTCTGTACCAGGGCTTATATCCGATTCTTTGCAGCGTTTTGGTATGTGGGGTCTTTTTGTACTTGCCATGGTTCCATCCATACAATCAGGCACAGGACCCAACCTTGCGCTTCCCATAGGTATATGCGCAGGACTCTTTTCCATGGTTTGTGCTATGGAAATGGGTTTCACCGGAGCAAGCTTATTATTGGTTGCAGCAGTGTTCTCCATTATTATTGGCGCTTTATTCGGGTATATATACGGCAGATTGATGAATGCGGTTAAGGGTTCGGAGATGGCCATTGCCACGTATACCGGGTTTGCCATTACCTTCCTGTTTTGCATGATATGGCTTATACTTCCATTTTCTCATCCCAATGTAGGCATGTTTCTGGGCAGCGGTCTTCGCCAAATGGTTTCTTTGGTACCATTTGAAGCTGAACAGCTTCTTGAAAACCTGTGGCAATTTACTGTTTTTGGCATAACTATCCGTACCGGAACTTTACTTATTTTTATTATTGCCGCATTTTTAATGTGGTTATTCTTCCGCACAAAAACCGGTATTTCCATATCAGCAGTTGGTATGAACCCTGTATTTGCCAGAGCTACGGGCTTGAATGTAAACAGAAGCAGGGTTATAGCCAATATGATTTCCACCATTTTAGCTGCGCTTGGTCTTATCATCTATGCTCAGGGTTATGGATTTGTACAGCTCTATAATTTTCCATTAATGATGGCGTTCCCGGCTGTTGCGGCAATTCTTGTCGGCGGAGCCAATGCACACAGGTCAAAGATAATACATGTTGTTATAGGGACTTTTTTATTCCAGGGCTTGATCACAACAGGCCCTCCCATATTCGGTAGAATTCTTGAAGGTGAAGTAATCTCAGATGCAGTAAGACAGGTTGTACAAAATGGTGTAATCCTTTATGCATTGACAAAGTTAAAGGGGGACAGCAAATGATGCAAAATGAAATAAACTCCGGCACATTAAGCACAGATTTAAGCACAAAAAAAATTATCTCCCTTCTTCAGAATAATGTTGTTACAATTCTTTTTCTTGTTGTTGTAACATTCGGTATTTTTGCTACTGCAAATTTTTCTCCCAGCTCTTTTACAAATGAAATTACATCACGGTTTTTTAGAAACGGTCTTTTGGTGCTCTCACTCATTATTCCTGTAATGGCAGGCCTTGGGCTTAACTTTGGGATAGTTGTAGGTGCGCTTGCCGGAATGCTGGCGATTATATTTGTACGGTATCATGAAATCCCCGGTATAGGCGGGCTCATGTTATGCTTCCTGTTATCAACACCTGTGGCAGTACTTTTTGGCTTTTTAACCGGAAAACTTTATAACAAAACAAAAGGCCAGGAGATGATATCAAGCCTTATCGTAGGTTTTTTTGCCCAGGGTCTTTACCTGATTATAGTGCTGTATGTAATCGGCGGCATTATTCCAGTAGCACAGAATCACCCCATGATCCTGCCCACAACAGGAGACCGGCCTGTAGGGGTGCGCTCCTCATTTGATATGGGGCTTCCATTAAGCGAGATGAGGGTAATTCCAGAAGGAACCCGGGACGGCATGTCGCGTTCTTTGGACGGACTTTGGCGGGTAAATATCATGCATGCCTTGATTGCATTTGCCGCAATCATGCTTATAATTTTAATAACCCGGCGCTTCTTTTTTATAAAAAATCAAGCTGCAATTAAAACCCCTGCCTGGATGTTTTTTCTGCGATGTGCTTTTTATACCGCATTATTGGGTTTTGGAATTTATGGCTCTGTGAGCCCGGGACGGGAAATCTCCCGTCTCCAGCAAATACCTGCAATAACAGGCCTTGTAATACTGGCGGTATGCCTGTTCATAACATACTTTACAAAGACAAAGCTGGGACAGGACTGCCGCAGTGTAGGACAGAGCCAGCATATTGCCAATGCAGCAGGAATAAATGTAAACCGCACGCGCATTGTCGCTACCATAATTTCCACTGTGCTTGCAGCCTGGGGCATGATTATATTTCTTCAAAGCATGGGAACAGTAAGTACATATAATGCCCAGCAGAATATAGGTCTATTCTCTGTAGCTGCTCTTTTGGTTGGCGGCGCTTCTGTAGCCAAGGCAGGGGTCAGAAACGCCATGCTGGGACTGGTCTTGTTCCATGCCATGTTTATCGTGTCACCGGCAATAGGGAGATTCCTCTCAAATAATGAGCTTGTGGGCGAGTATGTACGTTCATTTATGGTGTATGCTGTTATAGGCCTGTCCCTGGGGCTGCATGTGTGGAAAAACCTCAAAGCCAGCCAGGAGCAGAACAAGCTTTAAGACTGGGTTGGTTGATTTTTCTTTTTTATAAAGTCTATAATTATCTTAAGAAATTTCTTTTCATAAAATTAATGTAGGAGGTTAATAATGAAAAAAGGAATAGGTATTGTTTTATGCCTGCTTATTGCAATAAGCATAATTTCCTGTAGAAGAGATTCAGGAAGCACTGAAATGGAAATGGTCATCAATAATGGGACCAATATCCAGTCCATTGACCCAACCCAGATTACCGGGGTTCCGGAGCACCGTGTTTACATGGCCCTGTTTGAAGGTCTTGTAAGCTATGACCCGGATGCCAGAATTATTCCAGGTGTTGCAGAAAGCTGGTTTTTCAATGATGATCTTTCGGTTCTGACATTCAGAATCCGCGATGGAATTACCTGGAGCGACGGTACAACCATAACTGCCCCGCAAGTCGTGGAATCATGGCTTCACCACCTTGATCCGGCAACAGCTTCGGAATACGCATATATGATCGGTTATGTTGTAGAAGGAGCCTATGAATACAACGGAGGAGAAGGAAGAAGGGAAGATGTACAAATCCGCGCTTTGGACCAAAGGACTTTTGAAGTTACCCTGGTCGGCCCTGTACCATATGCCCTTGAAATGATGGCTCATTATGCGTTCAGCCCCCTGCCCATGCATGTTATCCATACCCATGGAACTGCCTGGACAAGACCTGAAAATTTCGTTGGTAATGGTCCCTTTGTATTATCAGAATACATTCCCAATAACAGGATAGTTGTTGTTCCCAATGACAGATACTGGAACAGCGCTAATGTGCATCTTACAAAGATCACATTCCTTCCAATCGAAGATACAAACACAGCTTATAATGCCTTCCTCAATGGAGAAATTGACTGGATTACAGATATTCCATTGGCAAGGATAGACGAAGTTAAACTGCACAGGGATTATCATGTAGCACCCCAGGTTGGAACATATTACCTTCTTATTAACTTTACAGACCACCCTGCCCTGCGGGATGCAAGGGTACGCAGAGCTCTTTCCATGGCCATTAACCGTGATGAATTGCTCAATAATGTTGTAAGAGGCGGCCAGCTCCCTGCATTATCATTGGTTCCGGCAATGGGCGATTATGTACCATCACCTGGAAGTGATTTTAATGTAGCAGAAGCGCAAAGACTGCTTGCAGAAGCTGGATTTCCCAATGGACAGGGACTCCCCACCTTTGAATATGTCTACAATACACTTGATCAGCACAGGATAATCGGTGAGTATATCCAGCAAGCCTGGAGAAATAACCTTGGAGTCAATATCCAGCTCCAAAACATGGAATGGGCATCTTACCTTGATTACAGATCCACCCAGCAATTCCAGATTGCCAGGGCCGGCTGGGTCTCGGACTATATGGATCCCCAGGACCTCTTAAATCTTCTTATATCTACCAGCGGCCTTAATGACGGCAGATACAACAGTGCGGATTTTGACCGCCTGGCCCGTCAGACCGGAACCATTGCCAACAGCCCTGAGCGTACAAGGCTTATGCAGCAGGCAGAAGAAATTGCCATTGCAAGGGATCAAGCTGTAATTCCAATCTACTTCTATGTTTCACAGAACATGATCGACCTTAGTATATGGGAAGGCTGGCGTGTTAATCCCATGGATATTCATAATTATGTCGGCATAAGAAGACGCTAAATAATCCGGAGGACTCTGTGGGGCGCTTTGTATTTAGAAGATTCATAAGCATTATTCCAACGATTTTTATCATAATAACGCTTGGATTTTTTATAATACGGCTTGCCCCCGGAGGACCCTTCTCAAGAGAAAGAACAGTTCCGCCGGCAGTGCTTGCCAACTTAATGGCAAAGTATAATCTGGACGAACCCCTTTATATGCAGTATCTGCGCTTTATGGGAGGGGTGCTTCAGGGAGACCTTGGACCCTCATTTACAAACAAGGATTTTTCCGTAAACGAGCTTATTGCCGCAGGCCTTCCCAACTCAATGATCCTTGGGTTTATTTCCATTGCCATTGCTCTTTTTTTGGGCGTAACAGCAGGGGTAATTTCTGCATTAAAACAAAACTCTGCATTGGATTATTCTGTTATGTCTGTAGCTGTTACAGGCATATCCATACCGACATTTGTAATCGGGCCTGTGCTAATGCTCATTTTTGCAGTTACGTTAAGATGGCTTCCAACCTCAGGCTGGATAGACGGCAGGCATGGTCTTAGAACATTAATCCTGCCTGCAATCACACTATCCCTGGCGCAATTTGCTTATATAGCCCGTCTTACACGGGCCAGCATGCTGGAAGTCCTTAGATCGGATTATATAAGGACTGCGCGCGCCAAAGGCCTTTCCATGCCTGTTATCATCTTCAAGCATGCGCTAAAAGGCGCATGCCTTCCTGTAGTATCTTATCTGGGGCCTGCAATGGCAGTGCTTATCACAGGCTCTGTAGTTGTAGAAAGGATATTTGCAATACCGGGTTTGGGTATGCATTTTGTACGTTCAGCAACAAACCGTGATTATACAATGATCATGGGAACAGTTATTGTTTATTCATTAATATTAATTGCATTAAATTTTATAGTGGATATTATTTACGGGTTTTTAGACCCCAGAATATCATATAAGTAAGCGGGGAAAAATGATATTTGCCCGAAAAAAAGTCGAATCTGCGCTGAATGAATTCAGCCAGACTGTAAAACCAATCTCACTTTACAGGGACGCGTGGAAACGTCTTAGAAAAAATAAAATGGCCTTTTTAGGGCTTGTGATAGTAATGCTTTATTTTGCCATTTCACTTTTAACCCCAATCCTGCCTTTTTACCCATACGAGCGCCAGGAAATGCGGCATATACATTTACCGCCTTCGTTTGACAATGCCGGGAATGTAATGCTGCGGACACGTGAATCGTTTTTTGCAAGGCTTATGGAAAGGGAAGGCCGCAGTGAATATACAGCAGCAGAACAGGCTGAGCTTGCTGCAATGCGCCTTGATATAGAAACAGACCCTGTGCATAAAAGGGTTTATATTATGGGCACAGATGTTCTTGGGCGTGATCTGCTGTCCCGCACTATTTACGGCGGTCGCATCTCTTTAGGTATAGGAATCGTAGGGACATTTACAGCCCTGCTCATAGGGATTTTTTACGGCGCAATCGCAGGGTATGCAGGCGGCAGGCTGGACAATCTTATGATGCGTATTGTTGACATCATATACGGCCTGCCCTATATGATGGTGGTAATTGTTTTTATGGCCCTGTTTGGCGGCCGCAATATCTACCTTCTTTTTATAGCAATAGCCATGGTTTCCTGGCTTACAATTTCCCGTGTTGTGCGGGGCCAGATCATAAGCCTTAAAAACTCAGAGTTTATCGAAGCTGCAAGGTCTGTAGGAGCTGGGACTTCAAGGATAATCGCAAGGCATCTGCTGCCAAACACGCTTGGGATCATCATAGTATATTCATCCCTTTCTTTCCCCAGCTTTATTATGGCAGAAAGTTTTCTGTCATTTTTGGGACTTGGTGTTTCAGCACCCATGTCATCCTGGGGTTCCTTAATTGATGAGGGTGTAAGGGCCATGGAACTTTACCCCTGGCTTTTAATTGTCCCTGCTGCCATGATGACAATTTTTCTTTTTGCAATGAACTTTTTGGGTGACGGTTTAAGGGACTCTTTTGATCCCCAGAATAAAAACAGGACTTAGGGTTTTTTATGAGTGATAATAACGATATTAATAAAACCACCGATAAAATTCTCGATAAAAAAATTCTTGAAGTAAAAAATCTTAAAACATATTTTTATACTGATGAAGGTGTTGTCAAGGCAGTTGATAATGTTTCCTTTTCGCTTAACAAGGGTGAAGTGCTGGGAATAGTAGGTGAATCAGGATCAGGCAAATCAGTTACAAATCTTTCCATAATGAATCTTGTACAGACACCTCCAGGGAAAATTATGGGCGGCGAAGTTTTATTCCATGGCGAGGATATTCTTAAAATGGAAGAAAAGAAGATCCGCTCTATAAGGGGCAGTAAAATATCAATGATATTCCAGGACCCCATGACCAGCCTTAATCCCTTTTTGCGCATCTCCACACAGATGATAGAGACTCTAAAGCTTCATCAAAGGCTTTCAAAAAAAGAGGCCAGGTTAAGGGCCATAGAACTTCTAAGCATGGCAGGCATTCCTGCAGCAGAGCAGCGCATAAATAATTATCCGCATCAGTTCTCAGGCGGCATGTGCCAGCGCGTCATGATCGCCATGGGTCTTTCCTGTAACCCGGAAATACTTATTGCAGATGAACCTACAAGCGCCCTTGATGTAACAATCCAGGCCCAGATCCTTGATCTGATGAAGGACCTTACGCAGAAGTTCGGCGCAGCTGTTATACTGATAACCCATTCGCTTGGCGTTGTCGCGGGAATGTGCGATACCATCTATGTAATGTATGCAGGCAGGATTGTGGAACGTGGGCTTACAGCCGATATATTTGAAAACCCCAAACACCCCTATACAAAAGGGCTTATAAAATCCGTACCTCGCCTTGACAAGCAGAATAAAGAAAGGCTCTTTTCCATTCCAGGCCAGCCTCCAAATGTGATCGATCTTCCGCCATGCTGTCCCTTCTTCCCCCGCTGCTCAGAGGCAATGGAAATATGCAAAACACAATACCCGGATGAAAAGCATTATGGTTCAGGCCACTCGGCTGCCTGCTGGAAGGAGTCATGATGAGCAGTCAGAATAATACTAACTTACTTGAAGTAAAAGACCTCTGCATGTATTTCCCGACTGGAACCAAAAGCCTTTTAGACAGGGAAAAGCAATATATTTATGCAGTTGACGGGATATCATTTTCACTTAAAAAAGGCGAAACCCTGGGCCTTGTCGGAGAATCAGGCTGCGGTAAATCCACTGTTGTAAGGGCCCTTGCCCAGCTTTATACTCCTACATCAGGTGAGATTTACCTTAATGGCGAAAATTTAAGCAGCATGAACAAACGCGAGCTGCTTGAAGCCCGCCGGAACATGCAGATTGTTTTTCAGAACCCCTACGGCTCACTTAATCCGCGCATGACAACAGGCGACATTATTGCAGAACCATTAAAAATCTATAAAAGGCTCAAGCTCCTTGAAATGAGCAATGAGGAAATAGAATCCAGGGTAGAAAATCTTATGGACCTGGTAGGGCTTTTAAAGTTTTACAAAAACCGTTATCCCCATGAGTTTTCCGGCGGGCAAAGGCAGAGGATAGGCATAGCGCGGGCCCTTAGCCTTAACCCCCAGCTTATCCTAGCAGATGAACCTGTATCTGCTTTGGATGTTTCCATTCAGGCGCAAATACTTAATCTTTTTACAGATATTCAGAAGGAGTTTGGTCTTTCGTATTTATTTATTGCGCATGACCTTGCTGTTATCGAGTATATATCCAACAGGGTAGCTGTAATGTATCTTGGTAAAATAGTTGAGGTCAGCAATTCAAGCGAGCTGTATAAAAACCCGCTGCATCCATATACCCAGGCTCTTTTATCATCTGCGCCAATACCTGACCCAAAGGTTGAGGCCAGCCGCAAGCGCATTATACTTTCAGGCGATGTTCCTTCGCCTAACATACAGAGGCCGGGCTGTTATTTCTATGATCGCTGCCAATATAAAATGGATAAATGCAAAACAAGCCAGCCGCCTCTTATACCATGCGCTGACAGCGAAAACCACAGCGTAGCCTGCTTTAAAGTGTTTGACTAATCTGGAATTTTATACGTCCCTTCGGGCCGTTTGCCGAAAGGAAGTTATTTTATGCACCGCCATTTAGCGGTGCACGTCATCACGCAAAGCCGCAAAGTACGCAAAGAGCGCAAAGTAAAGAAAGAAAAAAATAAAAAAATTTCTTTCATCTTTATTCTACTCTGCGTTCTTGGCGTGAGAAATAATGGAAATCTTAATCGTCTCTGGCCAAAAGATTCTGTGGGAAACCCGGAAGCAATCTGGCTTCTGCATAAGTAGGCACAACATTGATCTGGCCTAAAATTATCTGCTGTTTGATCCTTTCAAGTTCAGCAACAATGGAAGGAGTCATGGCCGGGTTTGTGGTGGAATAACCAACACCATCTGCCAGCATATCAAGTGTAATAACAGCCCCGCGGAATGCATTGTTATTTATTGCATTAAGGCCGTATATAAGACTTGCTTCCACACGCTTGAGCATGGATGTAAGAACAGCAGAATCAGTTGCTGTGTAAAGACCTTCTTCGTGCTGATCAGAGTCAACGCCAATTGCCCATACGTTTCTGCCGATTTCACGGTATAAACGTATGGGCAATTGGCGTTGACTCTGATCAG
>Ga0099364_10011309_pt1 | contig 12201 bp, 11 predicted proteins | sample TergutTh196P3_FD_73070 | JGI IMG/M metagenome (GOLD analysis project Ga0099364, IMG submission 73070) | Microcerotermes parvus P3 segment gut microbial communities from Pointe-Noire, Republic of the Congo - Th196 P3 | ecosystem: Host-associated > Arthropoda: Insects > Digestive system > Gut ...
GCACTTGTTCTTGATCCTGTCAAACTGCCGTCTCACCACGGCCCCGACGTCAAAACAATCATGCCGCATATTAATATCACGTCCGCCGCCATCAAAGCGCCGACAACATTTATGCACCTTCACGTTTTAAACATCAAGCTTCAAAAAGAATGCACGGCAGAAGATGTGAAAAAATTGTTTGCATCGCGCCCCCGCATTCGGCTCATTGCAGACGGCATGTCTTCGACGGCTGAAATTATTGAATACGGCAGAGATCTTGGAAGACCCAGAAACGATATGTGGGAAAACTGCATCTTTAAAGACTCCATCTCAGTCGATGACGGCGAACTTTATTTCTTCCAAGCGATTCACCAAGAATCCGATGTTATTCCCGAAAATATTGACGCCATCCGTTCCATGATGCAGCTTGAAAAAGACAATTTAAAATCCATCGAAAAGACAAATAAAGCGATGGGTATTTAAAACAAACAAAAAAACAAAACCCAACCCAAACCAACCAATCCAAACCAATCAAACCCCAATCCAAACCAATCCAATCAAAAAAATCAAAATCGGACAGAAATGGCACAACTCACACCAACCCCGACAGATTGGGCGGAAAAGTACCGCCCGAAATCTTTTAAAGATATTATCGGAAACAAAAAAGGACTCCACGAACTGCGTTTATGGGCGGAGGAGTGGACAAAAGGAACGCCTGAAAAAAAAGCGGTCATCCTTCATGGAGCGGCCGGCATCGGAAAAACATCATCGGCGCTTGTGCTGGCTTTGGAAATGGGATGGGAACATGTGGAACTCAATGCGAGCGATCAAAGAACGGCTGACGTCATTGACCGTATTGCCGGCGCCGCTTCAAAAACAACAACATTATTCGCTCACGAAAAAGAAGAAGGAAAGCAAAAAAAATCCACAGACAAGCGATTGATTGTGCTTGATGAAGCGGACAATCTGCACGGCACATATGATAAAGGCGGCAGCAAAGCGATTTCGGATGTGATTGACAAAACAACGCAGCCGATTATTTTGATCGCCAATGATGTTTACGGCATCTCGCAAGGGATTCGTTTCAAATGTTTGGAAATCGAATTTTCCCGTATCCAAAGCCGCTCATTAATCCCTGCGCTGGCTAAAATTGCACAGGCGGAAGGCATCGTTGCCGATGAAAAAGCGCTGGCAAAAATTACGGAAAATGCCGGCGGCGACGTCAGAAGCGCTGTTAACGATCTGCAAGCAATTTCCGTCGGGAAAAAAACAATATCTGAAGAAGATGTCGTCGTATCGGGCAGAGATGTCAAAGAAACAATTTTTAAAGCGCTTGTCAAAGTTTTTAAAGGAAAGAGCCGAAAGGAAGCATTAGATGCTGTTCAAACACTTGACGAGACGCCCGAAGACTTAATTTTATGGATTGATGAAAATCTGCCGATTCAGTTCCCGCAAGATAAGGCCGGAATTAACAAAGATGTGGCAGACGGCTATCAAATCCTTTCAAAAGCCGATTTGTATTTAGGGCGTGTGCGCCGCCGCCAAAATTACAGGATGTGGCGGTATGCAAGCTATATGATGACAACGGGACCCATGTCGGTTCGTTCAAAAGAATATCCCGGATTTATCAAATACAGCTCTCCGACACGATGGAAACGCGTTGGTCAAAATCGGTCTGTTCGAAATATGCGGGACAACATCGCCGTCAAAATGTCGGGGCAGCATTTAAAGTCAATGCGTTTTTCCAGAAACAGTTTGATTCCGTATTACAAAAAGCTCATGGAAAATGATGAGTATGCCGTTTCATTGGCCGGCAAATCGGAATTTGATATTGATGAGCTGGTTTATTTGTTAAAAGCCAAATCTGCGACCAAAAAGGTTCAGGAAATTTATGACAAAGCAGGCGTCATCATCGCCGCAAAAGGACCCAAAGAATCCGTCTTTTTCAAAACAGCCGATTTTGAAAAGAAAACGGAAAAAGCCGCCGCCGATAAAAACCAGCTGACACTTGAAGAAATTCAGAAAAAACAAGAAGAAAAGAAGCTTAAAAATAAAGAAAAAGATGAAAGCGGAAAAATGCCGCAAAAAGAAGAGAAGCCGAAAAATCAAAAAAGCTTGCTTGATTTCTAAATTGATGAGGAATTGGGGGAGATAAGAGCAGTAAAATTTGTGTTCAAATCACACATCACTGTTTTTTCTTTTCGAAGGCACATTTATCGGCAGTTTTTCTTCATCTTTGTCACGAATAAAAGCTTTTAAAACATGAATTTCGTATTCCGAAAAAGGGCCTGGAAAGTCCTGTTTGTGTTCCTTTTTTTCATGTTTGTTCAAAAGATCAGAAACGGCTTGGTTGATAAAATCGGAAACACTTGCAAATTCGCCATCGTTTACCATCTTTTCAATTTTTTTCTTGTGGTGCGGGCTGATTGTTCCGCTGATAACGGGCTTTTTGCGTGTGTAGTCTTTAGACATATATGCTACATAACTTCTAAAAAGAGTAGTTAAAATTAATTCGAACAATTGTTAGACAATTGTATACAACATTTATTGATATAAAAATGTAAAAAATGCAAACAAAATTAAAACAAAAAACTAAAAATGTAACATATAGGTATAATCATAGGAATGAGGATTTAATTAAAAACCTATCTTCAGCTGAGAAGTGCATAATTTCATGGTTTCAATAAACAACACCATGAAATTCAAATGATTAACTTGAAAGGTTATAATCCTATTATCCCAATGATTTTTGATTCACTGATGTTACCATTTTTGTGAACAAATAATGAAAGGCAACATCCGTTTGTTTTTTTGAAGATTATGCACTTCTCCATTGAATGCAGGAAAACAAAAAAATGATACCGATTTGAAAATAATAAAAAAGATACAGCAGCTTGGAAAATAACAAAAACGATGATACAAAAATTGGAAGAAACGATGACGCAAAAATCAAAAAAAACTGATTCGCCGAAAGAGATTCAGATGTCGGTTTGTCCGAAGTGCGGTAAAGAAACAGAAAAAATTGTCAAAAATGTCTGTTTGGGGTGCTTTGGCAAGAGTTTGAACTTATTTGAACTGCCGCCGGTTTTGCATGCCAAAATTTGCCCAAACTGTGGTGCTCATTTATATAAAAGCAAATGGGAAGACTTGGGAACGCCCGAAGAGATTGTGATGCTGGCGGCACAGGAAAATTTGAGTGTACATAGCGATTTGGAAAACGTGTCTGTCGGCATGCACCCGCATCCGCGCTCACCCTATATTTTTGATGTCTTGGTCGATGTCGAGGGCGAAGTCGACGGCGCAATGTTTTATAAAGACGCAAAGACGGAAGTGCGTTTGAAAAGAGAAGCCTGCGACATGTGCAGCCGCCGAGCCGGCGGATATTTTGAAGGCGTCATTCAAATCCGCGCCAACAACCGCACGCCGACCAAAGATGAAGTGGATGCTTGCCTGCACTTGACGGACGAAGCCATGAAGGTGCAGTTGAAAAGAGGAGACAAGCTGGCGTTTGTGACAGACTCTGTTCGCCTTAAAGACGGCGCCGACATTTTTATCGGATCGACAAAAGCAGGGCGCCATGTCTGCAAGCACATCATTGAAACAATGGGCGGAACCGCCTCAGAATCATACACATTGTCCGGCATGAAAGACGGGCGAGAAATGTACCGCACAACATTTGCAATGAAGCTTCCTGAATATAAAAAAGAAGATGTGGTTTATTTTGATGGAAAAGTCATTGAAATCAAAAATTGCGGCAAACGCATCACAGGAATCGACTTGAGCAATTCTTCCAATTTCTTTATTGATGCGGATCATTTCAAAAATACAAAATTGCTTGGAAATGTCAAAAACGCACCGCTTGCTGTTTTAGTGTCTGTTGAGGAAAACGGGATTCAAATAATGGATCCGGACACATACGAAACAGTAACAATTAAAAAACCGATGGCGTTTAATGCACTGCCGGGAAGCGAGATTCGAGTGTTTAAAACGGAATACGGCATTTTTGCGCTGTAACACGTTTTTGTGCCGCAAGGCAAACTTATAAAAGTGAAAACATCTAAAGCCATAGAAATACAATAATCATATAAAAAAATAAACGGCTAAAAAACGGTTATGAAATATCTAAAAAATTATTAAAAACGGTTATGAAATAAGCGATTATAAAAGAAACGGTAAAAAAGAAAGAGGTTACAGATTTGATTAATTTAGACGATCCTTTGATTAGCGGTTATTTAAAGCGTTTGATTGGCGATGACGGCATTACATTAATTCGAAACATGCCGGAAGGAGAAGTAACGGATGAAGAAATCTGCAATGCACTCAACCCGTTAAAAACCATGGTCAAAGAAGCAGAAGAGCAGGCAAAAAAAATAAAAGCGGAAATAAAGACAACGAAAGAGAAGGGCGAAGAAACAAAAAAGCTTGAAAAAGATTTAAAAGCAGTTGAAAAAGAAATTGCCGCCGCCAGTGAAAAAGCCGCCGGCGAAAAAGAGATTCCGTTAAATACGGTTCGAAAAATCTTATTTATTTTAAATGAAAACAAATTCACAATTTGCCGCCGCGAAAGAGATGCAAACAGCGGGTGGCTGACATTTCGCTGGCAAATCAATATGAACGGCATTTATCACCAAATCGAGAGAGAAAAGAAAAAGCTTCAAAGAAACCTAATCAAACGTCAGGAATATGAAGAGGGAAACATATTTTATGTCTGCCCGCAAAACTGCTGTCGATTGATGTTTGACAAAGCCACCGAAACCGATTATTTATGCCCGTTTTGCGGCGAAGATTTGGTTTTCCAAGAAAATGAAACATTTAAAGAAATTTTGAATAAACGCCTTGATGAATTTGATAAAGTAAAATAAAATAAACCTCTTGAAGAAAACCTCATTTGATTTGAAATGAAAAACCTCATTTGAAGTGAAAAATCTCATTTGAAATGAAAAACCTCATTTGAAATAAAAAACCTCATTTGAAGTGAAAAACCTCATTTGAAGTGAAAAATCTCATTTGAAATGAAAAACCTCATTTGAAATAAAAAACCTCATTTGAAGTGAAAAATCTCATTTGAAATGAAAAACATCATTTGAAATGAAAAACCTCATTTGAAGTAAAATAAACGCCCCTTTTATTTTGAAAAAGTCGTTTTTTCGGGATATTGAATATGATTACACATGATGACGCCATCCGATTCTTAAAAGATGAAGGCTGTTCTGAAAAAGTGATTCAGCACTGCATTACTGTTTCAGAAGAAGCGGTACGCTTGGCTGAAAAAAATATTGCGGCAGGCAGAGATGTGGATATTCATTTGGTTGAAATCGGCGCTCTTTTGCACGATTGGGGGCGATCAATATCGCACGGCATGGATCATGCCGTCATCGGTTCGGATTTGGCAAAAAAATACAACTTGGATCCGGCGATTGTCAATATTATCAAAAAACACATCGGTGCCGGAATTATGCCGGATGAAGCTGAATTCTTTGGCTTGCCGGATGATGATTATATTCCAAGAACTTTGGAAGAAAAAATTGTTGCTCATGCCGATAATCTTGTCAAAGGCACAAAAATTATTACACTTAAAAAACGAAACAAATTGCTTAAAAAAGCAGGCGTTGACAAAGAAATCCGCCGGCGGATCAAAGATTTGGCAAAAGAAGCAGATCCTTTGTTTTCCGATGCCGATATTGTAGAAAATGATGACGAGGACAATGAAGAATAATTGTTTTGCCGAATTTCAATGAAAAGAATTTTAATTCCAATGAAAAGAACATTTATATATACAAAAACGATTAACCTTTGAATTAGATTGCAGCAAAAAGCCAAACAGAGATTTATTTTTTTGAAATTGGCGGTTCATTCTGAAAAATCGTTAAATATTTATTTTAAAATGAATGCTTAAAGCAATTTTTTTTGGTTTATTTTCACTTTCAAAATTATTTGAAATTTTAATCAAAATTATTATTTGAAATTTTAATCAAAATATTTGAAATTTTAATCAAAATTATTATTTGAAATTTTAATCAAAATGTTATTTGAAATTTTAATCAAAATATTTGAAATTTTAAGCTTTATTAAATTTTACAAAATGGAAGCGGCTAAATAATGCCGATGGATTCGTTTTTTTGAGAATCCGAATTTTAATCTGCTCCATGAAAGCATGTGAGAAACGGCAGAAGGCTGCCATTTGTAAAATCATATCCCATGGATTCAATCATTAATTATCAATCCAAACAAAGGTAAAATTATGGAACAAGAGTATTTAAAAGGAACGACAACAGTCGGCGTCATTTGCGCAGACGGAATTGTTTTGGCAAGCGAAAGACGTGCGACAATGGGACACTTCATTGCCAGCCGCGAAGCGAAAAAGGTGTATCAGATCGGCGACACGATTGGCTTGACAATTGCGGGATCTGTCGGCGACGCCCAACAAATTGTACGCAACATGACTGTCGAATCCAAACTTTATGAAATGAGACGCAGAGAATCTGTCACAATCAAAGGGCTTGCTACACTGCTTTCCAATATTTTAAACTCCAACAGATATTATCCGTTTGCTGTCCAATTGCTGCTCGGCGGCGTTGATAAAAACGGTCCGGGGCTTTATTCACTTGACGCCATGGGCGGCACAATTGAAGAGACAAAAGCCGTTTCGACAGGATCGGGCTCTCCGATTGCCTACGGGGTTTTAGAAGACCATTACAAAGAAGATATGACGGTCGATGAAGGCGCCAAATTATCAATCCGGGCACTTCATAACGCCATGAAAAGAGACGCCGCCTCCGGTGATGCCATCAGTGTTGTAAAAATCACAAAAGATGCCTTCATTCGAATGGACGACGAAGAAATAAATGAATACAGAAAAACCCTAAACTGATTTTTTTGATATATCCCATTTCAAAATTGTTTCAAAAATATTCAAAAAAGTTTCAAAAAAGATCAAAAACAGCAAAGATATCATGTTTTTGAAATTTATTATTTTTAACAAAATTGGATTGAAGGATATATTGTTTTTATTATTTTTAAAAAGGATGTTTATAAATGGCAATAGATGATGTTTTAGAAGAACTTCGGGGAAAGATTGAAAAAAATCTGCCCGCGGGGGTCACCATTTCCGGCGTCGGCTTTGAGGGACCGCAGCTGGTGCTCTATACAGAGGAGCCGAAAAAATTTGCAGACGACGGCAACATTATTCGAAATCTGGCAAAAGTTTTGCGCATTCGAATTGCAGTTCGTCCGGATCCGAAAGTTTTGGCAGAACCCGAAAATTCTGTTGAAATTATTCAAAAAATTGTGCCGGCAGATTCTGTTATTTCAAATTGCTACTTTGATCCGGACTCCGGAGAAGTCATCATCGAAGCCGAAAAACCGGGCCTTGTGATCGGCAAACACGGCGACACCCTTCGCGAAATTACAAAAGAAATCGGCTGGATTCCAAAAGTCGTTCGAACGCCGCCGATTAAATCAAAAACGGTCAAAAACGTCCGCGACTTTATGAGAAACAATCTCAAGGAAAGAAAAGAAATATTGAGAAGCATCGGGCGTAAAATCCACCGCGAATGTTCGCACACGGATCAATGGATTCGGGTGACCGGTCTTGGCGGCAGCATGGAAGTCGGACGCAGCTGTTACCTTTTATCCACCCCCGAATCTAAAATCATGATTGACTGCGGCGTCAATTTCGGCTCTGACGATAAAACGCCTTACTTATACGTTCCCGAAGTCAGCCATTTCAACGAACTGGACGCGATTATCATCACGCACGCCCACATGGATCACCAAGGGCTTGTGCCGCTTCTTTTTAAATACGGGTATGAAGGCCCTGTCTATTGTACGCCGCCCACCCGTGATATGACTGTTCTTCTTCAGTTAGACTACATCGATGTTGCCGGAAAAGAAGGAAAGAAAGTTCCGTATGACTCTGCAACAATTCAAAAGGAATTGCTTCACATGATTCCGCTGGATTATGAAGAAGTGACAGACATTGCTCCCGACGTCAAATTAACATTTCACAACGCCGGACACATCCTCGGCTCTGCCATTTCACACCTCCATATCGGCGACGGGCTTCACAACATCGTTTTTACCGGCGACTACAAATATGAAAAAACGCGTTTGTTTGATCCTGCCGTCAACAGATTCCCGCGTGTCGAAACCGTCATTACGGAGGCCACATACGGAAATAACAACGGATATCAGACATCTCTTAAAGATGCTGAGAAAAACCTTCAAAAAATTATCCGCGACACCGTCAAAGGCGGCGGTGCCGTTTTAATTCCGGCTTTTGCCGTCGGCAGAAGCCAAGAAGTTATGATTGTTCTTGAAGAAGCCATTCGAAGGGGTTTTATTCCAAATGTGCCGGTTTATTTAGACGGCATGATTTGGGAAGCCACGGCAATTCACGCAACGCATCCTGAATATTTAAACAGCGAATTAAAAAAGCAAATTTTCCAAAAGGGGCAAAACCCCTTCTTATCCGAGTCTTTTCGACAAGTGGACTCAAAGGAAATGCGCGACAAAATCCTTGAAGTGCCCCACCCCTGTGTGATTATCGCCACATCCGGCATGATGACGGGCGGTCCTGTCATGAACTATTTCTATAAGCTGGCTCCCGATGAGAGAAATACTCTCGTCTTTGTCGGATACCAAGCCGACGGAACAATCGGCCGCCGCATCCAAAAAGGATGGAAAGAAGTCCCGATCGGCAACAACGGCACCATTAAAGTCAACATGAGCGTTGAGACGATTGACGGTTTTTCAGGCCACTCCGACGTCAAGCAATTGAATGAATATATTCGGAAAATGCAGCCAAAACCTGAACGCGTCTTTACGGTTCACAGCGATGAAAAATCGTGTGTTGAGTTTGCCGATTCTGTCAAAAAGAAAATGCACATCGATGCCAAGCCTTTGGTCAACTTAGAAACATTCCGCATATTATAAGGGATTTAATGACAGCAGATGAACGCGAAACCGATAAAGTTGAGACAGAGGGACGCAACACAGAAAAACGTGATGCCGATAGATTCGAAACCGACGAAAGCGGATCTTACAGCCGTTTTTTGACAAACGGGTGTCTGTGCTGCAAGGAGGGTGCCAAAATGGTTCTCTTTGTCACCGGAATTTGTCCGCGCGATTGTTTTTTTTGTCCGCTTTCTGCTCAGCGCAAAAATAAGGATGTTGTCTTTGCCAATGAACAAATCATTCTTTCAGATGCCGATATTTTAAAGCAGGCGCGTGGAATGGACGCCAAAGGAACGGGTATTACCGGCGGCGAACCTCTTTTAAAGTATGATCGGGTGCTTCATTACATCACTCTTCTCAAAAACGAATTTGGAAAAAAACATCACATTCATTTGTATACTTCAATGGCGCCACCGGATTCGATGCTTCAGGGTATGGCTGCTGCAGGGCTTGATGAAATTCGTTTTCATCCGCCGCATGAGGAATGGGAAAAATTGGAAGGATCGGAATACGAAAAATCCATTTTTGCCGCTTAGAAATACGGCATTTGTGCCGGTCTTGAAATTCCGGCAATTGATGGTGCTGAAAAAGTTGCAGCTTTTGTAAAAAAAAGAGACTGTTTTTTAAATTTAAATGAACTGGAATTTTCAGAAACAAATACAGAGGCTCTTTTTGAAAAAGGATATGTTTTATCGGATGATGAGTCCAACACTGTAAAAGGTTCTGCCGAGATTGCAAAAAAAGCGTTTGGCGTCGGCGGAAAAATCAATTTCTGCTCCTCGCGGTACAAAGATGCCGTGCAGCTGCGCCTTCGGTTTTTAAGAACTGCGCAGCAAAACGCACGTGCCTTTGATGAAATTACAACCGATGGAACAATTACATTTGGTAAAATCAGACTTGAAAAACAATATCTTTTGCCGTTTGTTTCATTTTTGGAACAAATGGAATTGCCGACAGATGCTTATTTTGTTGATGAAGAGAATAACATAATTGAAACCGCATGTGGTATTGCCGAAGAGTTGGCGTTCATATTTGCAGAAGAAGAAACGAAAGACTTTGGAAAGATCAAAATCGAGATCGTAGAGAGGTATCCATTTGAAAATGGATTTGTTGTGGATTGCCTTGAAATTTACTGATATAAATAGTTGGCGCATAAAAATTTATAAAGGAGAAATTTCTATAGAAATTAGTTTGTCCACAATCGCTTTAAAATAAAGGAAGAGAAAACAACGGATTAAATATAATTATGAAGATTGTTTTTAAAAAAAAACAAAAACGAGATCAAACGTAATCATATGGATGTAGGGACCGCAAGTGACAGAAGATAAAGTAAAGGAAAGACTTGAGAAATATCTTTCAAGAGATGAAAACGGAATGCGTAAAATTGTTTTAAACTTGTTTATTACCGGCAATAAATTTACAACCAGCGATGTATATCGGCATTTGGAACAAGAAAGTTTTGAAGTCAGCTACAGGGGTGTGTCTGCCATGGTTGGTTTGATGAACACTCGCCTTGGCATTTTGAGCATAAATGTAACCGGCGAGCACAACACCTATTCTTTGAAAGATGATTACAAATCTGTTGTCGAAACAATTTTGACTCAAACTCGAATAATTTGAATCAGCCGGCTCAAATAAATTGTTGATCGGCTTAAATAAATTGTCGATTGACTCAAATAAATTGTTGATCGGCTCAAATAAATTGTCGATTGGCTCAAATAGTTTTTTTTGCGGCAGCTTAAAATTTTAAATTTTAGGTTGCGGCTGCAATATGTTAAAAATCGGGAAAGATAGCCATGGTAAATGTGTCGGAATGGAAAAAGCATCGTATGCAGTTTTTATCATTTCATGATGTTCCGAATCACATTGCATTTATCATGGACGGGAACCGCCGTTTTGCTCAAATGAGAGGAAAGGAGAAAAGCTGGGGCCACAAAATGGGCGTCAAAACCATGGAAACGATCATTCAATGGGTTTATTTAACAAAAATCAAACAGATAACGGTTTATGCTTTTTCCACCGAAAATTTCAATCGCGACAAAGCAGAAATTGAAAACATTTTTGAGATTCTTGAAAAAACATTGAAAAAAATATCAAACGACAAAAAGATTTCTCAAAAGAAAATCAGGGTCAGGATGGTCGGCGACACCTCTTATCTTCCCGAAAAAATGCTTCGGGCGTTTCAAGAATTGGAACAAAAAACAGCAAAGAACGATAAATTGTGTTTGAATGTCGCCATTGCTTACGGCGGCCGGCAGGAAATTGCACAAGCCTGTTTTAAAGCTGCCGCTGACGCTTTAAACAACACAAATAATGCAGTTGGTCCAAACAACACAAATAATTCAGCCGAATGCAAAATTTCAAAAAACCTATTCTTATCATCCGATGAAGCTTTTTCAGATGTTGATTTTTTAGTCAGAACCGGAAATGAATATCGGACATCCAATTTCCTTCCGTGGCAAGCCAACGGCAGCAACGCCGTCGTCTATTTTCATGAAAAATATTGGCCTGATTTTGAGTTAAAAGATTTCTTCTACACGATTAACAAATACCAAAAAGTCGTGGAAGAAAGAAAAGCCGCCGAAGATAAACGCTTGAAAAAGATTGAAGATTTTTTAGAAAACAATCGGGATGACCTCAATGAAACTTGAGATGACCAGTGAAATTGTCAAAGAATATGGATTTAACGCAGGAGCAAACGTCGTCGGCATAGCCGCTTCCAAAGATTTCGGTTTGGCGCCGGACGGTTTTAAGCCTGCGGACGTCCTCCCCGAATGCCGCTCCGTCATCGTTTTAGGCGCTTCATTTTCACCGAATGTCCTAAACAGCGTCGCCGAATATTCTGCAAGCCGCAATGCAATGCTTACCTCAATGACCGATATGGCAAAGACCGTTGCAAAACGAATAAAAGCCGATGGGTATAAAACAGCATCCATAAGTGCCGCAGGCGGCAAATGGGTGGAGGCGGATGGAAGAAAAGAGCAATTCGGACACATTTCTCTAAAACATGCCGCAGAAATCGCAGGGCTTGGGGTCATTGGAAAAAATTATTTGCTTACGAATCCGCAGTACGGCAATCTTCTTTGGTTCAGCGCTGTTTTAACTGACGCAGAACTAACGCCGGATGAAAAACAGCAGTATGACATCTGCGGCAAATGTAACAAATGCGTTGAAGCCTGCCCCGTGGGAGCATTGGACGACCTTTCCTCATTTGGAAGAAAAGGGTGCTCCGGTTTTTTTAAAATTGAAGATAAAAAATTTGTAATA
>Ga0099364_10011310_pt1 | contig 12201 bp, 11 predicted proteins | sample TergutTh196P3_FD_73070 | JGI IMG/M metagenome (GOLD analysis project Ga0099364, IMG submission 73070) | Microcerotermes parvus P3 segment gut microbial communities from Pointe-Noire, Republic of the Congo - Th196 P3 | ecosystem: Host-associated > Arthropoda: Insects > Digestive system > Gut ...
GGCAATCGGCAATCGGCAATCGGCAATCGGCAATCGGCAATCGGCAATCGGCAATCGGCAATGGCGTGGTGTGCCTGTTTTTGATTCATGGGTAGAATTTTACTCTGTTTTGAGGGATTGGACAAGGGGTTTTTGGGGGATTGTCAAGAGGGTGTTTTCCACGCCATGTTGACGGTTTTTAGGGTGTTAAAGCCTTTTTTTGCTTTTCAATATAGCCCTTTTGGGCGGCAGGAAGATTGGCGAGCCGCTGTTTTAACAAGGCTTTTTCTAACTGGTCAATGCCGGGGGCGCGGAGTATGTTTTGCAGTCTGGTTTTGTGTGCTATACAGGCGATGTGAAATGAGTCTTTAGGAAAGCCGCCGCCTACACGGTATTTTTTATGGTGGGGAATGATTAGTTCAGCCGTTTTGTAACTGCCTTCCTCTACCGCTTTAAGGGCAAGGAAAGCATCGTCAAAGCTCTGTATGGCTTGGGTAAGACTGTTGAGGGAGTCTTTATCGGATTTTTCGCAAAATTGCAGTTCTTGGGTTAGGAAGGTGTACTCGGCAAGGATCATTGTTTGCGGGTCAGCGGTTGATTGAGCTTCTTTGAACGCCGACAATGCTTTAGCAATACCGTCCTCATAGGAAATACGCCCTTCTTGCTCCTTTCCTCTGGTGGCAAAACCCTTGCGACCATAATCAATGGCTAAGGCCGCATCAGCAATACTAGTGAGCAAGCCAGTCTCTGCCAAATTCCGCCTCCGCTTCCGATAAATTATATCCGTTGTCTATGAGAAAGTCCGCCCCTACTTTCTCCTTGAACATCTTTGCCAAATAGGGGGGCATAGGGGCTGTTCTTATAAGACGGCTGGCTCCTTCTTCATCTCCAGCTTCTCTTAATGCTGCAGATCTGCACGCTATATCAAGTTTTTCGTCAAGGGTCATTGTTTGTGCTTGTGGCATATGTTACTCCTTAATGTAGAGTATAACAGCCCATGAGAACTTTAATCAAGGAGGATTTACAGAGATGAAGCGCCGCATTGCTAAAGCATTGAACAAATTAGCCAATGAAGCGCCTTCCGGTCGCTTGCCAACTTCGTTGGTGCGGATGGCGATTGCGGAAATGTCGCATAACTTCGTGTCTAATTGTCTATCTTTTTTACAATAGCCAGAAGTTCTGTGCCCCGGATTGGCTGTGTTGGTCTAAAGTTTCGTCCGTCGGGGAGGGATAAAAATTCGCTTTCCACGCACCCAAGAATTGAATCAAAAAACGGCGATAGCGGCGGAATATCTGTTATTGGGCTGCGAGGGTTCGCTCCTGTGGCGAAACGCGCGGAATAACGTGTAAGCAAGGTACGGTCAGCGAGCGCTTCGGCGTACAAGTGCCAGACAAACCATGCCGCTCCTGCGCGTGTTACAGTTTCGTCAAAAAAAGTGCCTGTCACCACCCTATTGTGTACCAAGTACCCTTGTTTGGGGGGCTTCCCTGCTCAACTTTTAAATTACCCAGATTGATTGAATAAACCTGCCAATTTGTTATACAATTCAGGCATTATGAACAAGATAAACAAGAAACTATTTTTAATTTTGGCGGTTGCGGCATTAGTTTTGTTCTCCTCCTGTGTCCGTGATAGAAACGACAATAAAACAGCAGTGGAACTTAGATTTGGTTACAGTACAGAACCTTCTACTTTTGATCCTCTTAGTACAGCGAATACGGCAGACGGAAGGAGTATCCTTTTTAATGTTTTTGAAGGGCTGGTAAAACCCCATACAGACGGAACAATGCTGCCATGTATCGCCGAATCATGGACTATTGAACAGGATGCCATTACTTATAATTTTGTTATCAGGGATAATGTGTATTTCCATGACGGTTCGCTTCTGACTTCCGCCGATGTAAAATTCAGCCTGGATACAGCCATCGCTATGGGAGTCACCGATTTATCATCAATAGAGGAAGTTAGAACGCCAGATGATAAACATGTAACAGTGATTCTGAAATCGCCGAATACGGAATTCCTTCCATACATGACTATCGGAATCGTAAAGGCGGGAAATATTGACCGTGAGCAAAATATCATTGGTACCGGGCCTTTTTTTATCGAAAGTTATTCAATTCAGCAAAATCTTGTTTTAAGAAGATTTGACAATTACTGGCAGCGCTTATTGCCGCAGCCGCGCATGGTTCCCTATCTGGAAAAGGTTACGATTGTATTCATGGCGAATACCGACGCATTGCTACTCGCTCTTCGCGGAGGCAGCATAGACGGAGCCAGACTGACAGGTTCCATGGCGGCGCAGCTTGACAACAGACATTTTGACCTTATTAACAGCTATTCGGCTGCGGTGCAGATGCTGGCTCTTAATAACGCTGCCGCTCCTTTAAATGATTCGCGCGTACGCCGGGCTATAAGTTATGGAACAGATGTACAAAACATAATTGACGCCGCTTTTTTCGGCATGGGCGCTCCTTCGGGCAGCCCGGTAATTCCCGGATTATCCGCTTATTACGAAGCCGATTTATCCTACACATACAGCCCCGACACAGCCCGCGCGCTTCTCGCAGAAGCTGGGTTTGGCAGCGAGGGGCGTAATCTTACACTTGAGATAACAGTACCTTCAAATTTTACCATGCACGTTGACACAGCGCAGGTAGTTGTAAACCAGCTTAGAATAATCGGAATTGACGCGACAATAAGACTCGTCGACTGGGCAACATGGCTTTCGGATGTTTACCGCGAACGGAATTACCAGGCAACCATTATTTCCGTAGACAGCCCGATTGTCTCGGCCAGAAGTTTTCTTGCCCGTTACTATTCAGATAACGGCGGTAATTTTATTAATTTTAACAATGCCGATTTTGACAGAGTTTTTGACACCGCCCTTGCGGAAACAGATGACGCACAGCGAAACCAGTTTTACAGGGAAGCCCAGCGTATTATTACCTCAAACGCGGCAAGCGTATTTATTCAGGACATTTATTATTTTAAAATTTTCCGAGGCGGGACATTTGGAGGAGTTCTGAATTATCCGTTATATGTCATTGATTTCGCTTCCATTTACGGACTGGAAAAGAATTGAGCTTTATACTCAGAAGAATGGTAATAGCGGTAATTACCATGTTTCTTGTTTCTGTATTCTGCTTCCTTGTTTTCAGCGTTATACGCGGAGATCCGGCAGTTCTTTTGGCGGGAATAGATGCTTCGCCCGAACAGTTGGCGGCGTTACGTGAAGAAATGGGGCTTAACAAGAGCGTTTTTTTACGTTACTTTGACTGGCTGTTCGGCTTCCTTTCCGGCAATCCGGGAAATTCACTGCGTTTCCAGGGAGAGGCGATTTCAGCATTAATCGCCCAGCGTCTTCCGGTTACTTTTACTCTTGCCCTTCTTTCGCTTTTATTAATTTTACTCATTTCCGTGCCGCTTTCCGTATTTACAGTAGGGTGGGAAGGAAGCGTGATTGACCGTATTGTAAATTTTCTTACTGCCGCCGGTATCAGCGCTCCGGGTTTTTTTCTTGGGCTATTATTTATCTGGATTTTTGGTTTTATCTTTAAACTTTTTATTCCAGGTATATACATAGATTACAGAGAAAATTTTTCAGGCTTTTTGGGATGCCTTTTTTTCCCCGCGCTCGCTATAGCGATTCCAAACTCGGCGGTGATGATTAAATTTTTAAGAGGCTCTCTTTTTCAGGAATCGCGGAGCGATTATGTACGAACAGCACGAAGCAAGGGAGCAAGCCGTATGTATATCCTTCGCCGCCATGTATTAAAAAACGCAATGCTTCCCGCTATTACCATGATGGGAATGATTATTGCCGAAGTTTTTTCCGGCAGTATTATTATAGAGCAAGTTTTTACAATACCGGGAACAGGAAGGCTTCTGATAGCGGCAATAGGTTCCAGAGATTATCCCTTAATTCAAACCCTGATAGTTTACATTGCATTTATCGTAGTTACGGCAAATACCCTCGCGGATATTGTTATAATGACAATCGACCCCAGAATCAGGATGTCGAACAGGAAAATCAGATGAAATTAAACTTTGAGCTGAAATTCGGCGCCGTAATCGGAATTATAATAGTAACAATGTCGCTTTTAAGTTTTTTTTGGGTTCCTCACGATTACAATCAGATGGATCACAATATCCGCCTTTTGCCGCCCAGCGTGAACCATCTTCTGGGGACCGATAATTTTGGCAGGGATATTTTTTCACGAATTATGGCAGGCGGCAGAAACTCCCTGCTTCTTGCCGTATGCACTGTCGCCGGAGCGGCGGCCGCCGGATCATTGCTTGGCCTTTTGTCCGGCTATATTGGAGGAGCTGCCGGCGAGATAATCATGCGGTTTATCGACACCATCAATTCTTTTCCTGGAATAGTTTTCGCGCTGCTGCTTGTCGCCGTAATGGACAACGGTCTGGCCGGTGGCCAAGCCAACGGCCAGGCCACCGGCCAAGTTACCCTGTTTATCGCCCTGTTAATTATTTTTATACCAAGTTTTACCCGTGTCATGCGCACAGGAGCAATGCAGTACAAAAACGCTGTTTTTGTTCAGGCGGAAAGAATTATCGGCGCCGGATATTTGCGCATAACTTTTTTGCATATTATGCCTAACGTTGCACCTTCGCTGCTTTCCGCCTCGGTATTGGGGCTTTCAAACGCCATTCTCGCCGAAGCCGCCATGAGTTACCTTGGGATGGGCATTCAGCCGCCCGAGCCATCATGGGGGCGAATGCTGCATGAAGCGCAAACCTTCTTTCTCAGCGCTCCATGGTACGCCCTTGCGCCTGGCATTTTCATCATGCTGACAGTTATCGCTTTTCATATGCTGGGCGAAGGCCTTCGCCGCAGATTTGGAGGATAACATGCCTCGTTTGCTTGAAGTACGCGATCTCACTGTCGGGATAAAAAAAGACTCGGTATTTTTAAAAGCAGTGGACGGCATAAGTTTTTCGATTGATGAAGGTGAGATACTTGGGCTTGCGGGAGAATCCGGCTGCGGCAAGAGTATGACAGCCCTTTCCATTCCAAATTTATTGCCGGAAAAAGTAAAAATTCTACAGGGCGAAATAATCTTTAACGGGCTGTCCCTGACTTCCCTGAGTGATAAGGAAATGCGCCGCATCAGGGGAAGGGAAATCTCCGTAATTTTTCAGGAATACAGGCAGTCGCTTAATCCTCTTATGAAAGTTGGCAGGCAAATTACGGAAACCCTAGAACTTGGAGGCGGCATTTCCGGTGAACCTCGGGCGGGGAAAAATCACAAAAGACGCGCAATGGAAATACTGCGCCGTCTTGGTTTTGACGAACCAAAAAAAATATACAAAGCCTATCCGCACCAGCTTTCTGGAGGGATGTGCCAGCGGGTTATGGCAGCTATCGCAGCGATTTGCCGCCCGCGCCTTTTGTTAGCTGACGAGCCATCCAGCTCTCAGGACATGGAAAGCCAAGAGCGTATCCTTTCCCTGCTTATGGAAATGAACCGTGATTATAAAACATCGGTACTTATTATTTCGCACGATCTTTCCATAATAAGGCAATTTTGCAGCCGTTTTATCGTTATGTACGCCGGCAAAATTGTAGAAGAAGGTCCTGCTGACGCTCTATTCTCTCCCCTGCATCCGTACACAAAGGCTCTTGTCGAAGCGATTCCCGGCAGGGATAAGCGGGGCAAAAATCTTGCCAGCATTCCAGGAAAAGTTCCCTCTATAGAGGACTGCTTTACAGGCTGCCGTTTCGCGCGGCGCTGCGAGAAAGTGCGGAATATCTGCGTTGAAAATTTTCCGCCGCCTGTAGAGACATCCGGCGGGCAGCACGCTTTTTGTTTTTTCCCTGAAGGAGAAACCCATGGTTGAGTCTCCTGCTCTGCTCTCTGTCCGAAATGTCTCTAATGTTTATATAAGCCGAAAGTTTGGGCTTTTGGGGAAAAAAGAAATTAAGCCTGTGTTAAAAAATATAAACCTTGAATTGCGAACAGGGGAAATTTTTGGGTTGATGGGAAAATCCGGCAGCGGAAAGACTTCCCTTGCCCGCTGTATTCTGGGTCTTATTGATTATGAGGGTGAGATTCTGCTTGATGGGCAAAAACAAGAAAAAAAATCGCGTCTCGTGCAAATGGTTTTTCAGGAGCCAGGCGAATCTTTAAGCCCAACCAAAAAAATCGGCTGGTTAATGGAAGAACCCCTTGTAATTCACAGAATCGGAACGCCTTTGGAACGCCATCAAAAGACTGACGAGATGTTACTGCGTGTTGGGCTTGACCCGTCCTATAAAACAAGGCGTGTACACGAACTGAGCGGCGGGCAAAAACAGCGTGTCTGCATAGGGCGCGCCCTTATTCTGGAACCCCGCCTGTTAATCGCCGATGAGGCGATCAGCTCGCTGGACGTATCGGCGGGCGCTCAGATACTAAACCTTTTCCGGCAGCTTCATGAAGAACACGCTCTGGATATACTGTTTATTTCGCATAACAAAAATGCCGTGGAGTATCTTTGCGACAGGGTCGCGGAGATGGAAAAGGGCGTCATGTTGACTCGCCCACAGGATGTGGTAGTCTGTCTATAATCTGTTTACCTTTAAGGTTTCATCACTAAATACATTTTCCCAAAGGTCTTCAAGGGTAATGTTCAAGCCGGGTAAAACAGTAACCGGAATACTGGCATTGTCCTTGTAACCCGTGCAAATATAATGCCCGTCCTTGTATTTGTTTACCTGCACTTTTTTTACTTCTGGGTCAATTACCCAGTATTCCCGTACCCCAGCTTCAAGGTAATACTGGAATTTCAAAAATAACTCACGGTGAGAATTTGAAGGAGACACAATCTCTACAACAAAATCCGGCGCGCCGTTTATTGAATTCTTGCTAATCTTTTTTTTATCACAAACGACCAGAAGATCGGGCTGTACTACAGTGTCATCGGAATTGTCTTTTTTGGGAAAAAGACGCACATCCAAAGGAGCGGCAAACACCTGACATGGCTTTCCTTTAAGCCAGTTACCAAATTGAATGGTTAAATCTCTTAATATCCCCTGATGTACCACCGAAGGAGAAGCCATCTGAAAAACTTCTCCTTTAATAATCTGATACCGTTCCGGGCCTTCCCAAGTCAAATAATCGGCATAGGTGTATCGTCGTTTTTTAAATTCTGCCTTTTCAACAATAGCTTCAAAAACATCTTCAACTCTTAAAGGAACTGCCATAGTTTACTCCTTATAAATCAGTATAAAGCATAACCGGCCATTCTACCAGCTTTCCATTGCCCGCTTAAAAGCATCCGCGGAGGCATTGATTATCTTTTCATCAACGCAGTAAGCCAAACGCAGCCAGCCGCTTTTGCCGAAAGCAGAACCAGGCACTCCAAGGATTAAATGTTTTTTCAGGTGTTCGACAAACTCGCCATCCCCATTCCCATTTTTCTTTTCAGGTATTTTGCAGAACAAGTAAAAAGCGCCTTCTGGTACAAGATATTCTATTCCAACAGCGTCCAGCACTTTCATAAAGGCATCGCGTCTTTTTGCGTAAATGGAAATATCCACTTGCGATTCTGTAAGCTGCGCTACTATTCTTTGCATAAAGGCAGGAGCGTTTACAAAGCCGAGTACTCTGGAGCATAAAGTAATGCCGTTTATTAAATCGTCCTTGTCGGAAATTGCCGGGTTTACGGCGATATAGCCGATGCGCTCTCCCGAAAGTGAAAGGCTTTTGGAATAAGAGCTTACGACAATTGCCTCGCTGTAACAGCTCAACAGGGGCGGCACTTCGACGTTATACGCAATTTCGCGGTAGGGTTCGTCCGAAACAAGGTATGGAAAACGCCCCGTACTGTTTTTTCTGCCATGTTCTTCAAGCAGGGATGCAAGACCAGCAAGGGCAGACTCACTATAAATTTTTCCCGTTGGATTATTGGGCGAGTTTATTAACACAGCGGCGGTTTTTTCGTTTAAGGCCGCGCGTATAGCGACTAAATCCAGATTAAAATCTTCCAACGTATCTACTTCGACAAGTTTTGCCTGATGATTTGCTGCGTAAGCGCGGTATTCCACGAAATAAGGCCGGGAAACAATTATTTCATCGCCGGGATTGCAAATGGCCTTAAACACAGCGTTCAATCCACCGGCAGCCCCTGCCGCCATGATAACATGCGAGCCGTCAATGACGACATTTTGCTCTCTGGAAATCTTTTTCGCCAGAGCTTCCCTTACATGGAGATATCCGGCATTGGGCATATACCCGTGGGAGCCTTTTTCGTCTTCCTGTGCGAGCTTTACAAAAACTTCGTGAAAGGCAGGGGGCGGATCCACATCGGGGTTTCCAAGAGAAAAATCGAAAACTTTATCCGCGCCGTACTGTTTTTTAAGCTGCATACCTTCTTCAAACATTTTTCGAATCATGGAAGATGAAGCAAGTGCATTTTTAATTCCTTCTGCTAATGGCATTTTTTTATCCTTTTTATACCAATGTCCTTGCTGTGCGGACAATGTCGGCGAAAATTCCCCCGGCTGTTACCTGCGCGCCGGCGCCGGGACCCTTGATAACCATCGGGAGTTTCGAATAACGGTCTGTAGTGATAACAACAATATTGTCACTGTCCACAAGCGAGCGGAAGGGGCTTCCTTCTTCTTCATCACGAAGGGAAAGACGCGCTTTTCCATTTTCGATTACTGCGACATAACGCAGGGCTTTGCCTTTGGCGGCAGCTCCGGCGCGGCGTTTTTCAAAATCACCGTCTGCTTTTTCAAGCTCTTTGAAAAATGATTCGATATCTTTCGCTTTGAAACAGGCGGCAGGAAGTATCGGCTCAATCTTTACATTGGCGAACTCAAGGGACAGGCCAATTTCCCTCGCTAGAATCAAAGCCTTGCGGGCAGCGTCCATCGCGTTAAGGTCGTCCCTTGGATCAGGTTCCGTGTAGCCCTTTGCCTTAGCTTCCCTAACAAGGGCAGAAAACGGCTTTGAACCGTCAAAACTGTTAAAGATAAAACTCAATGTCCCGGAAAGAACTGCCTCTATCCGCAGCACACGGTCTCCAGACAGGAAAAGATCGCGTAATGTGGATATAACCGGCAAGCCCGCGCCAACAGTAGTCTCATAAAGATAAGGAATACCTCTTTCCCTGGAATACGATGTCAGCTTCCGGTAGTATTTAAGAGAACCGGAATTGGCTTTTTTGTTTGGCGTAACGATTGGTATGGAATGTTGAAGAATCTTGTCATAGGAAGCGGAAATATCTTCACTGGCGGTACAGTCGCAAAAACATGAATTGGGAAGATTAAACGAAACCATCTTTTCTATAAAAGAAGAAAGGACGAAAGGCTCCGCTGCCGCATCGCCTTCATTTACGCTTTTCCCGGCCTTTTTCGGATCAAGTCCGTCTTGTGAGAAAATCATTCTGTCTAAATTGGCGGCGCCTATCAAATTGATTTTTATCATGTCCTTGTGTACCAGTTTTTCATGATTATCCGCAATTTGGTTCAACAGGGTTCCTCCGATATGCCCCGTACCGACAAGGAAAAGATTGACAGAACGCTGATTGGCAAAGAAGAAAGCGTTATGAATGGCATTAAGCGCCTTACCTTCATCCTGCCTGGGAATAACAGCCGAAATATTTGTTTCGGAAGACCCCTGGGCAATAGCGATAATGTTAACTCCGTTACGGCCAAGAGCGTGAAAGAACTTCCCGGATATGCCGGAAGTACTTTTCATAGCGGAACCTACAACGGCTATTATCGAAACGTCTTTTTCCACTATGGGTTTTTCAATTGAACCACCGCGAATCTCGTAAGAAAATTCTTCTTTTAATACCGCCTCCGCAGTTTGGGCTTCTTCGGGAAGGACTGCAAAACAAATAGAGTATTCGCTGGAGCTTTGAGTAATAAACATTACACTGATGCTCTTACAGGCAAGAGCGCCAAATACCCTGGCGGAAAAACCGGCAATGCCCACCATACCTGCCCCTTGAATCCGGACAAGGGCGGCAGAGCTTATAGAACTTATCCCCCTGATTGGGTGTTTTCCCGGGGAGGCGTTTTTAACAATCCTGGTACCTTTGGAAGAAGGATTAAAGGTATTGCGGATAATAATCGGGATGCCTTTTTCAAAGGCGGGCTTGACCGAAGGAGAAAACAATACCTTCGCGCCAAAGTGGGAAATTTCCATCGCTTCGATATAGGAAATTTCTTCTATTAAAAAGGCGTTTTTTACATATCCTGGATCCGCAGTAAGAATACCGTCAACATCACTCCAAATTTCAAGTTTTTTCGCCCCAAGGGCAGCGGCAAAAATAGCCGCGCTTAAATCGGAGCCGCCACGCCCTATTGTGGTGGTGTATCCTTCCACAGTTGACCCGATAAAACCGGTTACTACCTGAAGAGGCTTTTTTGAACCTTTAAAAAACGAGCGAATACCGCTTTCGGTCTCTTTTGGCAGAACCGCTGCCTTGCCAAAAGCTGAATCCGTTTTTACCAGAGTCCGCGCGTCCAAAAAGTCAGCTTCTATGCCGTTCGCGGTTAAAATAAGGGAAAGCAGAGCCGCAGACAACCTTTCCCCAAAGCTCATTACCAAATCCATACTGCGAGCCGAAAGTTCCCCCAAAAGGAAAATCCCGTCCAGTATCCTGGATAATTCCGATATGTCATTTTCAATGCGTTTTTCCGCATTTTTCCGCTGGGGTCCCTTTAAAAACCGCCCAGCACAGTCCTTATGCCGGACGCTGAGGGCTTCTATTTGCTGTAAATAGGGTTCTCCCCTAGCTGACATACAGGCAAGCTCAATAAGGGTGTCTGTCACCCTGGAAAACGCCGAAACTACCACTACAGGGACATTTCCCTGATGTTCTTTACCCTTTAATATGCCAATAATGCTGTCAATACCCTCGGAACTTCCTATAGATGTCCCGCCAAATTTTAGTACTATCATATTTTTCTCCCTAAATACCAAAATACTACTTTACTTTTTATTTAATTTATAGTAGTATTACATGAAGGTTGAGCAAAATTTTTTGAGGTATTGAAAAATGTCGAGTATATTAATGGTTTTTGTTGTTTCAATTATTCTTTCCATAGTGGGTGTTGGGCTGGCACTGAAGATTTCGCTAAGGAAGGGATGGTTTGATCATCTTGATGAACGAAAAATCCATTCGGGAAATATCCCACGCCTTGGCGGTTTGGGGTTTGCTTCCGCTTTTTTCCTGATTATTTCAATTATCAGCGTTGTTTTATTAATAAGAGGCGTAGATTTGATCCGTTTTATACCATGTGCAGTCGCAATGGTTATTACCTTGGTTTCTGGAGCTTACGATGATTTCCGTTCCATGTCTCCACGTTATAAAATTGTATTACAATTAATTGCTGCTATTAGCGTAATCGTTGCCGGTTTTGATTTTGACCGCCTTTTTTATTCCGGCAATGGGTTTCTTACCAATCTTGGATATTTATCCTATCCCATTACTTTGCTCTGGATTGTCGGACTTACTAATGCTTTCAACCTTATCGACGGAGTAGATGGTCTTGCAGGAGGTCTTTCCGCTCTTATTGTATTATTTCTTGGGGCAATTATCTTTTTTTATGCCGGAATATCAAAAGCTGTTCTGTTCTGTATATGCCTTTTTGGCGTACTTATAGGGTTTCTGGTTTTTAACGCGCCCTTGCCAAGAGCGAAGATTTTTATGGGAGACTGCGGGAGTCAGTTTCTTGGCTTTACGCTTGCTCTATTGCCCTTAATGAAGGACTCTGATCAACCTGCTTCCCTGCCTGTATTTTATGCGGCAGCCCTTTTTGCCATTCCGATTTTTGACACTATAGCTGCAGTCTGGCGCAGACTTAGGGATGGTAAGAAAATATATTCTCCCGACAAGTCCCATTTGCACCATAAACTGATAAATCTGGGGCTTGATGCCAAGGGAGTCTGCGCCGTAGTTTTCAGTTTACAAATAGCTATTGGGCTGCTTACTTATGCTGCAATTCGTTGGGCTGGCGTTCATGAAGGGGTATCGTTGCTTTTAGTATTAGCCGCATACCTGATAACACTGGCTTTCTTCACTACAATTCATTGCATGAATAAAGCGGTAAACATGAAGAAACAACTCAACATAGAAATAATTGCACCCCCCCCCCCCCCCCCCCCCTTTTTCTCCTCCGTCTTTCGGTATAATAACTCTAAGACACCATGCCCATTTTTTTTTTTTGCCTTGAACCTTTTCTCATCATCAGACTCGGA
>Ga0099364_10011311_pt1 | contig 12200 bp, 15 predicted proteins | sample TergutTh196P3_FD_73070 | JGI IMG/M metagenome (GOLD analysis project Ga0099364, IMG submission 73070) | Microcerotermes parvus P3 segment gut microbial communities from Pointe-Noire, Republic of the Congo - Th196 P3 | ecosystem: Host-associated > Arthropoda: Insects > Digestive system > Gut ...
TGAAATGTTTTCTTGCATTCTTTGCATTTTAAGCGTTGTTTTCCGTTGGGGTTAGACCCGTACCTGACAACATTTTCGCTGTCGCAATACATACATTTTGAGTTTATCGAAACCATAATAATCACCTCTTTTTTCAATTTGATGTAACTATTATATCATATGATTTATTGTTTGTCAACTATATTGTAACATGACCGAAAGGCATTTGGCTGAAACTTAATGCGGACGTTGGTCTGCGGTTACCTACGTGGAATAGCGAAGAGCCTTAATAACTCTTTCGCCTTAGTAAGCGGTAAATAGGTGTCTTGTCCTTTCTGCCAATGAAAAGTGTCAACTTTCATATTGGCGGTTGTCGTACCACTGACAGCAACTGCAATGACGTTGTACTCGGCTTTTAGGAATTTCGCATAGTAAAGAACACCATCAACAGCAAACCCGCGCGGCGAATTCAAGTCCGTGCTACTGTGTTTCTTAGCGGAATTTTTACATTCAACCACAATGACGGTATTGACATCATCATTGAAAGTCATTATGTATTCCGGTTTGGCTTTGCCGTTACCGCCCCCAGAATAATCATCGAGAGGACACTGCACAGGCTTGCCCCCTGCTTTTTTAAGGAGCTTCTCGATTTTTTTCACAGCGGAAACATCGCCTTGAGGAAAGACGTACCCCCACTCGTTATCACCTAATTCGCATTTCATTTCTTTGAGGGTAAGGCTCTCTGTGAATTGCTCTATCGCCATACTGATTTGTTCCTTTCAATCATTCTGTGTCATTCCACTAACTATCATACCACATCTTGTCCAAAAATGCAACCCCTTAACAACAAAACCGCCTTGTGGTTTTAATCGCATTAGCGTGACCCCACAAGGCAGTCTTTTATTTTCAGTCGAGCCGTCACTACTTTTCGCGTTGTATCATGGCGTTTCATTTAGCCTTTTAGCATAACATTTGCCACACAAATTGCCATACATCTACACGTAAAACTTAATCAATCGGCTTGGTTGATCGATTTGTCATTTCACCTTAATACATTCCGCCCTTGCAAAATATCAATAACTTGTCGTTTTCTCTCATACCGTAACACGCTTTACAATGCGGTTTATGGCGAGTGTTAGTTTTCTTTCGTGTCGTAAAATTTGCCGCCGTGCGTACTATTTGATACCCAAATTGATACCCAAAAGCCGCCCGATATGGACGGCTTATTATTATGAGATTAAGGCTTGATTATCCCCGCCAAAGTTGAAAATGTCAACGAGGTTTTCCATTGCCTTACGTTCGAGGGCTTCAAAAGAGTGTGCGTATATTTTAGTAACCATGTCAACGGTATCACCGAGTAGGGCGGCAACCGCAACCACATTTACGCCGTTTCCAATGAGTAAACTGCAAAAACTATGTCGCAACGAGTGAGTATGCAAGTCGGCGGGAAGTTCGGGGTTTTCTTTCCTGATACGTTGCATATAGTGCGTGAGTGCCGATAACTGCATTATGTTCCCTGTGGTGTTTGTGGCTATGAGGTTGTACTTGTTATCATAAGCTGTTCCACGTTCGGCGGCGGTCTGTTCCTGATATGCTTTATGTTCCATAAGTCGAGCGGACAAAGAATCCGAAAGCGGGACGGAGCGGCGGGAGCGTGTTGTCTTAGTCAAGCCTATGACTTCTTTGCCTTTGCGGTCTTTCGTGATACTACGACGAATGTTTATAGCACGTTTGGCAAAGTCGATGTTATCCCATGACAGGGAGCGGGCTTCGCCGTTACGTAAACCACATTCAAGGCAGAGCGTGAGCAGTATGCGTATATCGGCATTGTCGATGTTTGCGAGAGCCTTTTGAAAAATCGGCATAGTTTCATTGTCAAGGAACGCCCCGCCCTCATGTTCGCCGATAGGCGGCTTTTCAGCCTTTGAAACAGGGTTTTTACTTACTACATCATTTGCGACTAACTTTGTAAACACAGCACTAATACTATTTGCGATATGGTCTACCGTTTTTGCCGAGAGCGGGGCGGTAGTCGTTTCGATGATAAACGCTTTTTCAACAGGCTTTTTGTAGTATAAAGCTATGAGTTCAGCGGTTTTCTTTTCAACGCCCCGCCCGTTCCGCAAGTGATGAAAGCGTTTCATTCCTATACCGACAGCGGCGGCAGTGTCAGCGATTTTCCCTTTTGAATCCGTCTTGATGATGTTCACAAAGTCGGGTGTCGGTGTGTAGGTGGTTTTTACCGAGCCGTGGGCGTGTAAGTCCGAAAACAGGCTTGTCAACATAGCAGACGTGATTCTCTTGACTTGAATATCGCCGAGTTCGGGCATAACGTATGCGTTCAATGTGCGTTCCCTATTTAATATAGTGCTGTCCCTGTTTTTGGATATGCTAAGATACCACGCAACAGCCTTTGAAAAAGTGTCCCTGTCTGTAATGTCGCCTTTGACTGTCCCACGTTCGACCTTATCGCGGAATAGGTCAATCGCCTTTTGCAGTCTACTATTGCGTTCAGCTTGTTTCATGTCTTCGGCATTTTCAAGGCGGTAACTTTCGATATACCGCCGACCGTTCACCATGACTTGAAACTTATACAAGCCCTCACGATCTTTACGAGCGGTTACGCCGATTGGTAGTTTACTACTTTTCTTCATGTGGGGTGTCCTCCTTTTTAATAGGTATATTTTGAGAAAATGCCTACTCGTCCCATTCAGCAATAATAGTCGGTTTTACAACTGGTTCTGTTGAGGGAGTTGAATTATATCGCGCATCTTCACTATTTATAAAATTTATTATTACGTCTTTCAAAAGCCCCGAGCAATCTATTTGTATATCTAAGACACGGCGTGCAAACTCATCGATGTGAATTGAACTAAGCGCACTTTGAATAGTTTCATCAATGGATATATTGGCAATGGATATATTAGAGCGGATTCTCATATCGTAATTTTCTCTAAAAAACTTATATATTGCAGAAAACTCTTTCGTTCTTTTATCGTATACATACTTATCTACTTTTTCACGCTTTAAATTACAAAACTGTAATAATAAAGCTTTCCCGTGTTCGTTTTCAAATATAAAATTTAGAACGTACTTATCGGGAAAGTCTTTAATAAAGTTTATGCTTGCTTCCGAAAGTCCTAAATAGTCACAAACTTCACTTAATTCCTTATCGGTGGTTCGGTGTTCTGTACGTCCGAGCAGATAGTCTGTACTTACGTTAAAATAATCGGCAATTTTAGAAGCCGATAAAATATCGGGTATAGTATCACCAGTAACCCATTTTGACAATGCTTGACGTGTTACTCCGATATTGTTTGCCAAGGCGTCCTGTGTAACTTTATTATTGGTAAGCAAATTTTGCAAATTAGTTACAAAAGGGTTGCCAAACTTATAATCCTTTGGCTTTGGCTTTCTGCCTTTTTTTATTGCTTCACTCATTGAAAACACTCCTTAATGTTAATAATAATATCAATTAAATATTTATAGCAAAAGTTATTGACAATGCCGGAAGAACGTGCTATACTAAGGGTATTGTTATTTTCTTTTGCGTTTCTTTAATTATAGCATAACGAAATTAACTTGTCAAGCGAAAATAAAAATTTTTTAAAGGAGATAAAAAAATGATTAAAAATGAAGCAACAAAGACGTTTGATGAACTTATAGCTGAAGAACGCCGCGAATACTTCAAGGCATGGAGAGCATCAAACAAGGACAAAGTACGGCGACATAATCAGAATTTTTGGGCTAAAAAAGCTGCTAAGCGGCAAGCGGAAGCAGAAAGTGAGGTAAAAAGCGATGATTAAACAAATCGAAATGATAACCGTAGCAGAAACAGCGGCGAGGACAGGGGCTTCCGAGTTTGCCGTGCGAGGGTGGGTTCGGGACGGTTCGGTAAAAAGCGTAAAATCGGGGCGTAAGATATTGATTAACTGGGAATCGGTTTTGCGGCATTGTGGATATGATAGCGAAAGAGGTGCTTGATATGAATATGAACATATTTTCCGCTTGTCGTGAGCGGTTGACCGCCCGTGAAGTAGCCGAGCGTTACGGCTTTGAGTTTAAGGGCGGCAGGATTAAATGCCCTTTTCACGGCGGTAAAAACTATAATCTATCGTTTCACGGCGGCGGCTTTAACTGTTTTGTTTGCGGCGAAAAGGGCGACTGTATCAAGTTCGCTATGAAACTATTTGACTTGTCGGCGTTCGAGGCGGTTAAAAAACTCAATCAAGATTTTTCTTTAGATTTATACCTTGACGAAAAGCCGCCCCGATTGTCAGAAAAAGAACGCCGAGCAATTGAGGCTAACAAAATTTATTCATCGTGGCGTAGAGCCGCTTGCGAGGTTTTGAATTTCATAATCGCCTTGCCGCTTCACGATGAAGAACGGGAAGAAAACACTGTGTTTCTGGCGAATTTGTTAATGCAAGGTGAAGTGCGAGAGAAACTCAAAACTTTCTACAAGCAGGACTTTCTCAATGACTACTGGACGGGTATATTTTGCATAAAAGCCGCTTGTCATAGGATTTTAGAGATATTCGACAAAGGCGATAGCGAGTGGGCGCGGCAAGCAATTTTCCGAAATCACCACGGATTTATCGAAACACTTCAAATAGCAAAATTGCAAAACGAAAAAACCGCCGATTCGAGCGGCGGTTCAGAGAAAGTACAATGTATAGCGTAAGAAAGCGAGGTTAGACCCCATATATGGATTATATCACAGAAATGAAAAAAAGTCAAGCGATTTTGGAAAATAAAACAGAGTTTTCAGATTTTCAGCCGCTTTTGTGTGAAAGCCCTTTGCCGCCTTTTCCACTCAACTCCTTACCGCCGACGGTGCGGGGATTTGTCGGTGACTTGTCGCTATTCACTCAAACGCCGCCCGAAATGGCAGGTACGCTTGTTTTGGCGGTGTTAGCAGGCTGTCTGCAAAAGAGGTATACTATTCGGGTTCGTGGGGACTGGTTCGAGCCGTTGTGCGTGTACGCCCTTGTAATCGCCGCGCCTGCCGAGCGAAAGTCGGCGGTATATTCGCAACTCCTCAAGCCCGTCTACAGCTTTGTGAAATATCACAACGAAAACAATGCCGCCGAGGTTTTGAAGTCGTCAAGCAAGGCGAGGATTCTCGATGAGAAAATTCATAAAGCAGAAAAGCTATGTTCGAGCGGCAAGGGCGATTATGATGAGTTGGAAAGTCTGTTGCGAGAAAAGGCAGAGTTTGTACCTAAAGTACCGTTGAAATTGACGGTTGACGATATAACGCCCGAAAAGATTGTCGATGTTGCGGCAGAGCAGAATAATGCCTTATTACTATGTTCTTCCGAGGGTGACTTATTGGAATATGTCGCAAATGGACGATATGACGTATCGAATTTAGGTGTGTATCTTAAAGGGTATGACGGCGAAACGGTTCAAGTTGACAGAATAAAAAGGGGTTCACAGACAGTCGAGAAAATGTTGTTGTCTATGGCTTTGTGCTGTCAACCGTCTGCATTATCGGCATTTATGGCAGACCCCAAAGCAAGCGGCAGGGGATTATGCGCGAGGATTAGTTATGCCATATGCAAGGGCAAAATCGGGGAGCGGTTGACAGACCCCGCCGAAATATCGGAGCAAGCCAAAGCCGAGTATTCCGATTTGATAGGAAAGCTGTTACACCACACCACGGGCACGGGCGATTGTCCGTCCGACTACTTAAAGCTGTCCCCCGAAGCGGACGATGTGCGGCGTAACTTTCAAAGCAAAATCGAAAGCCGTCTTGTCGAGGATTTAAGCGATATGCAAGACTGGAGCGGTAAAGCTGTCGGGAAAATGTTACGGTTCGCAGGAATTTTTCATATTATAGAGAGTATTGAAAGTGGATATCCCCCCGTCGATGTACCAATTCAAGCGGCAACAGTTGAAAATGCTTGTATGATTGCAGATTTTCTAATAAACCATGCTGTAGCGGCGTATTCGCAAAGTGGCGAGAATGAAACTGAAAAGCAAGCCCTTTATGTTTGGAAAAAGATTAGTTCAATTAACTCAATATCCAAAGGCGAGCTTGTACGCAAAACGCAAGGCAAACGAGGGCTAAATCTTGACGAGGTACTTTCCGTACTTGCCGCGCGTGGATATGTAAGGATTGATTATTCACGAACAGGGGCGGCGGGGCGACCGTCAGAAACTATAATTGTAAACCCCGACGTGTATGAGTAAATTGAGTATATTGAGTTAATATCGGATTTATTCAATTTATTCAATATACTCACTAATGATTAGAAAGGAAAAGCAAAGTATGAGATGTGCTACTTGCCGCTATACCGCCCCCGACCCCACGACCGCCGAGGGTGGGTGGGTTGGGATTGAGTGTAAATGCCGAGATTCCCCCTATCACGGAGCATTACTTAATGTTTCGCCCCACGGTGCGAAACTTCCCAAAATCACATGGAGCGGTTGTCCGCAACACGCCCCGAAATAAAGAAAGGATTTATTATTATGAAATTTAAACATGAAACAGTCACCGAGGTTGATTTTACCAAAAACAAGTCAAACACCACGCACTTGAAACTTCCAACGTCTATTGCCCAAAGGCTTACGGATATTCTCTGGGCGATAGAACCCGACACTACAGAGGAAGCGTTTTACATTGATGAGTTTCTGTGCGAAATCAAAGCCCGTGCCGAATCCAATAACCGCAAAGGCTATTTTTTCAGTAGTTTATGAAAAGCATAATCAAATAATTATACAAGGAGTTATCTAAAATGGAAAAATTTATCTGTAGTATTCACGGCAGTACAGCCGTCAGCGGTTGCCGACATTGTGAGGCTACCGAAAAAGCAAAAAGGAATATGAGTAATAATATTCCGAGTGAGTTTATAATCGTAAACGGCGATGTTTGCCGTTTGACAGACGGGGGGAAATATTACACTCCGTCAGACCATTTTGAGTTAATGAGGGGAAAACTCAATGACATTTCAAGGCGACGTGGAGTTTGCCCCTCTCCGTGGGAAAACAACGCCAAAAAGCGGAAATGTGGGTGGTTTTATGGCTGATATAAAACGATTAAGTATTTATTTACCGCCGCATTTGTGCGATTTTTTCGCTTCACAAGCCGCAAAAGAGTTCACGACGAGGCGGTTACTGCTCACTCGTATACTAACCGAGTATGCCGAAAAATGCGGTAACATAGCCGTAAAACCGCTTGCAGAGCCTGTTTGCGACTTTGTATTTGACGAATAAAAGCCGATATTAGGACATAGTAACCGAAAGCAGGGAGGGATATTTTTTGAACATCAAGGATTTACGAAATCTGCAAAAATCATTTAGTTCCCGAAAGTATAAGATACGCCGTAATATGGAATTCGGGCGTTTGGTTACAAAGCGAATTGCCAGTAGGACAAAGTCGGGGTATGTGTGGTTGTGTAAATGCGTTTGCGGGGCTGAAACAAAAGTCCCTGCTTTTCGACTTCTAAGCGGACATACTAAAAGCTGTGGGTGTTTGGCGGCAGAGCATAAAAAAGAACATTTCAAAAGTTTTTATGTCCCTGTGTTTTGTAAGAAGTGCGGCAAGGAGTACACCACGAATCGGCACAAAACAACAAGAGGGCTGTGCAAGCGTTGCAATAACGCCGAAAGCGTGAGAGCATACCGAAAGCGGCAGGGAATATAATCTTTGCCGCTTTATTTTCAGCCCGTGAATAAAATCACACTCAAATCGGAATAATATAGGTATAGGGTAAAATAGGAAATCTATATTTACTACTCTAAATAGAAAGAAAGGGGGGCGTTACTATGGCGACACTTGAAAAACAAATCGAACATCAAGAAGAACGCATAGCGGAATTTTTAGAGAAGTTCGAGGACGAAAGCAACATCAAAGGCGGCGATTCAATCAGACTTCACGAAATGCGCGGGTACTTAGAAGAGTTACAAGAACAGGCGACTTAATCAAATCAAGCGGCGAGGGTTTACCTTGCCGCTTTGACTTATACATAAAGTCACTTAAAGTCAATGACTTTATTAAAAGTTAATAACCTTTATTAAGGCTTATATGTCCGAGTGTACCGTGGTATGTCCGAGTGTTACCGAGTATGCCCAAGTGTTACCAGTATGCCGTGGTACTCACTTTTTCAAAATTATTTTTTCGGGGGTGGGTAGGGGGGCAGACGGACAGACGAAAATACTAAACATACCCCCTGCCTTTGAGGGCGGCGGCAAGTAAAAAACGGCAGGGCTTCCCCCGCCGTTTCATAACGTGTCATGCTATACCATTTTTTCGTGTTTCATAACTTTTGATACCCAAATTGATAACCAAAACAGGGGAAATAAGCTAAAAACCGCATAACAAAGCCTATTATCATTTCGCCTTAATACATTCCGCCCATACCGCCCATGCCCGCACCCGGAGCGGCGGGAGGGTTCTCCTCGGGGTTATCGGCAACAAGGCTCTCGGTAGTGATTACCATTGCGGCAACGCTTGCGGCGTTTTGCAACGCTGAACGAGTTACCTTAGCGGGGTCAACAATGCCCGCCTCTATCATATCACCATACTCGCCGGAAGAAACATCATAACCATACCCGGTTTTGCCCGAACGCTTAATGGTATCGATAATTACCGAACCTTCCGAGCCTGCGTTTTCGGCAATTTGGCGAATCGGCTCTTCAAGCGAACGCAATATAATCGCCGCGCCTGTTTTTTCGTCATCGCTCAAACTCTTAATCACTTTTTCAACAGCATCAGCAGTGTTAATTAACGCAACGCCGCCGCCCGCAACAATACCTTCTTCAACCGCCGCTTTAGTCGCCGCCAATGCATCTTCTATGCGCAGTTTCTTTTCTTTCATTTCGACTTCCGTCGCCGCGCCAACCTTGATTACGGCAACCCCGCCCGAAAGTTTAGCCAAACGCTCCTGCAACTTTTCCCTGTCAAATTCGCTCGTAGTTTCTTCGATTGCCCCGCGAATTTGATTGACTCTTTCCTTAATATCGGATTTTTTGCCCGCGCCGTCCACTATAATAGTGTTCTCTTTAGTGACCTTGACTTGTTTTGCGGTCCCGAGGTCGGCTACCGCAACTTCTTTTAAGTCAAGCCCTAAATCATCGGTAATTACCTGTCCGCCGGTCAAAATCGCTATATCTTGGAGCATTTCCTTTCGCCTGTCGCCGAATCCGGGCGCTTTGACAGCCACGCAATTGAAAGTTCCGCGGAGTTTGTTCAAAATCAAAGTTGTCAGTGCCTCTCCCTCAATATCTTCCGCGATTATAAGGAGTTTTTTTCCGGTTTGAACAATCTGCTCCAGCAAAGGAAGCAAGTCGGCAATCGCCGATATTTTCTTATCGGTTATAAGAATATAAGCATCGTCTAACTCGGCAATCATTTTCTCGCCGTCGGTCGAGAAGTAAGGCGATACGTAACCGCGGTCAAACTGCATTCCTTCTACTACATCAGAATAAGTCTCCGCCGTTTTGCTCTCCTCAATTGTAATCACGCCGTCGGCAGTAACTTTATCCATAGCCTCGGCAATCAGCTTGCCGATTTCTTCATCGCCCGAAGAAACAGTGGCAATCCTTGCAATATCTTCGCCTCCTTTTACTTTTTGGGATTGCTTCGACAATTTCTCAACGCTTGCCTCAACCGCTTTTGCGATTCCGCGTTTTACCGCCATCGGGTTTGCTCCCGCAGCTATATTTTTCATGCCCTCGCGAATAATCGCCTGCGCCAGTAAAGTAGCGGTAGTTGTTCCATCTCCGGCAATGTCGTTAGTCTTGGTCGCGACTTCCTTAACAAGTTGCGCCCCCATGTTTTCAAAAGCATCGTCAAGCTCGATTTCCTTTGCAATTGTAACACCGTCATTGGTAATCAACGGTGCGCCGAACTTCTTGTCAAGAACAACATTCCTGCCTTTGGGACCGAGTGTGATTTTTACAGTGTCCGCAAGTTGGTCAATTCCGGACTGTAATGCTTTACGGGCATCTTCCCCGTATATTATCTGTTTTGCCATTTTTTTACCTTTTTACCCTTTCTTCATATAATTAGATTTTTCAGTAATTTTGTGCCTTTGAGATACCTTCGGTGAGTTTTTAAGTGGTTTACCCTTTCTTCATATAATTAGATTTTTTAGTGATTTTGTGTCTTTTAAGATTGGTAAATTTACTCTACAATTGCTAAAATGTCCGACTGACGTAAAATCGTGTACTCTACGCCGTCAAGTTTTACTTCAGTCCCCGCATATTTGCTAATCATTACCTTGTCGCCGACCTTGACTTCCATTACAATCTCTTTGCCGTCAACAACACCGCCGGGACCCGCCGCCACTATTTCAGCAACCTGCGGCTTTTCTTTTGCCGAACCCGCGAGAATAATCCCGCCTTTTGTGGTTTCCTCCGCCTCTAACATTTTTATTACCACCCTGTCCGCCAATGGCTTGATGTTCATGTGCGTTCCTCCTTCACTTAATATATTGTATTTTGAAGTTGTTTTCATAGACAACTTCTTATTAGCACTCATTAGCTTAGAGTGCTAATATCTATTTTAACTATTTATTTCCAAAAATCAAGTGTTTGGAATAAATTTTTAAAATTTTGTTAAAGCTGCACAAATTACGCTGTTATATTTTGTGCAATTTCCACAATAGAGCCTGCGACCATTCCGATGATTGCGCAATAGGTGACTAACTTAAACTTAGCCAACAAGAACGTAATCAACTTTGCCGCAAGGACTAAGCCCGCTAAAATCCCGATTACAGCAGGGACAATAACCGCAAAATCAAACTGACTTAATGCGGTAATCAGTGTTTCATAAACCCCGAAAGCCTTGAGCATTAACGCGCCGGAAATCCCCGGCAACAGCATCGCAAATGCCGCAAATGCACAACATAACGCTAATACAACGACGTTATCGGTAACACCGTTGCCGCCTAAGAAAGATGCACTCACAACAAGGGCAAACCCTAACACAAGCGGGATTATACACTTCAAAGTAAACCTCTCGTCTTTGAACGCAGTCTTTACAATAAACGGCAATGCCGCTAAAATCAATACCCCGAAAAAAATATTTGTCGGAACAGGGTAATTCTTCAGCAAATCGGCAATCGCCAAAACCGCGCCGAGCAACCCGGCAACAGCCCCGATACCAAACGGAATAAAGAACATTATGTGTTGTTTGATGAGCTTAAAATCAAGCGACAACGCTCCGCAAACCTTGTCGTAGCACCCGAAGATTACAAGCAATGTTCCCCCGCTTAATCCTGGAACAATCAGTGAAACTCCGTATGCTAACCCATATAATATACCAATAAGATTTTTCAAAGTTTTACCCATGCCCTTTCTACACAAATGTGCCATAAAATCTCATTTTCCCATTTATCGTAGTTTGGATTTTCAAACTTTCGCCACCTTTTTAATGTAAGGTAACACCGCAGGGCAAGCCCTGCACCCCTCGCCTACGGCGAGAGAGCCGACACAAGTGTCGGGGTATTACACCCTTACTTTCAATAATTCTTCTTAATAAACTCAAACCAAAGTTGGCTTGCCATTCCGATTAACAGCGACAGTGCGAAAACGAGCGGACTGATTGCTTCAAGACCGAACGCCGCATTAATATAAGGCAGATAAATCAAAAGCGGCAAAATCAAAACCAATTCGCCTGTTATAATTAGTGTCGGCTTGCTTTTAAGTTCTTTAATATTAGCAAATGATTCGGCGAATGACTTATAAAACGGTTTTTCGAGCGATGAGTTCACCCATGCAGTTGCTATTCCGCCCGCTGTAAAAACTGCGAGGAATATTGCGCGGAGCATTTCCGCAGTGTAGCCCTCAACGGCACTGAACACCAAAAACATAATCAAAAGTGCCGCAAAAAGCGAACCACCTTGGAAAGCCGCCCCCAAAAGCAGTCTATTGCCGATTCCGCCTATGCTGTCCTCATCGTTGTCAATCTCAGAGTTGTCAGTATCATATTCATTTTTGACAAAAAAGAGACACAGCAACGGAATAATAATCACAGCCAGTACCGATACAAGCATTGCATCGGGAATGTAAAAATCCCCTACAAAAAGGTTGAGCAGACCAAACAGAAAAACTGCGGTAAAAGTCGAAACTGCGACAGAAATGCAGCGTTTTATATTGCGGTGAATCTGCCGTGACTCATTAAAAGCAGAAACAATCTTAGCTATATTGGCACTCTCGTTCCCGCTTGCGGCGCGATTACTGCTTTTTAAAACAAGCTCGCAGGTTTCACA
>Ga0099364_10011312_pt1 | contig 12200 bp, 12 predicted proteins | sample TergutTh196P3_FD_73070 | JGI IMG/M metagenome (GOLD analysis project Ga0099364, IMG submission 73070) | Microcerotermes parvus P3 segment gut microbial communities from Pointe-Noire, Republic of the Congo - Th196 P3 | ecosystem: Host-associated > Arthropoda: Insects > Digestive system > Gut ...
CGGAGTATTGGCGATGTTTTTCACGTCCGGAATCGTAAGCATCCCGTCCATCATCGGATTCATCACGCTGTTCGGAATCGCCACGCGCAACGGAATCCTGCTGATTTCGCGCTATCAACATCTTGGAAATTTTGAATTGAAAGAAGATCAAAGTAATTCAAAATTCCGGGAAACTATTATGCGGGGATCAATGGATAGATTAAATCCGATACTGATGACCGCCATTTCGTCGGCAATGGCGCTTACCCCGCTCGTGCTGCAAGGCGACAAGGCGGGCAACGAAATACAAAGCCCGATGGCGGTTGTCGTATTGGGCGGGCTGCTCACATCGACTTTGCTGAATATCTACATTGTGCCTATAGTATATGAAATGATACAGGTAAGGATGAGGTTCTCGACAAACTTGCCGGCGGCGAGATCGACGTTCACGCAGCCATCGAAAAGCTCAGAGAAATGTAAGTAACAATGAGGTGGATAAAATGAATACAGAAAAGCTCAAGATACTGGAAATGCTTGAAAACGGTAAGATTACTGCACAGGATGCCGGGCAGCTGCTCGATGCGCTTGAGCCTGACCGCGTTGAAAGGTCGGGTGACTCAGCCGGTAAGTACGAATCTTCAGAACACTCCAAAGGCAAAAAAAAGCTGCGTATATATGTCGTTGGAGACGCGGACGAGCAAAAGAATATGAATATCCATGTCGCAGTGCCTTTGACGCTTGTGCGGCTTGTTGACAACGTTGTTGAAAACTGTATCCCGAACGAAGCTCTGGGTGAGATGAAAAAACACGGCATCGACCTCAAAGCCATCAAGCTTGGCGCTATGATCGGTACGCTCGAAAACCTTGAAGAAGACATCGTCAACGTTGATATGAAGTCGGAAAACTCCGACTTCAAGGTGAGAGTCTATGTCGAATAAAAACCGTGGTCAAAGCCGACGCGCGCGCTTTCTAGCCCGGATATTTCATACCGTTTCTACCGATGCCGCGCAATCAGGCATATCTACTGCGTTGCGCTTGCACGCCCTCGCTACGAAACGGTATGAAATATCCGGGCAAACCGCTTTCACTGTTTCAGCATTTTCAGAAATGTTCTCAATAAATGTGATTTTTTAATGTCGGCGTAGAGATGTATGGTATTTTTATCTTATGGACAATAATAAGAAAGAAAAGAATCCGGCAGCGGTAGCATTAGGGAAAATGAGCGCGGCGAAAGCGGGCGCGGTTGGTATGTCAAAAAAGGGGCGCAAGGGCGGCAAGGCGCGAGCTGCGGCTTTGTCTCCAGAACGACAATCTGAAATTGGGCGTAATGCCGTAGCGGCGCGCTGGGCGAAGTATCGCGCGGAAAAGGAAAAGGAAGCCGGGAAGGAAGAATGACGGGAACTAATACGCTCGTTTGACGCCGCCGAGTTTGTCGGCCTGTTTTTCCGGCCATCCGGAGTAGTACCATCTCTGCCGGTCTTCCCGCGTACATGGGCTGCGCCAACTTCGGAATCCGGGTTCAACAAATGCGCGGCAGTTGTTCGCCGCTGATCATGTCTACGACGCGGTAGGCGCCGATGCGGCTGCGCATCGTAACAAGTCCCGAATTCGTCACTTTATTTACGATTCCTATAATTTGCGCGCTTTCTCCCGACGGATGTCTGCGCATGATTTCGAGCGCCTTTTCCGCTTCACACCCTGGTACAAAGGCGGCAAATCTTCCCTCGTTTGCTACATACAGAGGATCAAATCCCAGGATCTCACACGCGCCGCGCACGTCTTCGCGCACCGGTATGTCGCTTTCCCTGATTTCAAATTCAAGCCCCGCCGCTTCGGCGATTTCCACCAGTGCGCCTCCAAGCCCGCCGCGCGTGAGATCGCGAAGACAGTGTATTTCTATTCCGGCTTCAATAAGAGATAAAACAATTCCGTTGAGCGGCGCGCAGTCGCTTTCGATGACGCTTTCAAATTCAAGCCCCTCGCGGACTGCCATGATGGCGATTCCGTGTCTGCCTACGTCTCCGCTTAAAATAATGGCATCTCCAGCTTGCGCGGTAGCAGGCGCTATGGTTTGACGAGCCATGATTCGACCGATCCCGGACGTATTTATAAATACGCCGTCCCCTTTTCCACGGTTTACGACCTTTGTATCGCCGGTGACGATTCGGACGCCGGCGGTATCAGCTGCGTTTTTCATTGATTGTACAACCCTCTGGAGCGTTTCCATCGGAAGCCCTTCTTCAATAATAAAACCCGCGCTCAAACAAAGCGGTTTTGCGCCGCACATCGCCAGGTCGTTGACCGTGCCGTTAACCGCAAGATCGCCGATGTTCCCGCCGGGGAAAAACAGCGGATGAACTACATATGAATCGGTAGTGAACGCAAAGTTACCGGAGGTCAGGTCAAGCAACGCGCCGTCATGCCTCTCGCCTTGAACGGGACTGCCGAAAGCCGGAAGAAATACGCTTTCTATCAACTGCTGCGTCATCCTGCCGCCGCCGCCATGCGCCAGCATTACATTCGGGTATCGCTGAATGGGCGCCGGACATACAGGGTTGTTTATGTTCGTCATTTTTTAAGGCTCCTGGATAGGTTAACTGTCGTTTCACGGCATCCGAGAATGGCGGCTGTTTCCGCCGTACCCATTTCCTCAAGCACTTTGAAAATAAACGCCGTCCGTTCGTTGAAAGTCAAAAGAGACAGCGCTTCGGCGAGCCGTGTTCTTATTTCTCCGCAAATCAAAGGGTCTCGCGGCGTAAAAGCCTTAATGATGCCGGCAAGCGGCGGCAGCAGCTTTTTCCGGCGTTCAAAATCCCGCGCCGCTTTGACCGTTATACGGTAAACCCATGCGTCGAACCGCTTCATATCCCTGCATGCCGCAAAACCGCGAAAGACCTTTATGTAAACCGCCTGCGCGACGTCCTGGGCGTCCGCATGGTTGCGCGTCAGCCAGAGAGCCGCTTTCAGAACTTTTCCCTCAATGCGCGAAATAAGCGCGTCGAAAGCTTCGCGGCTTCCGCTTTCGGCGCGCGCCGCGATATCAGCCATTTCTTCCTGAAAACTTTCTTCCAATACCATTTGCTCCACCGCTTTCACATTGCTTTCTCACTAATAATGACGCAGGGAAATGAAAAACGTTGGTAAGTTTTTCACATGGCAGGCAATAACCAGGAATATGGCAATAATAAGCAACGATAGATTATTTAAAAAATACAGGGAGAAGCCGCCTCACGGCGACAAGTTTTCAGTTTTCAGTTGTCAGTAAAACCGACGTGAACCATCTATTTGATAACTTCAGGAGTGAAGTTACTGGGAAGACGGGATGAATATCCGGGTTAACCAAAGTCGTCAAACATCAGCATTTCGCGTGGAACGCCGAGATTGTACAGCATGTTTTCCACCGCTTTTGCCATCGGACCGGGACCGCACATATAGTACTCAATCTCTTCAGGTTCATCGTGGTCTTTCAGGTAATTGTTCAGAATAACCTGGTGGACGAATCCCATAGTATATTTGACGCCTGCCTTGTCGGCTTCCGAATCTTCGCGGTCAAGCGCCAGGTGGAACGAGAAGTTCGGGAATTGCTTTTCCAGCTCAAGGAAATCTTCCATATAGAACACCTCGTTCAAAGCGCGGGCGCCATACCAATAGCTGATTTTGCGGTCGGTTATTTTCAATGTTTTCAACAGATGAAGAATATGCGACCTGAGCGGCGCCATGCCTGCGCCGCCGCCTATATAAAGCATTTCGCGCTTTGAATCCAGAACGGGATGAAACTCGCCGAACGGACCTGAAACCATAACTTTGTCGCCCGGCTTCAGGTTAAAAATATATGAAGACGAAATTCCGGGAGAGACATCCATAAATCCGCCGGTAGCGCGGTCGAGCGGCGGAGTGGCAATACGCACATTCAACATTACAATGTCTCCTTCGGCAGGATAATTTGCCATGGAGTAAGCACGCATGGTTTCTTCGGCGTCTTTAACCGTTAAATTCCACATCGTAAATTTATCCCAGTCGGCGTGAAAACGCTCTTCAATGTCAAATTCTGAATATTTAAGTTCATATTTCGGAATGTCAATCTGGACATACCCGCCCGAAACGAAGTTCAGATGCTCGCCTTTCGGAAGTTTTAATATTAATTCTTTAATATAAGTAGCGACGTTTTTGTTTGAAACCACTTCACATTCCCACTTTTTCACGCCGAGGATGGATCTATCCATTTTAATGGACATATCGCCCCTTACTTTCACCTGGCAGCCCAGACGCCAGTTGGACATGATTTCCTTACGCGAAAAATGCACGGCTTCCGTAGGCAGAATATCTCCGCCGCCTTCCATTACCTGACATTTACACTGCGAGCACGAACCGCCGCCTCCGCAGGCGGAAGGCAGGAAAATATTCCGAGAGGCCAGCGTGCTCAGCAAATTACTCCCGGACTCGACCGTTAATTCTTTTTTACCGTTAATTAAAATTTTTACATCGCCCGAAGCAACCAGGTAACGTTTTGCCACAAGCAACATAATCACTAATAACAGGATTACCGCCAGGAATACGCTTATCCCGGCAGTCATTGAAACCGCATCAATCATAATATTATATTTTAAGCCCCGAAAAACACATGAACGCAATTCCCATCAAAGCTACCGTAATAAAAGCTATCCCCAGTCCACGCAGAGGCCTGGGAACATCGGAATATTCCATTTTTTCACGGATGGCGGCAAGCCCGACGATGGCAAGCAGCCAGCCGATGCCCGATCCTAATGAATAAGCGACAACATCGCCCATACCGTTTAACGTATTGCCGACGCGCTGCTGCATAAACAACGCCGCGCCCATTATGGCGCAATTCACGGCAATCAGCGGCAGGAAGATACCGAGCGAGTTATAGAGCGAAGGACTTACTTTTTCTATAACCATTTCAACCAATTGCGTAATAGCTGCGATAACGGCAATGAACAATATGAACGAAAGGTAACTTAAATCAAGCGAAGCGAAGTCTCCGCCAAGCCATCCCAACGCTCCTTCGCGCAGCACATATACTTCGAGCAGGTAGTTTACCGGCAGCGTAACCATAAGGACGAATGTTACGGCAATACCTAATCCCAGCGATGTTTTTACATTCCTGGACACGGCAAGGTACGAACACATACCCAGGAAATATGCAAAAATCATATTGTCGACGAATATCGACTTGATTAATATACCCGCATAATTTTCCATTAAATGCCTATTCTTCCTGCAAATCTTTATTTCTTGCGCGTTGTACCCAAATGATGCATGCCGCTAATATCAATGCCATAGGCGGCAGAATCATCAATCCATTGTTCGCGTATCCAGCTTCATAAAATGCTTCGGGAATAATACGAATATCAAACAATGTCCCGGAACCGAAAAGCTCGCGGAAAAAACCTACAGCAATTAATATCCACGCATAGCCGATGCCGTTTGACAAACCGTCGACAAACGATTCCCAGGGCTTGTTTGCCATGGCAAACGCCTCCAGCCGCCCCATGAGAATGCAGTTCGTAATGATCAAGCCGATATAAACAGAAAGCTGAACGCTTACGTCGTAGGCAAACGCTTTAAGCGCCTCGCTTACAACCGTTACAAGCGCGGCCACAACCACCAGTTGTACGATGATGCGGATGCGCCCCGGAATGGTTTTACGCAGCAGCGAAATAATAACATTGGAAAACGCAACAATAACCGTCACCGATAAACCCATTACCAAAGCCGGTTCCAGTTTTGCCGTTACGGCTAACGCCGAACAAATGCCCAGCACCTGAATGGTAACCGGATTATTTTTATTCAGCGGGCCTGAAAAAATATCTTTTGTCTTATTAGAAAATAGTTTTCCCATTATCTACTCGTTTCGCTGAAAAAATCTATCGTATTGGCTCATGCTGTCATAAAGCATATCTTCTACGCCTTTACTGGTGATTGTTCCGCCTGAAACGGCGTCAACCTGATCGCTTCCTGCCGAGCGCGTTCCGGCTTTCGTTACGGCTATTGAAACAAATTCACGCCTGTCGTCCAGGATGCGCTTCCCGTCAAACTGATTTTGAAACCAGGCGTCGGTAATGTTGGCGCCCAATCCGGGCGTTTCGCCGGCATGTGAAAAATTGACTCCGAAAATCGTGTTTTTATCGTCGTTTAAAGCGAGATAACCCCAAAGCGGACCCCAAAGTCCCGCTCCGCGCAGGCTTATAATGTATTTGATTTGCCCGTCCACGTCCGCGATGTAAACCGGCAGGCGACGTTCATTCAGCGGTCTGGATGATTCCTTTACGATGTCAACGTTAAACGTGTCATCTTTTGATTCCGCCAGAGTCTCCGCGTTGGAATTGATAATCAATCCATTTATTATGTATTTATCATACAATGCTTCCGCGTCCTGATCTTTCAGGTCGATTTTAAGCGACCTTAATATCTGCTTTTTCCTGTCAAGATTTACGTTCGACGTCTGCTTTTCCTTCAACGCGCTCGAAACAAACGACAGCATAAACGCTATGACAACCACCATCACAACGGCATATATCAGGGTATAGCTGTTTTTATTCGTGTCCATTATTTATACCGGAATCCGGAGATGTTTCCTTTTCAGGCGTTTCCTGATATTGGCGTCCACCACGAAGAAATCAATCAGCGGGGCAAAAACGTTCATCAGCAATATTGCGAGCATCATGCCTTCCGCGTATCCGGGATTTAATACGCGGATAGTGATTGCCAGGGCGCCTACAAGAAATCCGTATATCCATTTTCCTGTTTCCGTGCGGGCCGATGTCACCGGATCAGTCGCCATGAAAACGGCGCCGAAAGCAAATCCGCCGAATACAAGGTGCATATGCCAGGGAAAACAGGCGACGGCCGTATCAGGACCAAACCAGTTGAAAATGACTCCGACAATCGCGCCTCCCGCAAAAACGGAAAGCATTGTTTTCCAACTGGCGACTTTTGTTATCAGCAAAAAGACGGCGCCAAGCGCAATTGCAATGACCGAAGTCTCGCCGATTGATCCGGGAACCAATCCGATAATTCCATCCAAAAATCCGAGCGGTTCGCCCAGTGAGCCTGCAATGTCGGCAGAGGCGCCGGTTGCGGTTCCAATCTGTCCGAGCGGCGTGGCGCCCGAAAAGGCGTCGATACTTTCACCTTTCCCAATCCCGAACACGTCTTTAGTACGCACCCAGACGCGCTCGCCCGACATATGGGTAGGATACGCAAAAAATAAAAACGCTCTTGCAACCAAGGCCACGTTGAAAATATTCATTCCGGTTCCGCCGAAAACTTCTTTTGCGAAAATGACCGCGAAAGCCGTCGCTGCGGCAATCATCCAAAGCGGAGTATCCACCGGGACAATCAGCGGAATCAAAAATCCCGTTACCAGGTAGCCTTCCTGAATTGCGTGTCCTCTTATCTGAGCCGCAATAAATTCTATGCTCAAACCGACTATATACGAAACAAGGATAACAGGCAGTACGGCCAGCAGACCGTAGAAGAACGTCCAGAAGAATCCCGCATCCTGTCCAAGCGCCCGAAAATGCTGGTATCCGGTATTGTACATGCCAAACAGCAATGCCGGAACAAGCGCAAGTACGACAACAAACATTGTCCGTTTTGAATCCGCCGCATCGTGTATGTGCGTTCCGTTTTTCGATGTTTTGTTCGGAACGAAAAGAAATGACTCAAACCCGTCGAAAACCGAATGGAGCTTCGCAAATCTGCCGTCGCGTTCAAAGTGCGGTTTTATTTTGTTTAAAATGTCTCTTAAAAATTCCATGACTATGCGGCTTTACCCTAATTCGCCCTTCATATAATCCAACGCGTCGCGGACAATTGATTGCAACGGCAGTTTCGACGTATAGACAAATTCGCATAACGCGAAATCTTCAGGAGCTACTTCACATGCGCCGAGATTTTCCATTTTGTCGATATTTTTCGCAATCATGGCTTTAATCAGAAATTCAGGCAGAATATCCATCGGCAACACCTTGTCGTACTCGTTGGACATGATAATGCCCCGGCGTTCTCCCATCAAACGGGCGTCCCATTGAAATTTTGTTTTTCCCAATACTGTTTCCAACAACGGGTTTTTCAACAATTTACTTAAATACAAATTTGTCGCGCTGAATCGTTTGAAACGCGGCATTATCCAGCCTATAAATTCGTTTGTTTCGCTGCCTTCGTCCAATACGGTAATTTGCGTCGCATACGGGTCAATGGCGCCGTCCGCTTCTATCTGCAAGCCGGAAAGCGCGTTTCCGCTGATATAACGCAAAGGTATCCCTGTACGCACGTTTCCTTTCACGACTGGTTCGATGCTTGCGCCCGGCAAAATACTGTAATACTGAGCCTCAATTACTTCCGGTCCGGTCAACGCCGCCAGGCGCGAAAGATCAACTATGCCTTTGTTAAAAAATCGCCCTATAAACAAAACGTCCTGCGCGCCGATAGTCCAAACCACCTCGCCCTTATTTACCGGGTCAACATGGTTAATCTGCACGCCGACGTTTCCGACAGGGTGAGGTCCCTGAAATTCGGTGATTTCCACGCCGCGCGTCATGCGGAAATTCGTTGATTCGCTTCCGGCTTTGATTCCCAGGTGAATTTTGCCGGCGGTCAATTTTGCCAATGCGTCAATACCCGCCTGGAAATTGTCGAATTGTCCGCGCATGGCAAACTCGTTGTTCGGCGCCAGCGGGGCGGAATCGAATGAGGAAATAAATACGGCTTTCGGCGCACTGTTCGGATTTGCGATAACGTCGTATGGGCGCTGCCTGATGTAGGGCCAAAGCCCGGCGCGAAGCAACAACGCCTTTACTTCTTCTCCCGAAAGCCGGTCAAGCGGCTTTACATCAAATTTTTCGTATTCTATTTCGTTTTCGCGGGCAATTGTAATGCTCAGAATTTTACGCCTCTCGCCTCTGTTTACGGCAATAATTTTTCCGCTTACAGGCGAAGCGAAATTCACGTTTTCCAGAGTTCTGTCGTGAAATACGGGGGTCCCGGCTTTTACTCTGTCGCCCGGCGTCACCATCAATTTCGGAATTATGCCGTGATAATGAGGTGGAACCATCGCTATAATTTCCGAAGGCGCCGCGCTTCCGACGGTTTCACGCGCTTTTCCGCTTATTTCAATATCCAGCCCGCGTTTCGTTTTAATCAGATTTGCCATATATGGAAAGTATAGAATCAATCGCTAAATAACTAATAAAATATCCGGGTTAACGGAAATAAAGTTTACATATTCATTATCTTTTTACCAGAAACTTTCCGGCAAATAATGCTGCATATGAGGAAATTGCAAAACCGGAGGTTTTGCCTGGGTACGCGGGCATCCTGCCCGCATTTACCAAGTCTTTGCGAGCGAGACGACCGCGCATCCAGGGGTTTTGCAATTTCCGCATATTCATAGCGATTCGCCCGCGCAAACATTTACCCGGCGTTTTCTCCGATCAGGCGGCGGATGTTTTCCAGAGACTCGCGGTACAGGCTTTCCGTATATAGCCTCAGGTTTTCACGCATCGCCGAGTAGTCGCAGGCGGTCATTCGAATTGCTTTTTCCATAGCGTCCGCAAGGTCAACGTTGTTTTCATATATAAGGCTGTTACGGTCGTCAAAGCCGTTAATCCCGGCGAAGCGCGACGCTATGACCGGCGGTTTAAGAAAACCGTAGATCAATTGAAAGCTGCCGCTGGTTCCGGTTGTAATATAGCGGTCGTGGTCAGGGTTCAGGGAATCGAGCAACGGCAGAAAAAAATCGGCTTGTTGAATCTCTTTGTACATGTCCCTGAATTCAAGACGCCCCAAAATCCTGAAAAACCGGCGTAATTCTTCAGGCAGCCCGCGCAGTGTTCCCTTGCCGATAACGGTTATAGTAAAATCACGCGCCCCGGCCCGATACAACTTTTGCGCAGTTTCGACAAGCAAATCCGCGTTTCGCCGCTTCGTCCTGAGCGCGCCCACGCTGATGAAATTAACTATTCCGTTTTTATCACGCAACGGAACTTCGCCGAAATAATGCGGATTGACGACTATTGTTTTAACCCTGCCGTCCATGCGGCGCAGGGTTATGGTTCTATCGTCAATCAAAGCGTCGTCGTCACAAACGTCATGTGACACGCATATAATCTTCTGTCCGGGCGCGAGCGGAATATCTCTGATCGCGATTTTATCCGTCAGCGTTGAAATCAAAATTCCTTTAGCGCCGGCGAGTCCATTTTTCAGAAGGAATTTTCTGACGTTTTTACCCGGCATACGGTTGAGATAAACACGCTCGTTTTCGTCGAAAAGGGAAAAAAGACCCTCGTATATCCGTTCAGGCTCGACCAGTACCGATACGCTGTAGCCCAGGTCAAGCAGATATTTCGTGAATCCGGGTACGACTTCCGCGTGGTTTATTGAGCATGGTTCCCAGATCAAAAACGTATTGCCGTCGATTTTCGGATACGCGCCCGTGATTTTTCGCTTTTTAGTAAAATAAAACATTCTCTATTAAGCTCTTGGATGGTGTTTTTCGTAAATCCGCTGCAGGCGTATACGCGAGATGTGAGTATATATCTGTGTGGTCGAAATATTCGAATGCCCGAGCATTGCCTGCACCGAACGCAGATCCGCGCCGTTTTCCAGCAGATGAGTGGCGAAGCTGTGTCGAAGCATGTGCGGCGACAGCGGTTTTTCTATGCCGGCTGTACTGCCGTAGGCTTTAAGAATCTTCCAGAATCCCTGACGTGTCATAGGCTTTCCCGAACCGGTTACAAAAATATATTTGCTCCTTTTTTTTCTGAGAATCAGAGGACGCCAATGGGTCATGTACTCGTCAAGGCGCAGGCGCGCGGGTTCACCAACCGGCACGAGACGCTCCTTGCCGCCCTTGCCCGTGCAGGAAACGATGCCCAGGTTTAAATCCGCCTGGGTCAAAAGCAATCTTATCAACTCGCTGACGCGCAGACCTGAAGCGTAAAGTATTTCAATCATAGCCCGGTCGCGCGCGCCGCGCGACGAGTCCGTTTTCGGCGCGTTCAGCAATACGTCCACTTCCTCACGGTTGAGATACCTCGGCAACGGTCTGAATTCTTTGGGCGTTATCATCAGTTCCGTAGGGTCTTCCTCAAGCATCCTGCTGACCGTCATAAACCGGAAAAAGGTGCGCGAGGCGTGAAGCGACCGCCCGGTTGAACGCGATGAAAGCCCTTTGTCCGCAAGGCTCATCATCCAACCGTCAAGATCATCCCTCGTAAGTTGAGTAAGCTCTCTACCGATTGTTTCCGCATATTCGACAAGTTTCCGCATATCGCGTCTGTAGGCGGCGACAGTGTTTGGCGCCAGACCTTTTTCCACGCGCATATAATCTACAAATTCGCTCAAAACATCGCGGCTCATCGAAATTTCCTTATAAACATGACGGACTTGCTTCGCAAGTCCTCTGCTTCGCGCACCCGGAAAACTCCAAGCAGCGGGCCGATCACGCCGACACCCGCAATAATTGCCACACCCAGCCGGGCGCCAAGCGCAATTGTACCGGAACCTGTAATTATATACCCGCATGCGGTGAAAACCGCGCGCGATAAAAGCCCCATAACGATTGACGCCGACGCGATGCGCAGGTAAGCCGAAAAATCGCCGCCGATCGAAAAGCCGCCCGCGTTGGAAGAGATACGTCCGAAACGTCGGCGCAGCAGGACGTAATTAAGCCAGGACGCGACCGTGGTCGAAACGGCAATTCCAAGAAAACCAAGCGATTTCAGAAGCGCCAGATTCAGCGCTATTTTAAAGGCAACGGTTGTCACGCTTATACGAACCGGCGTGCGGCTGTCATTAAGCGCGTAAAACGCCGGAACCATGATTTTGACAGCGGAATAGGCAAAGAGCGCGAAAGCGTAGTAAAGCAAAACCTGCGCGGTGGCGTCCGTGTCGGCGGGCGTAAACCTGTCGCGCTGGAACAGGAGTTGCACGATTTCATGCCGGAAAACGACCAGACCTACAGTCGCCGGAAACGTCAGACAGGCCGAAAGGCGCAGCGCGGATCCGAGCGTCCGCACAAGGGCTGAAAAGTCTTTAACTGCGGCGTATCGAGACGTGTCGGCTGCCGCAACCGTCGCAATGGCGATGCCGAAAACGCCTATCGGAAGCTGAGTTATGCGAAACGCGTAACCCAGCCATGAAACGGGACCGTCGCCGTACATGGACGCGATCTGGTTGTCAACGATGATATTGAT
>Ga0099364_10011313_pt1 | contig 12200 bp, 20 predicted proteins | sample TergutTh196P3_FD_73070 | JGI IMG/M metagenome (GOLD analysis project Ga0099364, IMG submission 73070) | Microcerotermes parvus P3 segment gut microbial communities from Pointe-Noire, Republic of the Congo - Th196 P3 | ecosystem: Host-associated > Arthropoda: Insects > Digestive system > Gut ...
GAAAACCATTCAAAACTTGTACCTTTGCCGCTGTAAATATTTTCAAAACATCGAATCAGGTAGACATGAATAAGAAAAACTCAATACAATTCACAGGCAGGGCAGGTTTACTGTTCACAGACGAGAATGGTATGACGTACAGGGTAAATAGCGAAATACTTGCGTCTAAACAATACGATATGGCAATTTTTACAAAAGACATGGAGCCAAAAGACACTAATAATAAATTGGAAGATAAAGGTAAAGAGAGTATAGTTATAGTAGAAAATGCCCGAAAATTACGAGATGATAGTAAAGTGAAAAATGACAATTTTAAAAATAAAAAAGAAGAAGTATGAAATTAAATAAATTTGCAATACTTTTATTGTTATTAATCAATTTGTTAAGTTGTTCGTCGAACTTTGTAATTATAGGAGTAAATACTAACAAAAGTACGTTTGTTTTAGAAAAGATTGATTCGTTTTCTACACAAATAGGATATAAGTCTTATCCTTTTCAGGGAGAAGAATTTACAACAAAAATACCTATTTCATCTGATTCTTTAAAAGGGAAATATGTTTTGCTTGATTTTTGGGCAACTTGGTGCAAACCCTACATACAAGAATTTCCCTTTCTAAAGGAATTATATGCTAATACCGATAGGACAAAATTCGAGATTGTTGGAATTGTGGGAGGAGATAGTCCGCCCAATACGCTTACAGAAGTGGTAGAAAGATACGAACTCACATGGCCACAAATATTATCAGATGAAACAAATAACATAACAAAAATGTATGGAGTAAGAGGTTATCCAATGGTTTTACTTTTGGACAAAGATGGCTTTATCATCGCAAAATATCTGAGAGGAAAAGCATTGGAAGAAAAGATTTTAAGCCTTATTAAAGAATAAAAAGACTAGCAAACAACGGGCGGTTTCATGCGAGCGGGCGACAGCACGGCAGGCAGATAATGGAAATATGGCTAACAACATTGAAACGGGTAGCAACCTGAACATTGAAATGATTGCCGTACAAGGCGGAACATTTACAATGGGTTGCACATCAGAACAGGGCGAAGATTGTTTGGCTGACGAAAAGCCTGTTCACCGTGTAACCATTAGTGATTTTTATATTGGCAAATACGAAGTAACTCAAGCGCAATGGATGTCGGTAATGGGTAACAATCCTTCGCGATTCAGAGGCGACAATTTACCGGTAGAAATGGTAAACTGGAATGATGTACAGGAATTTATTGCCAAACTCAATGCCATAACCGGCAAGCAATACCGTTTACCTACCGAAGCGGAATGGGAATTTGCCGCACGAGGCGGTAACAAGAGTAACGGTTACAAGTACAGCGGTAGCAATACTGTGGGCGATGTAGCATGGTATTTTGACAACAGCAACGGAAGAACTCACCCGGTCGGCACGAAATCGCCTAACGAGTTGAGTATTTATGATATGAGCGGTAATGTTTCTGAATGGTGCAATGATGGGCGTCGCGATTATAGCAGTGATGCACAGACTAATCCTCAAGGAGATTTGTCGGGCTGGGTCCGCGTATATCGAGGAGGAAGTTACTTTGGTATTGCGAGCCTTTCACGTGTGTCGTTTCGATATCCTGACAGGATTGTATCTCGCAACAGCACTGTCGGTTTCCGCCTCGCATCCAATTCCATATAAGTTTGTCAAGTGAGACTGTTTCTTCAAAAAACACAGGGAGGAACGACTGAAGAATAATTAATAATGTACTGACAGCCGCCAGGACGGATGTTGTACGCAAACAGGGCGACAGTGCAAGCGGACAGAGAAGAATACTAAAAAAAGTAACAAGAAATAAAAAATTGACAGACATGTACGAAATTAAATTTATCAAAGATCCACCAACTGTGGAAAATCTGAAATCGTTATACGACAGCGAAATGTATCAAAGTCTGTTGAGTGAGTTTGCCAAACGCACAAAACACGAACTTGACAATAGAGCGCAAAATTCAACTGCGCTGTTCAACAAATTAACACATTCCCGAAGGCGTTATTTGATTTTAAATATTCCGTTTGACGAAGTTTTGTCGGAATTTGAAAAAAGTAAAGATGATTTTTTAAATTATCAAATTGCCGCAACTGTATTTTTCAACGAAGAAGACAATGATCACCCTGACGGCGAATTTCCTAAAGGCGAAAAACCTGATGAAGACGACAGGTTAGAAGTGGTAGAGGTTTTCGGAATTGACAAAACATTTTTTATTGATAAGTTTTGTGAATTTTACCTGTTGAGAACAGGCGACAAAGAACGGCTTCTGCATTTCTTAAAGACCACAAGAATGCCGTTTGCCAAAAAATATGCAGGACAAATCACAAAGTTGTACAAACAAACAATCTCATGTTGAAATATATACCGTTCGACACAGACAGAATACGAATTAGTAAAATTAAATAAATATGAATCAGTATAAATTGGAATTATTAGCATTTTTATATACGTTGGGATGTTGTCTAATATCAATAATCATTGCAGGAAAATCTGCGGGCAGCAAGGAGAATAAGAAATGGTTTGAAAACTTGAATCACCCTGATAATTCATTAATGATAAAGTATATGAATAGTCATCGTATATTCTTTATGGTTTGTATATGATTTGTCATATTGGTACCGTCTTATGAAGTTAAACAGGTAGTGTTTTTGAATGAACAGTATGGCAACTACCCGAAGAAGAAAGATAAACTGTAATATGAAAGAAAAAGAAGTAAACAATAGAAGAAAATTTGCAATATTGGGATTATTCCTTTTGTTTCTTGTGTCCTGTGATTTCAGGTCGTCTGACTATTATTTTTCAAAGGCGGAACAATTGGAAGCAGAGGACAAATATGCCGAAGCGATTATCCTTTTGGATAAAGCAATTGTGAAAAACCCTCAAAACATTTACGCACTGTTGAATAGAGGCGCAGACAAATCTATGCTCAAAGATTACAGAGGGGCAATCGATGACTATACAAAAGTAATTGAAATTGACAGCATGAACACACTGGCTTTTTTTAATCGAGGTTTGATTAAGCAAAGAAAAGAAGATTATCATAGCGCAATTGAGGATTTTAACAGAGCCATAAAAACAAAAGGTTCGGAAAATTTTTGGATGGACTGGTCCACTAATTATTTCTCAAAGCGTGGCGAATTTGACGTTCCAATGGAAGATATTCGTTTGGAAAGAGGATATGCAAGATACAACAGTGACAGTTTACGGGTGGCAATGGAAGATTTCCATTTCTGCATTGAACGTAATTATCAACCCGGATTAAGTTATTATATGGCAGGGTTGGTTTATATAAATTTCAATATGATTGAAGAAGGCTGTAAAGCGCTCATGCAGGCAAGAATATTTGGAAATTTAGACGCAGAAGAAATGATAGATGAATATTGTAAGAAATGACAGGAAAGCGTGAAAGCACATGGAATTTAAAATAAGAGATATATATCCTGATGAGTTGCGTGTTTTAAAAAGACTGAAAACTCAAACAGAAAAGCAAAGCAACAGTAAATACAAATACTATCACTTCATACTGGCGATAGCATTTGGAGCCTTTTTTACCTATCTGGCAACATGGATTAACAAAGACAGTTTTTGGCTGTTTCTTTTAGGTACGATTGCCGTTCTTTCTTTTGCCTTTGCTGTTTTTATGCCTTACGAATTATACAAAGCGCAGAGAAAGCATAAAGATTTTCTACAACGCCTCAACGCGCTGATTGAAAAAGGAACGGTTGATACATGTTCCATAAATGCAACAAGAGTTGCCCTTGCAAAAGAATACGAAGACGAAACCGACTGGTATATTGTGGAAATTTGTAAAGATAAAGTCTTATATTTGTGGGACAATATGTATAACATGGGTAAACGGTTTCCATGTTTACAGTTTGAAATTTACGGGAATATGTTTTTTGAACTTACAGGCAGACAGATTTATCCTTTGAGTGAAAAAATCAAACCTGTGATGATTGACCCCAAAAAGAAATGGAAATTCTTGAAACAAATGGACTTATCCAAACATTGTGCAGAACAGTTGGCAGGCGCGCCCGAATCTGTGAGTACAGAAAACATAAACTTTGAGGAACTGATAAATGAAATGGAAACGCAATGAAATTTGGACAACATGTTTGAAAAAGAAGATTTGAATGAAGTGAAAGAAATTATGGAAAGAGATAATGAAATAGCAAATTGAACGTTAAAATAAATATAAACCGTACGACAAGGACATAGAAAAAAAGAAAAAAAATGGAAATAGAGGTGATTATAAAACTATCTGAAGAGAAAACCGTTAAAGTTTGTTCCGCGCTTAAAGAAAGAACTGCTTATGATGGAATGAATGATGATATTGAATTTATCTTTAAGTGCGCTTTTGATAAAAGAAAGGCTGTTTGGGAGTATTGCGTATTAAATATATGGGAATTATCGAAAATTTCAAATGAGATACGCGAAAGAATCATAAAAATCATGGAAAGAGGGAATGCACATGAGAAATTCATTGTAACCTGCTCATCAGGCGCTCTGATAGATGTAGATAAGGAATTATTTAAAAAGATAACCTATTTAGCCATAAAGGATAAGAGTAAAAAAGTCAAAATATTTGGCGCACAGCAAGCCGACAGATATAGCCTGTATGAATTTGGAAGTCTCATAAAAGAAGAAAGCGAAAAAACAGACGATATGGGTGTTAAGGAAAGTTTAATGGAACATTATATTTTTTTAACAAAAGGCTATCTAATAGAAAAATCTGATTCGGAATTAGGAGACTGGATAATATTTAGTGATGGAGGTACAAGATTACCAAGAGCAATTGAAACGGAAGAAGAGATACACCAATATGTAATTACAAAATTTAAAAATAGACCAAGAATAGAAGATTTGTATTACAGGGAGAACAGAGAGATTACATAATGAAACGACTTAATCACTTGATTAGCAAAATATAAACAGAATCCAATGTTATTAAATTTGTTCAATAGAAAGAACCCTTTATACGGAACCATTAAACTATATAAGGTTGTAGATTATGAAAAAGCCTTGAATTTCAAATCTGCGGCGGTTATTGATATTTGTGTTTCTGAATTGTATGCAGTTAATGTTGGAACGATTAGAGATATTGAGGTAAACTATGGCAACAAACATTGGAAAAAATACGCTTCTTTTCAAAAATTCATTGAAAAGAATCCCGATTATCCCCTTGTAAGTTATATGTCATATATAGCAGATGATCATTGCGGTTCGTTGATTTTTGGGAATGAAAAATTAAATAAAATGGAAATTGATGACGCCACAGACTATATTGATATTATCATAACTTTTCCTTCTAATACAGTGAATGTTGATTTTGTGCAGAAGTTTATCGGAAAACTTTCCAAAATAGAAACATTTGATTACGGATATGTTTGTTTCTTAACCAACGAAAATGCTATTTTTTCGGAAAGAAAAATAAAAAAAGGTTTGTTTGGTGTAACTTCTACGTGTACTAAAAAGGATATAGAAATAGAGCGTAATTTGATTCACATTAATAATGGTTTTATAAAGTGTATTTACCCGATTAATATATTGAATGAAGCGCAGATAAGGAAAAATAATATTTATGATTACCTCAATGAACATATCGGCGTTTTGCATGAAATACAGGCATCTAATCTTAAAATATGGGAATTGCAAAAAGATGAAATCGACAGAATTAATTTACTGATAAACACGAATTAAACGTTAAACAATGATAAAATTATCAGAATTAAAAAAATACGACATTTATCACAGAGAAAACATTGCTTTGCTACGTGACCATTATAAAAAAGCCGTTTTTTCGCCGGATAGACAACACAAGGCTCAAATTTACTTTGAATATGATTGTCAAAGTTCAGGTACTTTTGTAGATTTTACAAACAAAAAAGGCGAATTACTTCAACGGGTACAGTTTACGCCTTGGGGTTGGTCGGTAATTTGTAAATCTGTCGGCGATATTCATTGGCTTGATAATGAGAAAATAAAGATTTTTCACATTCAAGTTGATAGAAATGATAAGGAAGCAGATTGTAACACAAAATATTATTGGCTCATTTCAATAGACGGGCAAGTAGCGTATAATTGTACAGGAGCAAACGAGCAAAATCCACATTTGTTGTTTGAATTAGGAAAAAGGTTTTATGAGGGACGAATGATTTTGGAAAATAAAGAAAAAGGGGTCTCGCTCATCAGGCAGTCTGCGAATTTGAATTACAAACACGCTAACAATTGGCTAAAACGCAATTTGTCAGAATAAAAAATGAACAGGGAAAAAGAAAATTAAATAGAAAAGTCATAAAGAAATGAAAGAAAGTACCATAAAAAAAATAGATGAGTTTTTTGAGAAAAACCCAATAGCAAAGGGTGTTCCCACATCTGAAAACGAGATTCGAGAAGCCGAGAATGAGTTAGGTATTAAGTTTGACAGCGATTACATATTCTTTCAACTTCGTTATGGGGGTTCGATGATTGGGGCAAAAGAGATTTACGGCTTTCAAAATTCGGAGTTAATGGGAGAAGATAATATGGTAGAACTGACAAAATCATACCGTGAAAATGAGGACAGTTTTATGGATTGGCTAATTATTGGCGCTGACTATTCAGGTAATTTTATCGGTATCAACAAAGAAGGAAACGTTGTTGTTTATGACCACGATATTGGCGAATATAAAAAACTGACAAATACTTTTGAACAATATATTTTGGAGACAACATAAAGAACGATAAAACAATGAATACTGAATTTAAAGAAATAAAAGTAGCGGAAGACACGAAGTTTGAAAAGCGAGACTTTGTCGGTTATGATTTAACAAAATCAGATTTGACAGAGGTTGTTTTTGAAAATTGCAATTTTTCCAACTGTGTGTTTAATAAGACAATTCTTAATCATACCCGTTTTTGGTGTTGCTTTTTTGATAGTTGCAAATTTGTAAATACCAATCTTACGACTACTTATCTCGGTGCGTGGGGTGGTGGCTTGTCAAATTGTGCATTTGAAAAATGTAAATTCGGCGGAATTATTGACGGTTCGTACTTTGTTGATTGTACATTTAGTAAGTGTAAAATAAAGACTACTCATTTTCGCACTTACTTGATGAAAAACATTCGTTTCGACGGACTTGTAGACGATTTATTCTTTCAAAAATTTATCAATAAAGAAATTTACGAATATCAAACCGCTGAAATTGGTAAAAATATTGAAAATAGAATTAGAAAAGTTGTTGGGCAAGCATTTGACAGCGAAAAAGTAATGCTTGAAAACATAGATTTTTCGGAATGTCGCATACAGTTTTTGAGTTTTGAAAACTGCGAAACAGGTACAATTATTGTGCCGGATGATAACAAATATCTACTTATTCGGAACATAGAGCCTGTTGCTCGAAAAGTGTACGCGGACATAGAAAAGAATTGGACAGATGAGAATAATAAAACGTGGGCGCTTCATTGTGTTGAAAACTATTTCAATAGAACGACAGAAATTGTGAGTTTTTATGATTTTAAGCACTTTGAAAATGAAGAGTTTGCAGAAAAATTAATGCGTTTATTTATGAAGTATCAAGACAAATAACCTGCCGCCGGGACGTTGCAGGCAATTATGGTGGACAGTACGAGCAGACTTGATAATATGAAACGAACGACAGAAAATAATTTATAAAATGAGATACTTTTTGACAATATTAATGTTAGCCTTCTCTTTGGTTGCCTTTGGACAAGAGGATAATAATTTTGATTTGGATAGAGTTGGAGATAGTTTCCCGAAAATCGCAATCAAAATAAAATCTGTAATTTGTAACTTGGATAGTGTTGCGTTACAAAAAATTAATCCGGAATGGATTAAAAAAATGGAAGTGTTGAAAAAAGAAGAAGATATTGGCAGAGATAAAACCGGGACTGTTCTAATAAATCCCCCCAAAAAATATTATCAGGATATATTATCAATGCTGGCAGAGAATGAAGGATTAACTGTTAACAGACAAATTTCTAAACAAGTTAAAAAGCAAGAGTTTGTTATTAAAGCAGGGAGTGGATTTGACAAATATGAAATAGGACAAACCTCACTTTTACAAATAATTACCGACTTTGGTCTTTCATACAAATTAATAGAAAGAAAAAATTATTCTATCTGCATTTTAGCGTATAAAAAATTGGGATTGACTTTTTCTTTGATGACAATAATTCAAATTCCCTGTTACAAAGTATTGAGTTTAGAAAACCATTTTCAGGCATAACAGAGACTGGTATTGGACTTGGCAAATCCACGATGCTTAATGTAGAGGAAGTATATAGAAAATGAAATTTGATAAAGGAACAGTAATGAAAGAAAAAATAATCTCATTTCTTCGGGCGAGAAATATTGAAATACCCGACAATGAAAACGAAACAGTTAATCTATTTTTGGGGACATTGATTGTGGATAAAATTGACTATTGGCTTGAAAGGTCATTTGACTTTTGGACAATGGCAACCCTCAATATTCAAGGTTTGTACTGAAACCTATAATTGTGCTGAACAATATATGATGGCAGAAAAAGCCAGATTATTTAAGGACGAAGAAATTTGCGAGTTGATAATGAAATCTACTGACCCAAAAGAAATGAAAGCACTTGGAAAAAAGGTTAGAAATTTTGAACAAACACTTTGGGACAAAGCAAAATATTCAATAGTTTTGAACGGGAACTATTTCAAATTTACTCAAAATGAAGATATGCGAATTCTTTTGCTCTCAACAGGCGACAAAGTGTTGGTCGAAGCCAGCCCATTAGACACCGTTTGGGGAATTGGATTAAGTGAAAGTAATGAGAAATCTCAAAATCCAAATACTTGGCGAGGTCAAAATTTATTAGGTTTTGCTCTTATGGAAGTAAGAGATGAATTGCGAAATATATATCGAAATTATGACAAGGTTGATTGGAGTGTATTTAATGATTACGAATAAAAAGCCTGCACACGAGCGGTTTGGCGCAAGCGGGCGACAGTGCGTTGTGCAGACAATTAAGTACGAAATTGAACGTTAAATGAATATGAAAACATAAACAATAAGATAACAATGGATTCAAAACAATTATTTAGAGCATACCACAGCAAATATTTTTTATCAAATTGGCTTAATGAAGACGGCGAAGACGCTCAAAACGATGGCGAAGTAAAGTGGGTTTATTGCGGTCTTAATGAAGACTTTAAATCTGAAATGGTTAATCAGTTGATAAATAGTTATTTTTCTGAAGATGAAGTCTATCTGTGTATTTCACCAAATAATAGTTCATTAGTTTCAAAATCAATCGTTGCTAATGAAATTGGCAAAATTCTTCACAAAAAAGAATTGGGCATAATGGATAAATCATTTACAAAAATTATGATGTTCAATCAGTATGGAACATTTAAAAGCGGGTTAATCAGAGATTTCCCTAAAAACCGTACAAGATCTGTCGGAGAACCTTTAAAAGTAGAGTTTCACGCAAATATTGTAGATAAAAATACTGCGAAAGTTTCTGACATTATTAGAAAGCACTTTGACGACATTGAAAAAAGTCTTAATAAAGATTATGGCGGAAATATGGAGCATTTATGGATAGATTTAGAACTTGTTAAAAGCCGCAAGCCATTTCCATTTCGTTTTCAAAAAAGAGTTGATATTTCTACCTCGTTTACAGAACTTTACTCATATAACGTAGGTCATTATAGCATTGAGCCGGATTATGAAAAATTGAAAAGTTTATTATCCGAAGAAGAAATTTGTACTTATATTTTTGAATTATGGTATGAATCTACTCAAATTTTAGTTGATATGCAGAAAAAGTTAGATGGATTTGATGCAACACATTTTCGATTAGATTTCTTGAATGTTTGTGAAAAATTAGGATTTTTATTGAAAACTTGAAATATTCTAAATTGAAAATAAAAATGCCTGCACTTAACAAGGTTTGGCGCAAGCGGGGGCGTGGCTCGCCTGCACGCGCAAGTTCAGCCAAGCGCAACCTGTGCCTGATAAAACAAAATAAAAATGGATAATAATTTGATTAGTAGAAATTTGGAAGAGGCACAAATCACAAACCTGCAAGCCGTAGGTTTGCAACCCTTTGTCGCAGGTCGCATTCCTGACGGAATGCTGGTGGCGCGGGTGGATACCGTTTTCTACCGAGCGATATTCCCTACTGGAATGGGACAGCATTTTGAAACATAAAAATAAAATAAAAAATAAGAAAAAAAGATGTAATTTTGCACAATGAAAAACGAAGATAAAAAAGGGTATAAATCAGCGACTTGGCGCAGGAACACTGCGTATATTTCGCCGTTAGCGGTCATTGTGGGACAGCGTAGCGCATTTTGCAAGAAAGAAAATAACATAATTGAAACAATTAAAATATAGACAAATGGAATTAGCAAAAGGAATTATCATACCTGTAATTGCGGACTTTGTATTAAGTCCAGATGTTTTTTATGGAGACAACTATGGGGAGAATTTAACAGGCATATATTTCCAAACACGAGACGATAAATTTGGAAGAATAACATTTGAGAATTTAGACGCTTTAAAAATTTGTAGAGGAGAAGAATTGCCTTATGCTGACGATTGGGAAATAGGACAAAAAGTTCCTTGGGTTTTTAAAGTGGAAAATTCAAGTTGGCAAAAGGAACGATACGAATATGAAAAAAAGAACTATGGTAGTTCTTACGAATTTGGCGGAAATGTAGATGAAATGCAGACTGATTTTAGCCATTTTGTTTTCAAGTTTCACGACCAATTTGTCGAAGTTATTGCAAGAGGTTTTTGGTTTGAGCAGGATGAAGTAAGTTTGTTAGGGAAAAAACTTCAAGAAGGACACCCTTTCTTAAATCTGCCTGATTTAAATATTGAAAAGTTTGTTACTCATTCGCTGACTTGTCAAGTAAGAAGAAATCCAAAAACCGATGAAGAACTTATTTCAAGTGCGATATTTTGCTCTCAAAAACTAATAGAATTTGCATTGGAATTTGACGGACAACCATTGAGTGCTTATTCACTCATTCTATTATATAGAAATGAAAAACTCATTAGTAGTTTGAGAGGGTATTTTGGAAAAGAGATTGTAAAATTTGATGGAATTGCAAAATTAGAAGATGTGAAACCATACATTGAAGAATATATGAAAGAGGTTTATGAAAGTAGAAAAGCAAAGGGTAAATAAACAACGAACCGCTAACGGGCGGTTTGGCGCAAGCGGGGGCGTAGCACCGCAGAAACGGTAGTGCGATTTCGGAGATTTTGCACCCCGCACAAACGGCAGTGAGCCGCCACCTGCGGCAAGCCGCTTCTACGTTAGCCGCAAGCGGGGGACAGTGCGGCGAGACAACAAAAAGTGAATAATATGAGAAAAAAGAAAATTCGTGGACATAAAAGAAAATGGAAAGACATAGAAAATTGGCGTCTTGACCATTTAGGCTTGGATTTGACAGATTATTTGTTAAACAGACAAGGTTATGATTATGCCAAAATTAGAGTTTCCCCTTGGAATGGAATTGTTTTGCAAAATAGCGAAATACCACAGCCGAAAGGAAAAACAAAACAAAAAATACTCAATGGACTACTTGACATTTACGATGATTGGAAAAAACAACTTGACCAACTCGGACAGCCATATTATTTGAAACTTTGGCTTTTTGAACCACGTTTTTCATTTTCGCAGGTAGTGTGTGCAATCGGGGACAGAATTGATTACTATGAGAAACTTTTTTATCAACCCGAAACAAGTAAAAAGTTCAGTTCTGTTTGCTACGGACAACTAAAAAAAAGATTTCAAAATTTTACTTGGGAGTACCGATTAGATGAAGACCATTTTGAGAATAATTTTGTTAGCAATCCTGAAATGTATGCAACTCGACAAGACTACGAAGATGATATAATTTGGTTTGAAAAAATGTTAAAAAAGCCTCATAGAACAGAAAAGTTCAAAGAGGCAATAGGCGAGACAACAGAGATGTATTCATTTAAACGAGGAATTGTATGGCTTGGCGAGCGACAAAACAAATAAAAAAGAAAAAAATGCCAGCGGCTAACGAGCGGTTTGCCGCAAGTGGCGGTGTATCCCGCCCGAAAGGCAGTGCGAATTTGCAAGTTTTGCACCCCGCACAAACGGCAGTGAGCCGCCACCTGCGGACGACAGTGCAATTGGACAGGGAACAGAAAATTTAAAGAAAAGATATTATGAATGAAT
>Ga0099364_10011314_pt1 | contig 12198 bp, 8 predicted proteins | sample TergutTh196P3_FD_73070 | JGI IMG/M metagenome (GOLD analysis project Ga0099364, IMG submission 73070) | Microcerotermes parvus P3 segment gut microbial communities from Pointe-Noire, Republic of the Congo - Th196 P3 | ecosystem: Host-associated > Arthropoda: Insects > Digestive system > Gut ...
GTGGTAGCGGCGCCTGACGGTCATCGCTCCGTGAATGGTGAGGATCATTTTCGGTTTGATGTCTGCGATGGTCGTTTTTTTTACAATCGTGGCATGGAGGAGTGTCGTTGGCTTCGGATTGGTCGATTCGCTCTTGTAGTTTTTCTTGTAGGACTTCTCGGAGGAATGTTCGTCCTTGTAGGAGGAAGAATGTTTCGAGGTCATCGAAGGTGTGTCCGAAGAGTGCGTTGTCGGCAACGGTGTCGCATTCGTCGAGTAGGGCGTGAAATTTTTCTGTGAGAGATTCACGAGAGGCAGGGGAAATCGGCGGCATAAAATACTTCCTTCTAAAATGACTGCCCTAAATTGTAACAAATCACCCACTAAACTTGGACACACCCCTTTGTCAGCCTTCCAATATGCCCCCCTGTACAACATCGCTGAAAATTTGGTACAATGGGCTTTCTGTGAGTTTGTCACAACGGACATCGTATTCATTCATCAACCCCTAACTAGGAGACTTTTCTGTGAATAAAAATTCCCGCATTGCTGTTCTTTCCCTTGTCGCTTGCCTTGTTCTTTCCCCTGCACTGGTGCTGGCGCAAGATGCTGAATTTGCTCTTGACCCGGCTACGGCAGCCCTGTATGCCGCTGAGAAAGATGCCGCCAAAGCCAACTTCGGCTACCTCGGTATTGCTATCGGTGCCGGTTTAGCCGCCATCGGCGGCGGTATTGGTATCGGTCTGTTGAGTGCCAGTGTGGTGGACGCTTCTGCCCGGCAGCCCGAAATGCAGGGAAAACTGTTGACCACGATGTTCATCGCCGCCGCGCTGATTGAAGGACTTGCACTTTTCGCCATTGTTGTCTGCATTTTGTGCCTCTATGGGTAGAGGATAGTACAAAAGTGTCCTTTGTGAGTTTTTTTGCGTTTTTTGCGGTAGAGTTCTTATTTAACCGCAAAGGACGCAGGGGTTGTCGCGAAGGACGCAAGAGACTCAGTACCACTTGTCCCCCATTCGTTTGTCATAACCATGAACCGTATATTTTACATTGCACTGACCGTTGTCATTTCGTTCTTTGTCCTCTCCCCCCAATATGTCTTAGCGGCGGGAGGCAAGGAGGTAAGTATTAACCCGATGGAGTTTTTCCTGAGTACGGGTTTTTGGACACTTGTTATCTTCCTTACGGTCGTGGCGATCCTCTATAAGTTCGCGTTTGGACCGATTGCCAAAGCATTGGACGAACGGGAGCAGGGAATTCTCGACAACATTGCTTCGGCACAAAAGCAAAACGAAGATGCGAAAGAATTGCTAAAACAATATCAGGAAAAGTTGAATGCTTCCAGAGAAGAGGTACGTCAAATTATTGAAAAGGCAAAAAAGGATGCGGAACGTCAAGCGGAAGACATCGTGGCAAAAGCCCGGGAAGCCGCCGTTTTGGAACGTGATCGGGCGATGAAGGAGATCGAAAGTGCGACCACTTCGGCACTGCAAAGTATCGCGGAACGCAGTGCTGTGCTGGCAACCAACCTGGCGGGCAGAATGATCCGTGCCGAAGTCAAACCGGAACAGCACCGTAGTTTGATAGATGCCGCGCTGCAAGAATTCACTACACGCGGATAAGGAATGGTTCATCTGCTGTAAACGGCATGAAAATGTGCTTTGCGTCCTTTACGGTCAATGTTTTAACCGCAAAGGACGCAAAGTTTTCGCAAGGTACGCAAAGTACAATTTCATGCCGTTGACAGTACAACGCCCCTACTCCTCCACAAAGACCGCTTTGACCGTTCGCGGGGGGACAACGTTTGAGTTGGTGTAGATGATTTCTTGTGCCGCTGTGTCCACGCTGACCCGGAAGGGTTGCATCGAAATCTCGTCCGCTTGGAGCCGTGTTCGGAAGAGGATTTCTCCCGAACGTTTGTCCACGCCCTTGAGCATGGTGCCTGAAAAACGTGTATGAGGCGGTGCCACGACAGTGTCGGTGTATCCTATTGCAAAGAGTATTACCGGCAAGTGACCGGGAACATCCAAAAGCCGGCACCATTTTTCGATGGGCACCGGTGCGTGCCAACAGGGTTTTCCTTCCGAGTCGAAGAGCATCATCACACCGTCATCAATGGGCATTCCGGCGACACCGTTGATTTGTTGATAGGTGCGGCGAACGGGGACTCCTTCTTCGTCCGGCTGCGGTTCTTGTGTGTTCCGAAGTTGTGTTTCTTTGGTGAACAGTACCAAAAATTGGTCGCCGATTATTTCGACATCGCATCTTGTCCTTCTGATGTTTTCCGGCGGAACGAATTCCAAAATCTTGTTGTCTTCAGGAAACAGGTTTTTCTTCATAAGTAAGTCATAGACTTGGAGTGTTTTGGTGTCCCAATCGGCGATGGAGAGGAAACGGTCATTCCGAAATGTTTGAATTTTTGTCGAATGTCTTACTTTACTGTAGAGTGTCCCTGTGGGTATCGGTGCAATCATCATGCTTCCCGCCGGTGCGTCCGACATCAGCAATGCCCGGCGGCGTGTGTCGTGGAGGTCCCGCAGGTCGCCGATGAGGAGGGTGAATTCGTTTCCGCGCCTTTGTAAAAAAGCGATGTTTGTGCCGTAGAGGAATGCTCCCCCTTCCGGGAGTGAGCCGCTTTGCAGTTCCCTGCCGCTTGCCGGGTCAATGGCGATGACGAGCCGGTTATCGGGAAAGGTCAAAAATAGACTGTTGTCATCTCCTAATAGAGTGCAATTGTCATAGAGTATTTTCCGTTGCCAGTTTGTTTGCCCCGTCAGCGGATCAAGTCCAAAGACGGCGTTTGCTTCCCGATCCCAATAGCATACGGCATGCGGCGAAACAAAGATGGCATTTTTGGGAAAGGGCAATGCACCGGGGTCGGGACGCTGGTCGATGTTATTCTGTCTCATGCTGGTCCGCTGGGTAAAGGGAACCGACGACAGTGTTTTTGACCACAGAATTTTTTCCGATTGCGGTGTCGTGTCTATGGCAATCATCGTATTTCCGTGGATGAGCAGGAGATAGTGTTGTTCGGATTGCCCAAAGGCTCTGATGTAGGTTGCCAGTTCACCGTTGTACCGGTTATGATGCGACTGGGCGTGGTTTTCATTGTATCCCGAAGTAATTGTGGGAGGAAGTGCCAGCCGCCATTGTTCCCGACCGGCGAGATCGCTGCGGCAGAAGAAAAAGCCTGATGTTCCCTGTTTGATGAAGTAATTGAATTGTTCCGGCTCGGAATCGGACGGATTCAAAAAGGGGATCGGCATGGGATGGTCTCCCGGTCGCGCCGTGACGGGATTGTGGGTGTAGTCAACCAGCCGGGCAATAATCCGGTCAATTTCGACTCTGTCCGCACTGCGTTCTTGCGGGTTTTCTGCGCTGGGGGCAGCCAGTGCTGCCGATAGCGGGAGGACGTGCATCTCCGCTTTCGGTCGCCAAACCAGCGGGACGGGCAGTTCTGACCAGAGTACGGGCGGTTGTCTTTCCTGTAAATCCAGCGCGGCGGGTAAGCGATGACGCAGGTAGGCTTCCCGGAGAATTTCCCTGCCTCTCTCTGCTGCCGCAGTGTTGCGGAAAATGTGTGTAAACATTGACCAACGTTGCACTTCCGGCGGCAAATAGAGAGGAGTGCGGAACCACTGAAACGATTGTTTGGGTGCGCCGGAATAGGGGTTCCATTCAGGATCGCTCAACCGTTGCAAAAATGTTTCGGCAAGTTCCTCCCACGTTCCCCGGAGTTCTGTGTTTCTTTCATGGGTCATCTTCTGCTCGATCAAACAGGCTAATGCCCGGTAGAGTTGTGCTGAGTGGTCGCTGTTGACCGGAATCATCATCGAATAATCCTGACCAAAGGCAAAAACTTTTTCCAAGACAGCAGCGAGTTCATCCTTTCCGCCTGATTGCAAAACTCCCTCAATTTGGGCTTGGAGAATGGTTCCCCATTCTCCGGGAAATTCGGCAAGTGATTCGAGTTCCTGACTGGTATGTGCCCAGGCAGAATAGTCTTGCCGCATCGCTTCCAGCAGATTCTTCCGTAGTGCATCGGCGGCTTCGACGGTGTGTCTGGCGTTCAGGGAGGCACGGAACGACTCAATCGCTTCGGTCAGTTTACCCTCCGATTTGAGAATCCGTCCCTGCTTGAGTAATCCGTCGGGATCGTCGGCATCCGCTTGAAGCAACATTTCCGCACGCTGCCGCAATGGCTCCTTTTGGTCAAAACTCGCAATCTGCATCGGCGACTGCGAAAAGAAACGTCCCCTGATTCCGACGAGATTACCGAATTGAATCGGCTGCGGGGAAGAGTCCTGTATTGCCGGGCGCGGCGACGAAGCGGACGAAGCGGTGGGATTGTTCCCCGGCACGGGCACCTGCCCCCATTGCCCTGCAAAGACTATTCCGTCCGCGTTGCCGCCGAACTCAATGCGTCCTTCAAATCTCCATCCCCCGCCTCTTAATCGCGGAGGAACGGCTGGCAGAGGAACGGCTGCCGGCGGTTGTCCCGCCGCTTCCTCAGATGCCATTTCTCTTCCGGTCGGTTCTTCGAGAGGCACGATTGCCATTCCCGTTGCATCCAGCCAAGTGAGCGTCCCGTCATTCAAGTCGGCAACGGCAAGATGCCCCTCCGTAAAAGGAATAAAGTATTGGTCGCCGCTGCGCGTGCCGACTCCCGCCGGTTTTAAGGTCGCGGGGAACCGGCTGTCCGCAGTGGTCAGGTCTTCGCCGGTTTGCATATCAATCGTCATCATGTTTCCGGGTGTCACGAGAAAGGCGTTGCCGTTGTGGACAGTAGCAACATAAAGGGTATTTTCCCGCGAAATAGATTGCTCCCAGAGGAGTTCACCGGTGAGCATATCGAGACAAAAAAGTATCGGGCGGTCGGGCGGTGCGACCAAAATCCGCGTTCCGTCAATGATCACACTGGGAACCTGCCAGCCGCTTTCGGCAAAGAAAACCCGGAGAATGTCTTCATTGGCGGCTCTGCTAAATAACGGTATCTGCCGATTCCGCATCGCCATCAATGCGTTGCGGTCATTCGGGTTCGTCACCCGGACAGCCGGCGCATAAGTATAGCACCAAACCGGTGTGAGAGTAGCCGCATCCAACGCGGCAATCAGTCCATTGCCGGTGGGGCAAATCACCAACCCCTCGGATGCCGCCGGAAAGAGCGGATAGGTGCGGCGAATGTCCGTCTGCACAAAGGAATCAGCCGCCCGGGCAAAGGGCTGCCGGGCAATGAGACGACCAGTCTGACTCTCCAAGACAAAGAGATGAAACACGCCGTTGGTTTCACCAATCACATAAAGCCTGCCGCGGAGCGGAAGGGGAGCACTGAGAAAACAGGTATCCATAAGCACTTTCTCATCATCCGTGAAAATACTCTCGTCCACACTGACTTGCCCGGCGGGCGCATTGCGCGGTCTTGGAGCCAGCAGGTCATTGATATACTTTTGAACATACGGAAACTTTCCGGCTTTCCAGAGCAGTTGTCCCGTTTTCAAATCGCGGGCAACCAGTGTGTTGCCCGCTGTATAGCGGAGGTCTTCCCCCCGTCCCTGCAAATTAGGCAACGGCATCCGAAAACTGGCGGAGAGATCATGCTCATCAATCGCGAAAAGACGTTCACCATCACTACTCAACTGCTGCGAGATGCGGTCATACCAAAAGAAGAGCATCAGTGCCACACGGGGCTGTTGTGCAAAGGAGGAACGGCGTTGGGAACCCAGAAAATTACCCTCATGATTACGGTAGTCCGTGTCCGTAATGACCGTCGCGACCCATCGCCGTTTTCCCGAATGGGCATCAACGGCAATTGTTTCACCGGGCGTTCGGGTAATAAACAGATCACCGACCACCAGCGGCTGCGATGCCGGTATGGAGACATCGTCGCGGTTTCTCAACATTCGGACCAGCGTTTCGGTTTCACGTTCCCAGAAATAGCGGTTAAACACCGGCACCGTCCAATTTTTCTCCAACAGCGGGGGAGTCGCCTTCGTACCGGCATTTTGCGTAGGGGAACCCGTCGGCATCCGCCAACCCGTTTGTTCGAGCCATGCCGCCTCCGCCATTTGTTGCGGCAACCCGTGCGGCGGCGCGCCGGAAACTCTCTGCATTTTGGCTTGTGACTCAGCAAGTGTTTTGTCCACTGCGGGTTTCAGCGAAGCCGGAATCGCGGGATGCAGCCGATTAAGTCTTTCCAACGTCAAAGAGGCGGCGATATACTCTCCGCGTTCAAACTGGGACAAGCCCACAAGGAATGTCGCGGAGGCACCCGCTGCGGTAAGAAAATACTTTCGGGCAACCTGCTGCACCTCATCCAGCGAACCGGAAGCCACCGCATTGTCCAGCAGCCGGCGTGCCGTCGGTTCAAATTGAAACGCGTAAGCATCTCTTGCCTCTTTGGGCATATTCCGAATCCGGTCAATCAGATAATCGTTAAGCGTTTGGCGGAGAGTCCGCACGAGTTCCTCTTCCGCCTGCCCGGTCTGCTCGGGTGCAATAAAAGCAAAGTCGGCATTTTCCAGAATCCCGCCGAAAAGTTGGGCGGCTTCGGACGTTCGTCCTGCCTCGAAGAGACGTTCCGCCTGTTCGAGTCTCCGGGAAAGGGTATGGTCGGGCACAAAAACCGATTCGTACAAGGTATTCGTGACCTCCGGCGCGGCTTCCTGAGCGGCACCCAACGGCAACACGCTGCAAGCAAATAAGAATAAAACTAATCGGTGCATAAGGGGTATTATACCAGAAAAAGAACCCGGTAAACTAGGGCGTGTTTACACTAATCGGTCTTGAAAATCAGGACTTTGGCGACGAAGGCGTTGTGAATTTTGTCCAAATTTGTCACAAAAAACCGTAATAACCCAGAAAACAAGGCAAATGTAGTGTAAACACGCCCTAGAGAACAGGTCTGTTATACCGTGAACGGCTACAATAAAATCAGCGACTATCCAGAAAGTAGTCACTGCCTTTGGATGCTTGTTGTAACTGCTCCAACTGATTAATTTTTTTGATAATTTTAATTAGTCGGGCCAGAAAAAGCCACTAAACTTTGTGAGCATAAGGACTTTCGCTCGAAATAGCGGTTTCGAATCTGCAATGTTTTTTGCAAAATGTTGCCGATTCGGTACAAAATGTTGCAGATTTATTCTCAAAAACCACCCTCAATCGCCACTCTCCCCAAAATTTTGCATGTTCAAAATACTTGTTTTCTAGCACCTGACACTGTGTTTTACGCTGTTCCGTCAAAAAAGTCGGTTAATCTGGTTCGACTACATACCGTAAACGGGGAAAAATTGGACGCTCTTCTTTGCGTCCTTTGCGGTTAAAAAAAAAATAACCGCAAAGTGCAATTTCATGCCGTTTACCGTATAGGTTACACTCACGGCTCTGTTTTTGTATGCAGCAACGCTTTCGACTTTTCACCAAGCGGTGCGCCGAAGAACTCCCGATATGCCAACGCCACTTCGCTGTTTTCATGGCACAAACGCACCTTACTCTCCTCAATGCCCGACTGAATCGCATCCCGACGGTCGTACATCACTTCCAACATATCCCCTAACTGTTTGGGATAAGGTTGTCCGCCGCCGCCGAGACAACCGCCTCGGCACGCCATCACTTCGACAAAATCGAAACGCTCCCCGTCATGTTCGATGGCATCGAGCAAGCCGCGCAAACTGCCCGGCGTTTCGACTACCGCAATGCGAATCGACCGCGTCCCCAAATCGACCATATCCTGACGCACACCGGCAATGTGCCGGAAAGGCATCGGATTGACCCAATTCACCGTTCGCATCTCTTCCCGCAATTCCACATCTTTTTGAAGAGGAGCATTTTCGTTGTTCACCAAATAATAGGCGGTGCGGAGTGCTGACTCCATTACACCCCCTGACCGACCAAAGGCGATCCCTCCGCCGCTGCCGCGCCCCATCAAAGAGTCAAAAGATGCGCCCGTAAGTTTCGGGAAGTCAATCTTTTTTTCCTGCAACAGTCTGCCGAGTTCCCTGACCGTTAGAACGAGATCGACTTCGGAGAGTCCTTCATAACCCGGATGGTCGGTTAATGTATTCGAACCGTGCCGTTTGATTTCCGCTTTCTTTGCTGTGCAAGGGGTAATGGCAACGTTGAAAATCCGCTTCGGATCGAGTCCGTTTTTCTGGGCGAAATAGGTTTTGATGGTCGCCCCTTGCATCAGAATCGGACTCTTCGTCGTCGAAATATAGGGAACAAGCCCTGGTGTGAAAAGTTCTGCAAACTTTACCCAAGCCGGACAACAACTCGTGAACAGAGGATATTTCGACTCGCTGCTGTGTTCGAGATGGTGCAGCACTTCCGATGCTTCTTCCATAATTGTTAGGTCGGCACCGAAGGTTGTATCGAGAACATAATTGCAACCGAGTTGTTTGAGGGCGGCGACCATTTTGTCTTCGACGTAACTCCCCGGCGGCATTTGGAACATTTCGCCGAGTGCCGCCCGCACCGCCGGAGCGGTAGTGGTAACGACGATTTTATCAGGATCAGCCAGTGCTTCTTGCAATGCAGCAATCTCGGAGCGTTCCGTGATGGATCGCGGTTCACATTGAATCGAACACTGCCCGCAATGAATACAGGATTGCCGACCTTCCGAAGAGCGGTATCCGTGAGCGGTAACCCTTTTTGGATAGCGTAAGCGATAGCGTTTTTATAAGAATTCCTGTCGTAAAATTCGTTGTACGTTCTTGGGTTTCCCTCGTGTGTCGCATCTCTTACAATTTGTGAGGGAGACTTTTTTGTCTTGCGATTCGCACTGCTTATGGCACGGCGTTCCGCCATCGCTTCTCCTGGTGAAAAGACTGCCTGCTCTGGTTTTTTGCCTTCCAAATAGGGGGCGAGGTATTTTTGCTCATGTTCCCCCAATGGAATAATTTTTTTGCGGTTGGTTTTTTTCTGAGTTTTGTGAGATGGTAGCCGGTAGAGCCAGAGGTCAGGTTCGGTTTCACGGTCTACGTCGCCCACCCGCATATTAAAAACTTCACTCGGCCTCATCCCTGTCAAACGTTGCAACATAACCATAGCGGCGAGTATGGGCGGTAAAAATGGCAACGTACGCTTGATCACGTCGTCCGGTACATTTTCCCGCTCAGGGTGGCCAAAAGTCCCGGGGTGCCCTTCCTGCAACGATTTGACGGCTTTCAAAGCGGCTGCGGTGCTGTACTCAAGAATTTCCTCTTCAGCACCCCACATGAACATGCGGACGACTCGCCGAACGTAATCGTTGACAGTACCGCGGCAGAATCGCTTGGTGTCAATGAGCTCTTGTCGGTAGAGTTTGAGATTTTTTGGCTTGAAACCATCGGCGAGAATATCGTCTCCGTAAAGTTTGAATAGCACGCTGAAGGCTACTCGATAATGGGTGTAATCTACCTTACCGTGTTTTGCCGAACCTCGCATTTTCAGTATGTGGTCGAGGAATGCAATGCCGAGTTCTTTGACGGTAGCACTTGGTTCCCCGATGGTCTCGCACTGTCGGATGGTCGGGATGGTAATTTCCGGTTGTTGTTTGAGTTCGGCGATAAACCGAGCGTAGGCGATTTTGGATTCTGGTGAGCCGTACGAGCCCAGATAAATGGTTTTGCCGTGATGGTACACGACGGCGTACAGTTTCTTGCCTGCTTTGAGTTTGCAGTACTTTGGGGGTTTGTGGGTATTTTTGGGCATGGTTTTTTCGACGGCGCACCTACGCTTTATTAGACATGTTCCATAACCTTCAGAATACACATCAAACACGATGGTTTTTCCCATTTTTGGCAAAAAACCGGGAAGTTTTCTCCGGTTACAGGGGGCGTTTCGGGGTTATGGAACAGGTCTATTGTAGGCATCATCGCCGATAAACCTGAGAGTTCGCGAACCAGCGAGCTCTGCTTAAAAATACTGTGAAAATGCGGAAAAACCAGTGTGAATTGGTTAAAAATGGACGATACATGTCTAAAACCTATACAAAACCTATAATTGTATAGGTTTTGGACGGTCATGACCGCCATTTTCTCGCTTTTTCGTTCGTTGTAACCCTTTGTAGTGCAATGGGTTAAACACTGGAGCGAAAGGGAGTCGAACCCTCGACCTCTGCATTGCGAATAAGGAAGTATTTCTTTTCGCTTTAATTGCCGATAGACAATAAAATATAGGATAAACCCTACATTTCTAGGGCTATCCCGACATAAACCACATTACTATTGTATCCTATTCTTTATCATTGTCAACCGGTATAACCCCCATTTTGAGAAAATAACCCCCACAAAACCCCCACAGTGGGGGTTATTTTTCAAAAGCCATTTCCTGCCGATTTACGGGGATTGTCCCCGACGGGTAAAATATACCCCGCCCCCGCCAAAGTCCCCACAGCGTCGCTCTGTGCAAACCGAGAGCGATTATGTGTAGGATGCCGGAATCTTTCAATGTTCTTACGCCGATGCCCGATAATGCCAGTGGGGGAACGGTGCGATGCAAACGAAGGTTTATTACGAAATTCACAGCAAGAGAGGACACGTCAGACTCACCGACGATAAAATTGATGTGCGGGAGGCTCTTGATAAAAACCTCATGGTTGTCGAAGTACAGGAAATTGCATTTTACCTGTCCGATGCCGTTGTTCGAACGTCGGTATCCCGTCAGATAGAAACGATATAGTTTACGCGGAGAACATCAATGAGTATTACAGCATTGCCGGAGAAGCAAAAACGCCGTTTATCGGCACCGCCGAAAGAGACGCAGCGGAAGCAAGAGACCAGTATCCGGCTTACCGTAGAGGAAATTGAACGCCTGACGGAGCCGGGGCATCGGGCAAGAGTCTCGGAACTGAACAGGGAACTCGTACTGAAAATCTTGAATGCCGATGGTTCTCCGCAGAGGGGGGAGTAGGTACTATATTTTAAGTTTTCTAAACCCCCATGAAGAGAGGGCGCGTCGTGCGGTAATGTCGTATTTTTTTCCCAAACTGATTCCGCAAGCATAGGCGGGATATAGGGTTCTGAAATTGGATTGGGAAAAAATTGACAAAAAACGCAATACTATAGCACGGCGCGCCCTCTCTTCGCTGGGGTTCCGAAAATCGAAAAAGTAGTACCTACTCCGGGGCAACCGGCGACGTTGCCTTTCTGTTAAAATAGGCAAGGTACTACCGACCGCCCTGCCTTTCCCCGCAGGGAGCGTCGGCAGTCGGAGTTTTCGGTTTGCGCAGTCTTGTCAAAATGCTCCCTCCTTCGCCTGATGGTTCCCACACCCCGCCGGGCTTGGAGAATATCCCCGGCAGGGGCGTTTGCAGGATTCACAACAGGGCGGATTGTCCCCCGATTCCACATCAAAACTCTTTCCCGAATTTTCAGTCCCCACAGTCCCATTAGTCCCCGTGCCGGGATTTACAGTGTCTTTGCGGGGACTTATCGGGGACTCATCCGGGGACTGATTCTGTCCCGAAAAATCAGTCCCCGTTTCAGTCCCCGATAAGTCCCCATTTTCAGCCTTGTTTTCAAGGGGCGGGGACTGTGGGGACTGTGGGGACTCATTTTTCAGGAAAGAGTTTGTATAGTACAAGACGACTCCCACATGGTTGTTTTGCCTGTCAACTTTGTATCCTGCGTCCCTCAACCGGCGTGTGAACGTTTTTTTACTCGCCGCGTGGTTTCCATTCTCCCGGCAAAATTCCGTGAAAATTGCGTAGGCATCTTTCACGGAAATGTAGGTCGAACTGCCGATGTGATAATTCTGCTCTTCCAGCCAACCAAAAAGCGGGTCGGTCTCTTTGCGGATTCTGTCCATTGCCTCGACGCAGCAAGGGGGAGCGTCAAGCCGTCCGAGGGCGTTCAGCCGGGTTAAGCCGGCGATAATCCAGTTCAAAACACCGGGTAGTTCGTCCGCAATCAGTTTTTCGGCAAAATCGGTGTCCTTTTCTTGCGGGGCAACCTGCTGGTCGAATTCGATAATTGCCGCCCGTTTTGTCAGTGCCGCATCGGAAAAGAATTGTGGGGGCAACTCGTTCATGGCAAAGACAAGCCGGGCGTAGTCCCGCATGTCGAACCCGTCCTTGTTCGGTCTCCGTGCCGATACCGCCTCTCGGCTAATCAGGGTCTTGGCGAGTCCCTCGTCCGATATTTTTTTCGATATATCGCTGGCAATGTTGACCAGTTTTCCGTCTAGCCTTGCCCTTGCATAAAGTCCGTGATAATCGGCTTGCGTCAATGCCGATAACGTCTC
>Ga0099364_10011315_pt1 | contig 12198 bp, 9 predicted proteins | sample TergutTh196P3_FD_73070 | JGI IMG/M metagenome (GOLD analysis project Ga0099364, IMG submission 73070) | Microcerotermes parvus P3 segment gut microbial communities from Pointe-Noire, Republic of the Congo - Th196 P3 | ecosystem: Host-associated > Arthropoda: Insects > Digestive system > Gut ...
CAATGACATGGCAGCAATTATGGCATCGGGCTTGGCAGGAAATACTTTAATTGATACAAAAAACGAAGATTATTTTACTTTTCTAAAAGCAATGGATATGGCAAATCTTTATCTTGCAAAAGAAATAGCCCGCGACGGCGAAGGAGCTTCCAAATTAATTATCTGTCAAATGTATAATGCCCGCAGTGAAGAAACTGCAGAAATACTGGCAAAATCTGTTGTATCTTCTTCACTTACAAAAGCTGCAATCTTTGGAGCAGATGCAAACTGGGGCAGAGTAATTTGTGCCATGGGTTATTCCGGCGCACCCTTCCGTCCCGATAAAGTAGATATTTCCTTTGCATCTGCTGCCGGAAGGATTGATGTATGCCTGGTGGGACAGGGACTTAGTTTTGACGAGACACTTGCCAAACATGTGTTAAATGAAAAAGAAATTACCATTTTAGTAAATTGTCATGACGGCAATGCTGCTGCCGAGGCCTACGGCTGCGACTTAACCTACGAGTATGTAAAGATCAACGGAAAATATAGAACCTAGGACCCAAACAATGCATGATCTAAGTGGAAAAATTATTGTTATAAAATACGGCGGTAATGCCATGTTGTCAAAATCCCATAAAAAAACAGTAATCGGCGATATAATAGAATTGTCCAAGCTGGGCGCCAGAGTAGTTATGGTGCATGGCGGAGGTCCGGAGATCGATAGTATGCTAAAAAAAACCGGCAAAGAATCCCGCTTTATAAATGGTCTGCGTTATACTGATCAAGAAACCATGGACATAGTCCAAATGGTATTATGCGGCAAGCTGGGCAAGGATCTGGCAGCCATGATATGCCGTATGGGCGGCAAGGCATTAAGCTTATGCGGACTTGACGGCGCACTAATGTATGCTGTTAAACTGGGGAGCGAATTTGATTATGGCCTTGTTGGCGATATAGTTAAAATCGAAACAGATATTATTTTTATGGCGCTGGATCATGGATATATTCCCGTCATTTCGAGTGTAGCAATGGGACAGGATTCAGAAAGCGCCTACAATGTAAATGCAGATACAGCCGCTGCTAAAATAGCGGCGGCACTAGGTGCAGAGAAACTTATTTTATTAACTGATGTCCCGGGACTTTTAAAAGATCCTGCAGATCAAACAACGCTATTGCCCTATGTAAAAGTATCAGAAATTCCTGCTCTTGTAGAACAGGGGATCATTTCGGGGGGCATGATACCAAAGATAGACTGCTGTAGAGATGCTATTAATCAGGGTGTTAAATGTGTTCATATACTGGATGGGCGTAAATCCATATTAAATACTATAAGAACAGGTACAGGTACAGCTTTGCTGGACGGTACTATGGTAACGCTGTAACCATAAAGGAAAAAAATATGAAACCTGCTACACAGACATTATACGACAATTATGTGCTTCCCACTTATGCACGTTTTCCTGTTTGTTTTGTTAAGGGCCAGGGTGTCTATCTTTTTGACGATCAAGGAAAAAAATACCTGGATTTTGCCGCCGGCATAGGAGTTAATGCCCTTGGAACCGGACATCCGCTTTGGCTGGAAGCAATAAATAAACAAGCCGCCGTTTTGGCTCATGTGTCCAATCTTTACTATACCGAGCCTGCTGCGCTTTTGGCAAAAAAAATCTGTGATATTTCTGGAATGAAACGGGTTTTCTTTTCCAATTCTGGTGCAGAAGCCAATGAAGGTGCCATTAAAACCGCCCGTAAATACAGTTATGATACATACGGCAAGGGCCGATCAACCATTGCCACCCTTGTACAGTCCTTCCATGGCCGTACCATAACTACGCTTGCAGCTACAGGGCAGGAATCCTTTCATGACTTTTTCTTTCCCTTCACCGAAGGTTTTATCCATGTACCTGCAGGAAATATACAGGCACTTGAAAATTTGGGAGAAGATATCTGTGCAGTAATGATCGAATGTATTCAGGGAGAAGGCGGCGTAATACCTCTTTCAAACGATTATTTAAAACAACTGGAAGTACTTTGCCGCAAGCGGGACTGGCTGTTAATCGTTGATGAAGTGCAGTCCGGTATAGGGCGAACAGGATCCTGGTTTGCCTACCAGGAAGCAGGTATTAAACCCGACATTGTTACTTTTGCTAAAGGCATTTCCGGAGGGTTGCCTTTTGGCGGTTTTTTAAGCAGCCAGCGTGCCTGCCAAACGCTTAAAGCCGGACATCATGCTACAACCTTTGGTGCCAATCCTATTTGTGCTGCCGCTGCTCTTGCAGTATTGGATGTACTTGAGCCCTTACTGCCGCAGATTAAAGTTATGGGCAGCTTTATACAACAAGAAGTTTCGGCGTTAAAAATCCCCATTATCCGCGAAATACGCGGCCGGGGCCTTATGCTTGGAATTACAATCACAGGGGAAACAAGCCCCCGGACCTGGGTGGAACAATTACTGGAGGCAGGCCTTGTTACCCTAACCGCAGGGCAGGATACAATACGTCTTTTACCGCCGCTCATTATTACAGAAAAAGAAATTGAAGAAGGTATAGCCATATTTAAAAAAGTTATGTAATGTCGTGCAGGGCGCTAATTTCCACAAGCTCTGTATTGCTTTCGTCAAAACCGGATAAGAGGCTGTCGATAAGGGCATTTGCCGTGTCTACGCTGGTCATACATGAAATCCCCAGCGTACATGCCTTACGGCGCAATATTACATCGTCCAAAGCAGGATCGCGGCCATTGTCGGAAGTGGAAATAACATAGGAAATTTTTCCGCTGTCAAGCAAGGTGGCAGTATTATTGTCCGGACATTTACTTATTTTATTAACCCTTTGTACAGCTAGTCCATTTTCTTCCAACTTCATCGCCGTTCTTCGGGTCGCATAAAGAGAGAACCCTAGTTTGGAAAAGCGCTGTGCAATCGGAACTATTTCCGGTTTGTCCTTGTTGGTTACGGTAATTAATACGCCGCCGGTTTTTTTTATTTTGTATCCTGCAGCCAAAAGACCTTTATATAAAGCTTCGGATAAATCGCGTCCTATTCCTAAGACTTCTCCGGTAGATTTCATTTCCGGACCAAGCAATGTGTCCAGCCCGGCAAGTTTTTCAAAAGAAAAGACGGGAACCTTAACCGATACAAAATCCATATCTCTGGCTATACCATGTATGGAAAGCTTTTCTCCCAGGGAAGTTCTAACTGCTAGTTCGCACATGGGGATTCCGGTAATCTTGCTTAAATAGGGAACCGTACGGGAGGCACGGGGATTAACTTCAATAACATAGGGTTCTCCTTCGAATAAAACAAACTGAATATTAACCAGTCCCCGAACAGCTAAAGCCCTGCAAATTTTAACAGTAATGTCAAACACCATATCCTTCATGTTTTTATCCATAGAAAGCGGCGGATAAACTGCAATGCTGTCGCCGGAATGAATGCCCGTCCTTTCCACCTGTTCCATAATTCCCGGAATAAAAACATTTTCTCCGTCACAGATTGCATCTACTTCTATTTCGCAGCCCGGTAAATACTTATCAATCAAAACCGGACAATCCTGTTTGGAACGCAAAATAATTCCCATGTACTCGCGGATATCATCCTGTGACCATGCAATAATCATGTTCTGTCCGCCCAAAACATACGAAGGCCTCATTAGGACAGGAAAATCTAAGTCTTCGGCTGCATTCTGTGCTTCTTCCAAATTCATTACAGTAAAGCCTTTGGCTCTTTTAATATTTAACTGTCCCAGGAGAGCATCAAAGCGTTCCCTGTCTTCGCAGATATCAATACTGTCTGCACTTGTTCCCAATATTTTTACGCCCTGCTGTGCAAGCTGCTTGGCAAGTTTAATTGCCGTTCCGCCTCCAAACGACACCATAACGCCTATAGGCTTTTCAATTTCAATTATCTCCATTACATCGTTTATATTAATTGGTTCAAAATAAAGTCTGTCTGCTGTATCAAAATCCGTAGATACTGTTTCCGGATTGTTATTAATAACAATCGTTTCGTATCCAAGTTTCTTAAGCGTCCAAACACAATGTACAGATGCGTAATCAAATTCAATTCCCTGGCCTATGCGTATAGGTCCGCTTCCAAGAACAATTATCCTATCCTTTTTGCTTTTTTTGATAAAAGGCAAAGCTTCATTTTCTTCACCATTTATAATGGAATAAAAGTACGGAGTTTCTGCTTCAAACTCACCGCCGCAGGTATCTACCATTTTATATACAAGCTTTTGTTTTTGTATTGTAAAATTAGGCATATCTTTGGCAATACGTTCCAATCCGTGTAAAAACCATCTGTCTACTTTTGTTATCAAGTGTATTTCGTCCGCACTTATTCCCCGTTTAATTGCCTCATAAAGCACAAATAAACGCTGATCTGTAACGGTATGCAGCATTATACGAATTTCTTCCATAGTTTTATTTTTAAGCTGCGGCAGGTTTAAATCACACATTCCAAGTTCCGCCCCGCGTATCGCTTTTAAAAGCGCTTCTTCAAAAGTATCTGCAATTGCCATAACTTCACCTGTTGCTTTCATCTGGGTGCCAAGGATGTTTTCGGCATATACAAATTTGTCAAAAGGCCACTTGGGAAGCTTAACTGCTACATAATCAATTGCCGGTTCAAAAGCTGCAAAAGTAGTACCGGTAACAGCGTTTGGAATTTCATCCAGAGTATAGCCAATGGCAATTTTGGTGGCTACCTTTGCAATTGGATATCCTGTTGCCTTTGATGCAAGTGCGCTTGACCTGGAAACCCGTGGATTTACTTCTATTACTGCATATTCAAAACTGTGAGGATGAAGGGCAAACTGGCAATTACACCCGCCCTCTATTCCCAGTGCTTCTACAATATGAAGCGCAGCAGAACGCAATATCTGGTATTCACGGTCTGCCAAAGTTACAGCCGGAGCAATAACAATACTGTCTCCGGTATGTACGCCAACCGGATCAAAGTTTTCCATTGAACAAACAATGATTGCATTTCCCGCACGGTCACGCATTACTTCAAATTCAATTTCTTTCCACCCTGCAACCGATCTTTCTGCCAAAACCTGGCCAATGGGAGAAGCGGCAATTCCATTTGTTACAATTTTACAAAGTTCCGTTTGATCATAAGCAATGCCGCCCCCTGTTCCGCCCAGGGTGAATGCCGGACGAATAATTAACGGATACCCATTAACTTTGGCAAAAGCAATCGCTGTTTCAATATCTTCGGCAACTACAGAAGGAATAACAGGTTCACCTATATCTATCATTGTTTCCTTAAACAATTTTCTGTCTTCTGCTTTATCAATTGCATGGGGAGACGAACCAAGTAAACGTACATTGTATCTATCCAAAATACCGTTTTTGCTTAACTTCATGGAAAGGGTCAGCCCTGTTTGGCCGCCAAGCCCGGACAAAATCCCATCGGGGCGTTCTTTCTTAATTATCCTTGCAACCGTTTTCTGGGTAAGCGGTTCGATATATATTTTATCTGCAATATTTTTATCTGTCATAATTGTTGCTGGATTGGAATTAAGTAAAACAATTTCTATTCCGTTTTCTTTTAAGACACGGCAAGCCTGGGTTCCTGCATAATCAAATTCTGCCGCCTGTCCAATGATAATGGGCCCTGATCCTATCAATAAAACTTTTTTTATATCATTATCTGCCGGCATGTTTATCTATCCTTTCCATAAAGTGATCAAACAAAAATGAAGTGTCCAGGGGGCCACCCTGTGCTTCGGGATGAAACTGAACCGAAAATGAAAGGCCGTAATCCAATCCTTCGTTTGTACCGTCATTAACATTAACAAATGAACATTTTGCTGAACCATTACATTTGGCAGAATCCATATCCGGCTTAACAGCATATCCGTGGTTTTGACTGGTAATATAAACCCGTCCTGTAGTTGTATCCTTTACTGCCTGATTTGCGCCCCTGTGTCCAAACTTCATTTTATATGTGGTATAACCTTTTGCAAGGGCAAGTAATTGGTGTCCCAAACAAATTCCCATAATCGGCAGTCCGCTTTTGTCAAGAGCACTGACCGTCTCTATAATTCCTCTATTTGCCGGATCTGCAGGATTTCCCGGACCGTTGGAAAGTACAATTCCCGACGGCTTTATTTTAATTATTTCTTCGGCCTTTGCAGCATAATTAAAACGTACTACTGTACAATTACGCCTAAGTAATGCATCTTCAATTCCTCCTTTTGCACCAAAGTCCATAAGTGCAATTTTTCTTTTTCCATTGCCCTTTTCTGTAAACCCGGCAGCCGAAACCTGCATAATGGCATTTGTCAGCATATAATGCTGTGCATCCATACGATCCTGTTCGGCAGGAGGAGTAAAAGTAATTTTTCCGTTCATAACGCCGCAGCTTCTTATAATTTTAGTAAGCATGCGCGTGTCAATTCCGCATAGCCCTGCAACATTATGCTTTTTTAACAGTATATCCAGACTTTCCATGCTTCTAAAATTTGACGGCAGCTCACAGGGATACTTAACAATATATCCAAAAAGCGCAATTTTTTTTGATTCAAAATCTTCTGGGATTACGCCGTAATTGCCTATGAGCGGAAAGGTCTGCAGTACGATTTGTCCATAATGAGAAGGGTCTGTTAAGGTTTCCAGGTATCCGGTCATAGCAGTTGTAAAAACTATTTCGCCGATGGTTTCTATTTCTGCTCCAAAAGCCTGCCCCTTAAAAACAATTCCATTTTCCAGAATCAAGTATGCGGCTTTCATGAATAGCCTGTAAAGCAAACAGAACAAAATGATATAGTACATTTATTGCAGGCGCGCTTTAAGCCTTCCATACTGATATATCCCAGGCTGTTGGCGCCGATTTTTCTGCATATTCCTTCCAAACTCATCCTATTGGCTATTAAATTTTCCATACTGTCAATAACCGTACCATAACAGCATGTATAGACAAAGGGCGGGGAAGATATTCTAAGGTGAACCTCTTTTGCACCTGCGGCTTTTAAACTTTTTACGATTTTTTCGCTTGTTGTCCCGCGTACTATCGAATCGTCTACCAGGACAACCCTTTTTCCTTCGATGCTTGCCCGCAAAGGATTAAGTTTTAGCCGTACAGCGCTTAAGCGCATATCCTGGGTAGGATAAATAAAGCTCCTTCCTATATAGCGGTTTTTTACAAAGCCGTTTACAAGAGGAAGACCGCTGGCAGAAGCATAGCCTATTGCGGCATCCAGGCCCGAATCCGGTACACCGCAGACAATTTCCGCTTCGGCCGGATGTTCTTCGAATAAAATCTTTCCCATATTAATACGCGCTTCGTATACGCTTAAATTATCTATTACAGAGTCGGGACGGGCAAAATAAACATATTCAAAAATGCATAATCCAAGTTCTTTATTCTTCTCTTTTTTGGTTTGTATGGAAGCAATTATCTCTCCATTCTTAATAATAACGGTTTCTCCGGGCTGTACATCCCGTAAAAATTCAAAACCGCAGGCTTCTACTGCGCAGCTTTCCGAAGCTACGATAATCCCATTTTCGCCTTTGCCCAGGCAGAGCGGACGGAATCCGTTGGGATCCCGTACAGCAAACAAATGTCCCTCTGCTGTGGCAATGCAAAGCGAAAATGCTCCCTCCAGTTCGGAAACAGCTTTTTCTATCCCATGCATAATATCTTTTTCTTTGACAATACGGTATGCCAAAAGGGATGCTACAACCTCACTGTCGCTTGCAGCCTTAAACCTAAGACCGCAGCTTTCCAGCATTTCGCGTAAACTTTTTGCGTTTGTTATATTTCCGTTATGCGCTGTGGCAATACGTCCTGTCAGGTACTCTGTTACAAAGGGCCCTGTACTTGCCTTGGAATTAAGGCCTGTTGTCGAATAACGGGTATGTCCGATTGCTGTCCTGCTGGGAGGAAAGCGTGCAAGTATTTCTTTGACAAACAGTTCAGAAACCAATCCTGTATCCTTTTTACAGATTATGTTTCCTTCTGCGGCAACGGCAATACCTGCACCTTCCTGCCCGCGATGCTGCAATGTTAAAAGTCCGTTATAGGTAACGCCAGCCGCTTCTTCGTTTAAAAGGCTAACTCCTATAACAGCACATTCTTCGTAAATCTGCCGGTCAGTATTCAGTTGTTATTTCTCCCGTGAAAGATACTCTTTTGTCAGTTCAAACACCACCTTGCTCAAAAGCAATAGCGCAATAAGGTTGGGGATTGCCATAAGCCCGTTCAGGGTATCTGCAAGATCCCATACAAAAGTCAAACCGCCCATCGCTCCAACTATCGTTAAACAAGAGAAAATAAACTTATAACCTATATCAACAATCTTATTGCCACCTGTAAGATAGCGCAGGCATTGTTGTCCATAATATGACCAGCCAAGAATTGTAGATCCGGCAAAACATATAATGGCAATGGTAACGAAAATACCGCCAATTTCTCCAAAACTGTTTATAAAAGAGGCCATTACCAGCGGAGCACCGGAAATATCCCCTCTGTATAAACCAGCGCTTAAAATAACCAGCGCGGTTATGGTACATATAATCCCTGTATCAACAAAAACCTCAAAAACGCCCCAAAGTCCCTGTTTTACCGGATCTTTTTCTCTTGATGCGGCATGGGCAATTGGCGCAGAACCAAGCCCGGCCTCATTGGAGAAAACGCCCCTGGCAATACCATATCGCATGGCCCGCATTATTGCATAACCCATAATACCGCCGCCCAGCGATTCCATGGAAAATGCACTGCCAAAGATGGCTCCAAAAGCTCCGGGTAAAGCACTTGCATTCAAAATAAGAATAACAATTCCGCCTATAAAGTAAAAAACCGCCATAAAAGGTACAAGCTTTACTGCAACGGCAGCAATACGCTTTATGCCTCCTATAATTACCAGGGCAAGGAGGGCGGCGAGTACTATACCGGTAACAAAAACAGGTATACCAAAGCTCTGGTTAACGGAAGAGGCTACAGCATTTGCCTGGGTCATATTACCTATACCAAAGGTTGCAAGGGTACCGAAAACCGCAAAAATAACGGCAAGCCATTTTATCTTTAGGCCTTTTTCTATATAATACATGGGACCGCCGTGATGTGTACCGTTTGCATCGACTTCACGGTACTTTACCGCTAGAACAATCTCGGCATACTTGGTCATCATGCCAAAAAATCCCGATACCCACATCCAAAACACTGCGCCGGGGCCGCCCAGATAAATTGCTGTCGCCACACCAACAATGTTACCTGTACCTACTGTAGATGCAAGGGCAGTTGTTACTGCCTCGAAGGGGGTTATATTGCCGTCTTTCAGTTGTTCCTTTGGTTTTCCGGCAGTAAGCTGTCCGAATGTTTCTTTCCACCAAATATTGATTTTAGATACCTGGAAAATGTTTGACCGGAAGGTAAGGTACACGCCTGTCCCGACGATTAATACCAGCATGTATGGACCCCATACAAAACCGTTAATCACATCGTTTGCCTGTTGAACGATCTCAAAAAAACTCATAAAAACTCCTCTATGGTAATTTTGCCGGAATTCCAGCAAAACCACATATAATTTTACCGGAAATTTAAGGTTAATGGGAAGAGTTTTACCCTCGAAGCGGAAAAAATCAATAGCTTTTTTTTTTATAAGCTGATATACTGATATAATGAAACAATTCTCCGGAAAAACTGTATTCCCCGGCATCGCGTTCGGTAAAGCTTCCGTATTGATCAAAAGCGAGTTAGCTGTAGATACCAGCGCTTGCAGTGATCCGGATAAAGAATGGAATACATTCACAGATGCTGTAAGGACGGCGGATTGTCAGCTTAGCATATTGTACGAAAAAACCATAAAAGATATCGGAGAAGAAGAAGCATTAATAATCGATGTTCAACGCCTTATGCTCCAGGACGAGGATCTGCTTGAAGGAGTTAAAGAGCTAATCTACGACGAAAAATCCCGCTCTGCCTATGCTGTTGAACGGATAGGAAAACTGTTTTACGACCAATTTACAGCCCTGGAAGACCCCTATATGCAGGCCCGGGCACCGGATATTGCCGATATTTCCCGGCGATTGGTGGCCATACTCACCGGAGCGGACATAACATATACCCTTTCAGAGCCATCCGTGGTCATTGCCGAAGATTTAACCCCCAGTGACACTTTAAGCCTGGATAAAAAGCTCATTCGGGCTTTTGTAACCCGTAAAGGTTCCAATAATTCCCATACAGCCATATTGGCCCGCATCCTAAAAATACCTTCCCTCATTCAAAGTGATATTCCCCTGGACAAGGACTTTAATGGCAAAAATGCAGCAGTAGACGGCCATTCAGGGCATATTTACCTGGAACCGGATAAAACCACAGAAAAAGCCCTTCGTACCCAGGAGGAATCGGATAAAGCAATAGAAAAAGCTCTGGAAGCCCTGCGGGGACTCCCCACTATAACCAAAAGCGGAAAAAAAATAGAACTTGCTGCCAATATAGGCAGCGTAGACGATATGGAGGCAGTCCTAAACAATGATGCAGAAGGAATTGGGCTGTTTCGCAGCGAGTTTCTATATATGGGACGCAATGATTATCCCGGAGAAGAAGAGCAGTTTATAGCATATAAAACAGTAGCGGAAAAAATGGAGGGAAAACGGGTTATTATCCGTACCCTGGACATTGGAGCAGATAAACAGGCTGCATATTTTGGCCTGCCGCTGGAAGAAAACCCAGCCCTGGGATACCGCGCAGTACGAATATGCCTGGACAGAACAGAAATGTTTAAAACCCAATTACGGGCATTGTACCGTGCTGCTGCTTTTGGCAGGATAGCGGTAATGTTCCCCATGATCATATCTGTTTGGGAACTAAAACGCTGTAAAGAACTCGCTTTCGAAGCAAAAGCAGAACTGGAAAAGGCCGGAATAACAACTGGAGAGCTTGAACTGGGTATTATGGTAGAAACCCCTGCGGCAGCGATCATTGCCGATGATCTGGCAAAAGAAGCGGCATTTTTCAGCGTAGGAACCAATGATCTTACCCAATATACTCTGGCTATAGACAGACAGAATGCTGATCTGGAAAAATACCTTGATATCCACCATCCTGCCGTATTAAAATTGCTTGCTATGATTGTAGAAAGTGCTCATAAAGCAGGAATTTGGGCAGGAATTTGCGGAGAATTGGCAGCAGATCCGGAAATGACAGCCGAATTTATAAACATGGGTTATGATGAATTATCTGTATCACCGTCTTTTATCCTGGGAATGCGTAAACGAATCCGGGAAATGGAGTAATTTTGCAGGAAATAAAGTACCGAATTGACGATGAAATGGGGCTGCATGCAAGACCGGCAGGAATCCTTGTAAAACTGGCCGCAACATTCAAATGCGATATTCAGTTGGGAACCCCTGCCAAAATGGTCAATGCCAAACGGATCATAGGAGTAATGGCCCTGACATTAAAACAGGGTAATGAAATGATCATGACCTTTAATGGCGAAGACGAAGCCGAAGCGGCAGCGGCACTAAAAACCTTTCTGGAAGAAAACCAGTTTTCCCCGGCCGGGTAAGAAGGCAAAACCCAATCCAGGCTGATTTTATGTACATTTTAATTTTTCTCTTGATCTTCCCTTCATTAGGCTGTATACTGTTATACACGGTATAGTAGTTTCGGATAATTAAGGAGACCGACAGGATTATGGAAAATAAGAAAGCCGATACGGCAAAAAAAGTGGTTCTGGCAATAGACGATAATCCGATGCAGCTTGAAATATTTCAAAAAATTCTGGGAGAAAAATATAATTTACAAACAGCAAACAGCGCATCCGGCGCCATGAACTATTTAAGCTCAAGTGCAGACAAGGCAGATGTCATTCTTTTGGATATTACCATGCCGAATATCAGCGGTTTTGAGTTTCTTAAGGAAATTAGAAATCTTCTTAGTTATATGGAAACGCCCATTATAATAGTCAGCGGCAATACAGGTGAGGATTATATAAACGAAGCAAAAAATTCAACTGCTTTTGATGTTTTAGGCAAGCCGGTAAATCCGGCAGTGCTTGTTAAAACAATTGAAAAAGCCCTTACTTTGTAAGGTTAGAACCAACAATGAGGGAGATTGGATAAGATGGCCAAACTTGCACCGGTTATAGAAATCGATGAGGAAAAATGTATTAATTGTTATGCATGCATAACAGCCTGTCCGGTGAAGTACTGTATAGACGGGTCGGGAAAAAGACTTAAGATAAACCATGACCTTTGTAAGATCGT